>QMCD01000090.1_pt1 | contig 62453 bp, 45 predicted proteins | sample 1821841 | NCBI WGS metagenome assembly QMCD01 (sample SAMN01991225, study PRJNA193472) | Termite gut metagenome, whole genome shotgun sequencing project. | isolation source: worker | host: Macrotermes natalensis
TAGCCGGAATAATACTCAAGCACCAGCGATGTGCGCCCTGTCTTCAATTTCCGTTTAATCAGCTTGATTTCCATAGTAGTCTGCCGTTATTGATGTGTGGCAAATATAATACTTGTTTTTGCAACACGCAAATCCGCAAACTACAAATCTGCGGCAAAATTTGCAACACAAACGAAAAATCAAAGGTTAATCAACTTCGGAAATATCGACTTTAATATATTAATTCACAGTGCTTATACTTGACTTTTGCCGGATATTATTTTCAATAGTTACTTTCCGATACAAAACTTGCTAAAAATATTCCCCAACACTTCATCCGTTGTAATCGTACCGGTAATCTCGCCAATATAATGCAGACATTCGCGAACGTCCTGAGCAATAAATTCACTGCTGACGGAGGTTTTCAGACCCGCGATGGCCCGTTCAATGGCCTCGTTGGCACGAAGCAGGGCTTCGTAATGGCGGGTATTGCTGACGATGACATCCGCTGCACCGAACGGGTTTGCCGTAATAACCTCCGTCAGTTTTTCCATTAAAAGCGGGATGTTGTCTCCCGTCCGGGCCGAGATCGGGAGGATCTCCTCCCCGGAAGTGATCAGGCGAATGGTTTCCAACGGGGTCAACAGATCGGCCGTAATATCCGTTTTGTTAAGCAGAATGATCAGGCGGGCAGAGGGAGCAAGCCGGGCTTTTACCTGTTGGTAGTAATAGGAAAAACTCTCCGTTCCACGGCTCAGGTCGGTCATCAACAAGACGACACCGGCCTGTTCTATCTTAGCAAAAGTGCGCTCTATACCCATGGTTTCAACAAGGTCCGACGTTTCCCGAATTCCGGCGGTGTCGATAAAACGGAAAAGGACCCCGTTCAGGTTCACGGTCTCTTCAATGGCATCCCGGGTGGTCCCGGCGACATCCGAAACAAGGGCCCGCTCTTCATTCAGCAAAGCATTCAGCAAAGTGCTTTTGCCAACATTGGTATTACCGGCAATCGCCACAGGCACACCGTTTTTTATCACATTCCCCAGCGAAAAAGAGTGGGCCAGGCGGGTCAGCAATTGCCGGATGTGAACAGCCAATTCCAACAAGGCAGTGCGCTCGGCGAACTCCACCTCCTCTTCCGAAAAATCCAGCTCCAACTCCAACAGGGTAATGATTTGCAACATCTCCTCCCGCAACCTGCGTAATTCCGATGAAAAACCGCCTTTCATCTGATTCATCGCCATCCGGTGGGCGGCGGCCGAAGAGGAGGCGATCAGGTCTGCCACCGCTTCCGCCTGCGACAGGTCCATCTTGCCGTTCAGGAACGCCCGGAGGGTGAACTCTCCGGGAGCAGCCAGACGGGCGCCTGTCCGGACCAGCAATTGCAACAAGCGTTGCTGTATATACGGAGAGCCGTGGCAGGCAATCTCCACCGTATCTTCTCCCGTAAAGGAGTGAGGAGAACGGAAAACCGTGACCAACACTTCATCCAACAGCATCCCTTCATCCACGATCTGCCCAAAAAGGGCCGTGTTGGGCGCCGCCTCTTTCAGGTGCTTACCGGAGGGAGCGACAAACAGCCGGTCCGCCAACTCGACCGCACCGGCTCCGGAAAGCCGCAGGATGGCTATAGCCCCGCTCCCGGAAGCCGTCGCTATGGCACAAATAACCGATCTATCCATGTCGTAAAGATACGAAGCCTGCTCTTACAAACAAAAAAACCGCAGAATATCTGCGGTTTCAGGAATATTTTCTCCCCCAATAGTGTGCCCGAAACAAGAGTCGAACTTGCACAGCCTAACGGCCACTACCCCCTCAAAGTAGCGTGTCTACCAATTTCACCATTCGGGCTTTACACTCTTTCAAAGTGCCCAAGACAGGACTCGAACCTGCACATCCGTAAGGACACTAGTCCCTGAAACTAGCGCGTCTACCAATTCCGCCACTTGGGCAAATTTCAATTTTGCGAGGCAAAGGTAAAGGAAATTTAGTTCCCTTCCAACAATTCCACTCAAATATTTGTAATAACCTCATTCGCAGCATCCAACACACTGTTTTCAAAACTATCCAGGTAAATTTGCGTCGTTTTTTCCGAATCATGCCCCAGCCCCTCACTGATCACAGAGACAGGAATTCCGGAACGCTTTGCAATCGACGCCCAGGAGTGACGGGCAACATACGTAGTCAGCGGCATCTCTATACCGGCCAAAGAACCGACCCTTTTCAGGTAAGTATTGATCTTCCGGTAAGCATTCCGGTATTGGGCAAACTCCCGCACCCCGGGCCGCAAGATCATCGGGAATATATAAGCGTCCGAACCCTTCAACGTCGAATATTTCCGGATCAGTTCCCACGCTTTTTCCGTCAGTTTCACATTCAGTTTCTGGGCCGTTTTCTGCCGGGAATAATAAATGCGGTCGCCTACAATATTACCGACCTTCAAAAAAACAATATCCTTGAACGACATCCCCCGCATGTAGAAACTGAACAAAAAAATATCCCGGGCCACTTTGAGCCGGGGAAGCGATGCCAGGTCCAAGTCCCTAACAGCAGCGATATTCTCCCTGTAGATAGCCCGTTTAACTGTTTTTTCCTTCCGGATCACCATATTCTTAAAGGGATAACTCTCCTCCTTCGCAATCCCGTCTTTAATAGCCCGGTTATAAATAGAGCGCAACGTACGCATATAAAAAGAGATCGTGTTTACCTTGACCTCCCTTTCCTGCAGATACATTTCAAAATTGCGGAGAAAACTGTAATTAATCTCTTCGAAAGAGAGATTCTCCCGGGGACAGAATTTCAACAGCGCCTTCCGCGTATTATAGTATACCGCCGCATTCCCGCTCTTCCCGACCTTGTGTAACGCCTCGACAATATTGTTCACATACTCGTACACCGCTATCCCCGACAAATTCCGATGGTATGTATGCAGAATATCATCCGCTGTAAAAGAAACATTCTCTGTTTCCAAATCCAAGACTATTTTTTTCAACCGGAGCAATTCGCTTTCGATCACAATATTCCGCCGCTTGTTGAACCGGCGGTATTCGGAGGAACCGACCCGCTCGTCTATCTGCGACTTCCTGCAATCCCACTCTTCCGATTTTACCCGGTATTTCAATCTTACTGTGCGCTGCTGACAGTCGTGCAATATTTTAATGGCAATAGGAAACTCACCGTCAGGAGCTGGATCGTCCCGATCCAGCTGTACTTTCAGCTTAGTCATCTGTTTTCTGTTAAAAATTGGGTATCCCTAAAAAGTTCGTTGCAAATATAGTGAAAGCTGAAACTCCACCCCAACTTTTCACAAACACCTCACAAAAAAACACCCCTCCCCCCCTTCCGAAAATAAAATAAATCCCCTAAATTGCATCCAAACAACATCCCGGAAAACAACCTCAAACAAACGACAAAACATGTTCTCCGACAGAATACCACACCAATCCTCCACCTGCATACGCTGCCATTTCGGAGCGAAAAGAGCTCCTTCCAAAGCATACCCTACAAAAAACACCACGGTATTATAACACTCTACGGACAGTTTATGGATACTCTACGGACGCTCTATAGACGGTCTACTGAAGACTGGCTAAAGGCTAAACAAAGGCCAAAAGGAAAGGAACAGGCTCTAAAGCAACAGCATAGAAAAACAACAGAAAGGATCCGGGAACAGAAAAAGCACATACGAAAAAACCCCTTTACACCGTGAGTATAAAGAGGTTTTCCTTCCGGAGGTTGTCCCACTAGGATTCGAACCTAGACTGACAGAACCAAAATCTGCTGTGCTACCATTACACAATGGGACAATCTGTCAAAGACGGGGCAAAAGTAAAATTTTTTCCATTTCCTACCAAGAAAAGCGGAAAAATTCAGGCAAAATATTTAATTTCGCGTTGCCTAATTTCAGGCGTTTTGCGAAGCGCCTATTAACAAAATAACGCATGTACACCATCAAAGATCACCCGAATGCAAACTATCGCCTGATAAACAACCTGATGGGTTGGGTCGCATTCCTTATCGCAAGCATTACCTATATCCTGACGATCGAACCGACTACCAGTCTGTGGGATTGCGGAGAGTTCATCACCACCTCCATCGGATTGCAGGTCGGACACCCTCCCGGAGCGCCGCTCTTTATGATCCTCTCCCGGCTGTTCGCCATCTTTGCTCCCAGCCCGGACAAACAAGCGTTGATGGTCAACTGCATGTCAGCGCTGGCATCCGGATTTACCGTACTGTTCCTCTTCTGGAGTATCAGCCACCTGGCCCGGAAATTAGTGCTAAAAGAGAGCAAGGTATTCACACCGGGCCAACTGATTGCCGTAATGGGTGCCTCGTTGATCGGTGCATTGGCCTATACCTTCAGCGATACGTTCTGGTTTTCAGCCGTAGAAAGTGAAGTATACGCCCTCTCCTCCCTCTTTACCGCTGTAGTTTTCTGGGCGATCCTGAAATGGGAAAACGTCGCGTTCGAACCTTACGCCAACCGGTGGCTCATCCTGATCGCCTACCTGATGGGGCTCTCCATCGGAGTCCACCTGTTGAACCTGCTGGCCATTCCCGCCATCGTATTTGTCTACTATTTCAAAAAATACACACCCACCAAAAAAGGAGTGCTCCGCACGGGGATCATCGCCCTGCTAATCCTGGGTTTTGTGAACTTTTTGCTAATCCCCGGCGTCCTGAAGATCGCCTGCTGGTTCGAATTGGCATTTGTAAACGGGATGGGCCTGCCTTTCAACACCGGCGTGATCATATATGCACTTCTGGTAATTGCCGGCCTGGCGTTCGGTATCCGCTACTCCCTGCAAAAAAACAAGCCGGTACTGAACACCATCTTCACCTGCCTGGTCGTAATCCTGATCGGCTACTCCTCCTACGCCATGGTGGTCATCCGTTCCACCAACAATCCTCCCATCGACGAAAACAGCCCCGACAACGTCTTTGCGCTGCTCTCCTACATCAACCGGGATCAATACGGAGACAGTCCGCTAATTTACGGCCACTACTACAACGCTCCCGTCATTGATATAAAAGAGGGGAGTCCGCTCTATTACCAAGACAAAAAGAAAGGAAAATACGAATTAGTACAATACCAGCAAAAATTAATCTACGACAAGCGGTTCTGCACCGTATTCCCGCGTATGTACAGCAACCAGCGCCCTTCCTACCCGCAAGATTACGAAGCCTGGGGCGGCAAAGCTTCCGGCCCCGTCTATTCGGTAAACGGCGAAACGGTCAGAGTGCCCAGTTTCGGCAACAACCTGCGGTACTTCTTCAGCTACCAGTTGGGCCACATGTACTGGCGGTACTTTATGTGGAACTTTGCCGGACGCCAGAATGACATGCAGGGATTCGGGGATATCCTGCACGGGAACTGGCTTACCGGCATCAAATTTCTGGACGAAATACGCCTGGGGAACCTCTCGGAATTGACAGACATACAAAAAGGAGAGAAAGCATTGAACAAATATTACCTGCTACCCTTGATCCTGGGATTGATGGGTATGTTCTACCAATACCGCAAAGGACGGAACGGAAAAATGGATTTCTGGATCGTCATGATGCTGTTCATCCTGACCGGGATCGCCGTGATCGTATACCTCAATCAAGGCCCCAAAGAGCCGCGGGAACGGGATTACGCTTACGCCGGCTCCTTCTACGCCTTCTCCGTCTGGATCGGATTGGGCACACTGATGTTGTGGGAATGGCTCCAGAAGATCCTGAAATCACCGGCCGCCGCCGCAACAGCAACAGCCCTTTGTTTCGCGGCAGTCCCGCTCAACATGGCCGCCCAGAACTGGGACGATCACGACCGGGCCGGACGCGATGCCACCATTGCACACGCCAAAAATTACCTGAACTCCTGCGCCCCCAACGCCATTCTTTTCACGTACGGGGACAACGACACCTTCCCGCTTTGGTATGCACAGGAAGCAGAAGGGATCCGGAGAGACGTCCGGGTCGTTAATCTCAGCCTGCTGGCCGGCGGATGGTACATTGACCAGATGAACCGGAAAGCTTACGAAAGCGACCGGGTTCCGATCTCCCTGACCAACGAACAGTACCGGGACGGAGTCCGGGACATTACCATGATCAGGGAAGCGTTTAAACAACCGTACAACCTGAAAGATGTGATGAAATTTGTCGTCAGCGAAAACCAGAACGCCAAAATGCGGTCGTCTTACACCGGCGAAATGGCCAATTTCATCCCGACCCGCAACGTATACATCCCGGTAAACAAAGAGCAGGTCATCGCCAACGGAACAGTTCGCGCCGCCGATTCCGCCCAGATCGTAGACCGGGTGAACATCACCCTCACAGGCAACCACCTGACCAAATCCGAATTGATGGTATTGGACATCTTAGCCACCAACGAATGGAAGCGTCCGGTTTACTTCGGCATTGGCATGGGAACCGACAACTACATGGGATTTGAGAAATACTTCCAGTTAGAAGGGGCCGCTTACCGGGTGGTACCCATTCAAACCGCCGGAAACCCGTCCATGCTCGAATATGGCAGGATCGACACCGAGATCCTGTACGACAACATGATGCACAAATTCGACTGGGGAACCATCAAAGACCCGAAGGTGAACATCGACTCCTACCACGCCATGACCATCGATGTGATGAAATACCGCAACACCTTTGCCCGCCTCTCCCAATCCCTGTTGGCTGCCGGTGACAGCATCCGGGCCATAGAGGTGTTGGACAAAAGTTTGGAAGAACTTCCATTGTTCCAGGCACCTTTTTACACAGTCGACTACATTCAACTGTATTACCTGGCCGGACAGACAGAAAAAGCGAACGAACTGGCTTCGATACAGGCAGAAGAGGCTTATCAAATGTTGAGGTACATCCACTCTTTAAGCCCTGCATTGCAACAAAAATCAGAGATACTGTTCGAACGTCGCAGAAGCGGCATGACCATTGAGCACCTGGTCGCATTGGCTTCCGAATACGGACAATCGGAACTGGCCCAAACTATCCGGAATATGATAGAGAGTATCTACAATCCGACCGTCGTGAGGCCGCAAAATCCGGAGCTGCCGCTGAAATTGAACACCGACGACAGTCAATCTTAATACAATAAACAAGTAACCATGATTACCATTGACCACATAAAAGAGCTAAAAGAGCGTGGTGACGCTTTGAGGAGGTATCTTTGACGTCGACCACAAGAAAATTCAATTAGCAGAAGAAGAACTGCGGACACAGGCGCCCGGATTCTGGGAAAACCCCAAAGATGCCGAAACGGTGATGCGAAGGGTCCGCGGTCTGAAAAAATGGATTGACGGGTGCGAAGAGGCAGAAGCAGCGATCGGCGACCTGGAAGTGCTGTTTGATTTTGCCAAAGAGGGCGAAGCAACAGAGGAAGAGGTCGATAAACAGCACCTGCAAACCCTGGCAATTGTCGAAGCGCTGGAGTTGAAAAACATGTTGCAGGAGGAGGCGGACCAGATGAGTTGTGTGCTGAAGATCAACTCCGGAGCCGGGGGAACAGAGAGCCAGGACTGGTCGTCCATGCTGATGCGCATGTACATCCGCTGGGCGGAAGCCAACGGCTACAAACTCACCATCAGCAACCTGCAGGATGGAGACGAAGCCGGCATCAAAACCGTGACCATGCAATTGGAAGGCGACTACGCCTACGGCTACCTGAAAGGCGAAAACGGTGTGCACCGGCTGGTCCGGGTCTCCCCTTTCAATGCACAAGGAAAACGGATGACCTCGTTCGCCTCGGTGTTTGTAACCCCCTTAGTGGACGACACCATCGAAGTGGAGATCAATCCGGCGGACATCAGTTGGGATACGTTCCGCTCCGGAGGGGCCGGAGGGCAGAATGTCAACAAAGTAGAGACCGGGGTACGGTTACGTTACAACTACAAGGATCCGGACACGGGCGAAGTGCGGGAGATCCTGATCGAAAATACGGAAACCCGTTCGCAGTTGGACAATCGCGAAAACGCCATGCGCCTGCTGCGTTCCATGCTATACGACCTGGCCTTGCAAAAACGGCTGGCGGAACAGCACAAAATCGAAAGCAACAAAAAGAAGATCGAATGGGGATCGCAGATCCGCAGCTACGTCTTTGACGACAGGCGGGTCAAAGACCACCGCACCAACTACCAGACCTCCAACGTACAGGCCGTCATGGACGGCGACATCGACGGCTTCATCAAGGCTTACCTGATGGAATTTGGCGGTAAAAACTGATCAACTACATACGGCAACAGGCCTTACCGGAACAACAATATGCCGGTAAGGTCTGATTTGGGTATGTATATTTCGGCAGTTCCGCAGGCGTACGAACCCAATGCATACGGGGGATAGGTAAAACATACAGCCTCTTTCCCAATGTTGAAAGCAGTAAACCCGTTTCCCAGAGAGGGAACCTCCGTAAAGCACCCCTCGTCGTTGAAATGACTGGCCAGTAAACGGTCGATTTCACTCTTTTTGGTAAAATCCATCAACTGTTCCGGCGTCAGGAACACCCCTTTCTCCAAGTCGTAATTAAATGCATAATAATCCGTTCCGCCGTGCGCTCCACCCGTAAAGACATAGGCTGCTACCCGCAGGCTGACCAAGCGTTCCGACAGGGAAAAGAGCGTATCGGTTACGTAAAGCTCATACGGAACAAGAAGAGAATCCGGCGATGAAACCCGTTCGGCATAATCCAGGGCTGCCTGTTTCACAAGAGCTGTCCGTAAACTGTCGGCCAGAAGTTGCACTCGGGTATTAAATTGAACGCATTTTTCATTTGTCTGTTTGTGTTCGGAAGACAATAGGGTAAGTTCCGATGTTACTTTCCAATGGTCGGATCGGTCGGTAAATTCATTCCGGTTCACCTCAATGTTCCGGCTTTTGCAGCCACACAGCAACAATACTGCGACAAGGCTTGTCCAAAAAATTCTGTTTCCCATAATGCTTACATTTTTTAAATCCAGATTATATACGGAGCAGGCATTCATAAAGTTGTATCTTCAATGAAACATACAGCACCTCATAGATATCCTCTTTTCAATGTTTCAGGAGATCGCCTGTTAATTCGATATTCATTCCCCCACTGTCGGATATCTTCAGGTCAATAAAACCGCCGTTGTTCATGTCAAAATAGTACAGACGCACCGGGTGCCACCCTTTCTCCAACGCCATCTGCCCCATCAAGGTCACCGGGCCGTGCGGGCCGTCGTTATCCACCGCCAACTCCCCGTGGAGGTACAGCTGGCTGCCATCGTCGGAACCCAACGAAAAAGTGTACACATCGGCTTTACCGATCCAAAGATAACCGGTGTAGACCAAAGCGCGTTTTCCTCCCACGCCTTCAGGGACTCGGAGGCTCTCCACCGTATACTCCTCTTTTACCGGAATCTTCTCTATTTCATCGCAGCTATTGACCACCGCTTCGTGCCACGCACATTTCCAACCGGCCGCCGGATCCGTAAGCTCCACTGCCGACCTATATGCCTCTTTCCGATAAGCGGTCCGCACGATATCCGCCGCACTGCCGTTCGGCCGAAAAAAGCGAATGGTGTATTCCCTACTTTCCGTAAGCTTAAAAGGACCGGCATACAAAGCCGAATGCTCATCGGGCACGGAACCGTCAGTGGTATAGCGAAGCTGAACAGCCGGCAACGGTTGTTTCCACTCAACGGTAGTCTCCCCGACAAAAGCGTTGGATGTATACACATTTTCCAAATCCAACGGACGGTAATTCACGCCCAGCTCATCCAACCGGCCAAACTGCACCGGCAAGCCAATGTAGAACTCCTCCCAGTTCCGCAGGCTGTCCGACCGCCAGGCAACCTCCGAGAAAGCGAGCATCCGGGGCATCGTCAGGTACTCCACCCGTTTGTACGAAGGAATCCACTCCGCCCAGGTATTTCCCTGCACCCCTTTGATCTGTTTCCGCTGTCCTGGCGTCAACCCCTTCGGAACGATCTCAAGCTCGTAAAGTTTCCGCAACGTACTGTAATCCTGTTTGTAATCAAAATAGCAGTGGGAATTCGGCGCCAAGATTACCTCGTTTCCCTGTTCCGTCGCTCTGTGCACAGCGTTTTTTACCCAACTGCGCCACCACATCACCGTCGCCGTTTCGGATAGACCGCCATCGATGATTTCATCCCAACCGATCATTTTTTTCCCGTTTCCCCGGAAAAAAACCTCCATCTGCTTCACAAACCAAGCCTGTAACTCTTTCTCGTCCTTTAAACCGTTCGCCCGGATCCGCGCCCGACAATGGGGGCATTTTTTCCAATTGTCCTTCTCCACCTCATCGGCGCCCAAATGCACGTATTCGTAAGGGAAGAGCTCAAATACTTCGCTATACACATCTCGGCAAAAGGCCAATGTCCCCTCTTTTCCGGGACAGATCGGGGCGGAAAATTCCCGGCCCCAACCGGTTGCATTGAAACAGGCCAATTCGGGGATCACCGAGATCGCTGCCGAGAAATGGCCGGGCATATCTATTTCGGGGATCACGTCGATCCCTCTCTCTGCTGCATAGGCCACAACTTCCCGGATCTCCTCCTGTGTATAAAAACCGCCATACTCCACCGTATCACCCGTTTTTCTGAGCCGGTCTTCCGGCAGACGAAAGTCGTCGTTGGACTCTTTTTCCGCTAGGCGCATACACTCCCGGTCGTGATTGTTGTAGTGCCTCCAAGCCGCCTTTTCCGTCAACTGCGGGTATTTTTTGATCTCTATCCGCCATCCCTGATCGTCTGTCAGATGCCAATGAAATTTGTTGAATTTATAAAGGGCCATCAGGTCTATAAAGCGCTTTACCTCGGCTTTACTCCAGAAATGACGGGCGGCGTCCAGCATCAGTCCTCTCCATTCCCAAGTTGGGTAATCCGTTATCTGCAATGCCGGAAGCGTCAAATCCGCACCATGCACCGGCAACAATTGCCGAAGCGTCTGCACAGCCAGCAGTGCCGACCGCGGATTGACAGCCTCAACCTGCACCCCTTTCGGATGAATCTCCAGGCGGTAGGCATCTCCCTCCCGAAGAGTTTCGTTCAGAGAAAAGAAAACAGTATTTCCCGGATGCACGGAATCTCCGGTTTTTACACCGGAAAGCACCGGCTCATAGCCCGCTATCTCCCGGATCACCGTCTGCAGGTAAACTGCCACCGGTTCCAAAGCCGGATCTCCGTATTCGATCCGGGTCTCCGCATTCAAGGTGCAGGTTCCTTCTTGCAAAATAAGTTCAACCGGACGGGGAACAATCGCGATCTTTCCGGTCTCTTTCTTTTCCCGGCAGGAGATCAGGCAGGCGCCGATCAGAAAAATCAGTAGATTTTTTTTCATAAAATAACACATTAGAGGAGATATTCTTGGAATGCATAAAAGTAATGATTTCTATTTTAATTCACAAAATAGTAAAATTCACTTCCATACCCCCTTCTGTTTTTTTATGCATTCCAATATATTTATAAATGTCATTAATCAACAAATTTTATTTACAAAAACATTTACTCTTTTCGACACAATATGCGCATACTGACAAGTATTGAGCAGCATGTTTGTAAAGAGTTTTATACAACTATAAAAAACAGCTGGTATGAAAAAATTAAACATCACCAAGAAATTTATCGTACGGAGTTCAGATGCCATTGAAAAGTACCTGAACGAAATCCACAAAACCCATGTTCTCTCTGCAGAGGAAGAAAACCAGATCTTGCAAAGGATCAAAGAGGGGGATTTGAAAGCGCAGGAATGCCTTATTTCGTGCAACCTGCGCTTTGTGATCTCAGTCGCCAAACAGTACCAGAATCAGGGATTGTCGTTGGATGATCTGATCAGCGAAGGAAATTTCGGTTTGGTAAAAGCTGCAGAATTTTTTGATCCGACAAGAGGGTTCAAATTCATCTCTTACGCTGTCTGGTGGATCCGGCAGTCCATTCTGCAAGCCATCGGAGATTACGGTCGGTTGGTACGTTTGCCGGTCAACAAGGTGAATTTTATCCACCAGATCAATAAAACGAGCAACCACTTGGAACAACGGTTGCTCCGAAATCCTTCGGAGGAAGAGATCGCAGAAGCGATGCACACCACTCCCAAAGTGATCCGGGAACATCAGCAGGCCGAACACCAACCGCTCTACCTGGATGCTCCCCTTCCAGCGTATGTGGCAGAAGAGGATGCCACATTTTACGAACAGTATATTCAGAACATGACACCCCCGGAACAGGAAGAGGTCTCTTTCCGTTCCTCCCTTTCTGTCGATCTCCAGCGCTTCCTGAGTATTTTAAATGAACGGGAAATCGTTATTTTGATGATGCACTACGGTTTGAACGGGGAACATTCGCTCTCCATGGAGGATATTTCCCGAAAACTGAATGTCTCCCCGGAGAGAATCCGGCAACTAAAAGGAAGAGCCATACGAAAACTCCGGAGTAAAAACATTGATTTTCTGAAGTGTTACCTCTGACGGGAGTTTTACCGGGAGACACGACCAACGGTGTCTTCCGGTAAAATTCCCGGAACAGTTGCTGCAAAAAGCGGTTTTAGTATCTTTGCACCCATGGATAAAGAGCAGGTTATATCGCTTCTGGCTTGCATAGCCGTACTATCCGGTATAGTGCTGACAACGCTGTTCCTGCTCTTGTTCTTTTACAAAAAAAGTCATCCGGAGGAGTGGAAAAGAACCCGGATTGTTTTTATCAGACAGATCATTAAAAAAAAGAAGTGGAGCAAGGAAGAGCGCCCTCCCACTCCGAAATACAAAGAACAGTACCTGACCAAAAAGCGGTTTGAGGATTTTCTCCGAAAGAAAAAACCGTTTCTGAACCCGGATCTGAGAATCGGGGATATAACCCCTCCGCTACTGACCACCCAAAGAAGTCTCTCTGCGTTTATCCGGCGCACCTACCACATGGATTTTGAGCAATGCATGAACTATTTTCGGTTGAGGGAGGTGGAACGCCTCCAATACCTCGGCCCCATCCGGAATGCGATCGCTCTTTCCGTAACAGCCGGATTTTGGAGTTACCAAGTGTACCTCCGCACCAAAGAGGAGATGGCCAAAAGGGAAGCTGAAAAGGAAGCTGCCAAAAATCGCCCGAAAACAAGTTCTTAGCAACCTCCTTGTTTCAGTATGTACACCTTTACTCTTTGTACTCCTGCCAGGATTTGATTTTGATCTCCTCCAATTTGACGGTGCAGAACGCTTCGATAAAGGCGTTCGCCAGACGGGCGTTCGTAATCAGCGGGATGTTGTGGTCCACCGCCCCGCGCCGGATCCGGTACCCGTTAGTGAGCTCCCGGCGGGTGTGGTTTTTCGGGATATTGATCACCAGATCGAACCGATGTTGTGCGATCATATCCATGATTTTCAACCCGGAGGCATTCTCCTCGTCGGGCCAGCAGACCACCTTGGCCTGTATACCGTTCTCCTGCAAAAATTTGCAGGTTCCAGCCGTCGCATAAATTTCATAGCGGTGCTCCTGGAGCAATTTACAACCATCCAACAGATCAACTTTTGATTTGCTGTCACCAGATGAGACCATGACGCTCTTTTTGGGAATATCATACCCCACCGAGATCATGGAGGTCAACAATGCTTCGTTAAAATCGTCCCCCAAACACCCCACCTCACCGGTGGAGGACATGTCCACGCTCAATACCGGATCGGCGTTGTGCAGGCGGGCAAAAGAGAATTGAGAGGCCTTGATCCCCGTCCAGTCAATGTCGAAATCCGAAGCGGATAGTTTTTCGTAGGGTGCACCCAACATGATGCGGGTAGCCGTCTCGATGAAGTTGTGTTTCAAGATCTTGGACACGAACGGAAAACTCCGGGAAGCGCGCAGGTTGCACTCGATCACCTTTACGTCGTTATTTTTGGCTAGGTATTGGATGTTGAAAGGGCCGCTGATATTCAGCTCTTTGGCAATCTTCCGACTGATCCGCTTGATGCGGCGGGCCGTCTCGAAGTATATTTTCTGGGCGGGAAATACGAGCGTAGCATCCCCGGAGTGAACGCCGGCAAATTCAATGTGTTCCGATATGGCGTACTCCACGATCTCTCCGTTGTGCGCTACCGCGTCAAACTCGATCTCTTTGGCGCTTTGCAGGAACTGCGACACCACCACCGGGTACTCTTTCGACACGTTGGCCGCCAGCTTCAGGAAGGTCTCCAACTCCTCCGCGTTGTAGCAAACGTTCATAGCTGCGCCCGAGAGAACGTAAGAGGGGCGCACCAACACCGGATAGCCCACTTTTTTTACAAACCCGTAAATCTCCTCCATGCTGGACAACTCTTGCCAGGCCGGCTGATCTACCCCCAAGCTGTCCAACATGCTGGAAAACTTGTGGCGGTTCTCCGCCCGGTCGATGGAGAGCGGAGAGGTCCCCAGCACCGGTATACCCTGCCGGTGCAGGCGCATCGCCAGGTTGTTCGGGATCTGCCCGCCCACGGAAACCACAACGCCCTGCGGCGACTCCAAATCCAATACGTCCAACACCCGCTCAAAGGAGAGTTCGTCGAAATAGAGCCGGTCGCACATGTCGTAATCGGTCGACACGGTCTCCGGATTGTAGTTGATCATGATGGAGGTATTCCCCAACTTCCGGGCGGTCTGTACCGCATTGACCGAACACCAGTCAAACTCCACGGAGCTGCCGATGCGGTAGGCACCGGAACCCAGTACCACCACCGATTTGTCGGCCCCGCCGTACACAATGTCGTGCTTCCGATCGCCGTAGGTCATATAGAGGTAGTTGGTCTTGGACGGGTCGTCGGAAGCCACCGTATTGATCCGTTTTACGGCCGGAAAAATTCCGGCTTTTTTGCGGCATTCCCGCACCCGCAGGGCTTCGTTTCCCAGATTCCCGGCCGGATCTTCCACCAAGCGGGCTATCTGGAAATCGGAGAATCCCAACCGTTTGGCCTCCAGCAATACCTCCGCCGGCAACGCCTCGATGGCGTCGTACCGTCCCAACACCAACGAGTAATCGTAAATATTTTTCAACTTCCCGAGGAACCAGAGGTCTATCTTGGTCAGCTCATGGATCCGTTCAACGGTGTATCCCTCCTCAAACGCTTTGGCGATGGCAAATACCCGGAGGTCGGTGGGCTTGGAGAGTTCTTCCTCCACATCCCCCAGGTCCACCAATGCGCGGTTCCCCACGAACCCGTGCATCCCCTGCCCGATCATCCGCAGACCTTTCTGGATGATCTCTTCGAACGACCGGCCGATGGACATGATCTCCCCGACCGATTTCATGCTGGAGCCGATCAGGCGGGAGACACCGGCGAATTTCGTCAAGTCCCAGCGGGGTATCTTGCAAATCAGGTAATCCAGCGAGGGGGCCACATAGGCGGAGTTCGGCGTACCTATCTCCCCGATCTGGTCCAAAGTATAGCCCAATGCCAATTTGGCCGCCACAAACGCCAACGGATAGCCGGTCGCTTTGGAGGCCAACGCCGAGGAACGACTCAACCGCGCATTGACCTCGATCACGCGGTAATCGTCCGTTTCCGAGTTGAAGGCGTATTGGATGTTGCACTCCCCGACAATGCCGATGTGCCGGATGGTTTTCCGGGAGAGTTCTTGCAACAAGGAGAGTTCCTGTTCGTCCAACGAACAGGTCGGGGCCACCACGATGCTCTCACCGGTATGGATGCCCAGTGGGTCGAAATTTTCCATGCTGGCGACCGTGAAACAGTGGTCGTTCCGATCGCGGATCACCTCAAACTCGATCTCTTTCCACCCTTTCAGGGATTCTTCTACCAAAATCTGTTTGGAATACGCAAAGGAGCTTTCGCAAAGTGTCCGGAACTCTTCCGGGGTGTTGCAGATGCCGCTTCCCAATCCTCCCAAGGCATAGGCCGAACGCACCATCACAGGAAAACCGATACAATTGGCGGCAGCTAATGCCGCCTCCATTGTCTCCACCGCTTCACTAACCGGGGTTTTGATGCCGACTTCATCTAATTTTTTTACGAACAGGTCCCGGTCTTCGGTCGTCATGATCGCCTCTACGGAGGTGCCCAGTACTTCCACTCCGTATTTTTTCAACGTACCGTTCAGGTACATCTCTGTGCCACAATTCAGGGCCGTCTGCCCTCCGAATGCCAGCAATATGCCGTCGGGTTTTTCCTTCTTGATGATCTCCTCTACAAAATAAGGAGTTACAGGCAGAAAATAGACCCGGTCCGCAATCCCTTCCGAAGTCTGAATGGTAGCGATGTTCGGATTGATCAGCACTGTTGTTATCCCTTCTTCTTTCAGCGCTTTCAAGGCTTGAGACCCCGAATAGTCAAACTCTCCGGCCTGGCCTATTTTCAAGGCTCCGGACCCCAATACGATCACTTTTTTTACTTTAGCATTCACCGGCATACATTTACAACTGTTAAATCTTGATTTTTCCGGGCAAATGTAGCGATTTTCGGCGAGAGCCGCAAAATAATTTCACGGGGATGCCGGGGCAAAACGCACGAGAATTTGTTGTTCTTTCCATTTGTATTCTCCGGCCGTTCCGGTGTATGGTGTGCTGAAGCTGCTTCGCTTTTACGCTTCCGGCACATCCATACATCTGCACTCGGAAAACGTTTTGAGGTAATTTAACCGGTAAAATAGCATTTTTTATTTCCTTGAAACTGTGTATGGGGCCTCTTTCCTACCCTTTTCCATTCTGTTGCACATGCTTTTCCCTTCTCTTTCCATTCCTTTTCCCATTATGTCGTTGTCGGGACGCAATAAACTGCAACGGAGACCCGTTTTCGGAAACAACAGACCAAAGCGATAGGGGGACAAAGAGAAAAATCAGGGGTTGCCTTGCACGAGGAATGTTATCCCGTTCAAACAATATTTACTTCCGATTCGATCCGGATGCCGAAGCGGACAAAGACTTCTTTTTTGACGGCGTTGGCCAGGCGGGCGATTTCAACGCCTGTGGCGCCGCCCCGGTTGACCAACACCAACGCCTGCCGGTCGTAGACCCCAGCATTTCCCAGTGTTTTGCCTTTCCAGCCGGCCTGTTCGATGAGCCAACCGGCGGCCACTTTTACCATCCCCTCTTCTGCCGGATAAAGCGGAACAGCGGGGTATTGTTGTTGCAGTTTTGCAGCAAGTTCAGCGGAAACTACCGGGTTGCGGAAGAAACTGCCGGCATTGGGTAGCTCCTGCACATCCGGCAGTTTGGAAGTGCGGATGTTGGTGACCGCCTGCCGGACAGCCGACAGGGAGAGCGGTACACCCAAGCGTTCCAACTCCTCTCGAATGCTTCCGTAGTCCAATTTGTAGACCGGTTTTTTGCGAAGCCGGAAGGTGACGCGGGTGATAAGGTAGCGGTTTTTCCAACTGTGTTTGAAGAGGCTGTCGCGATAGGAGAAATGGCAATCGGAGCCGGGGATCCGTACCGGAACGGCCCGTTTGAGGTCAATGGCCTCTACGGAGTCGATCGTATCTCCGGCCTCCATGCCGTAGGCCCCGACGTTCTGGACGGGAGCCGCCCCAACGTGCCCCGGGATCAGCGAGAGGTTTTCCACCCCACCGTACCCCCGCTCCACGGCCCAGGCGACAAAATCGTCCCAAATCACCCCGGCACCGGCGCTTACCAGCACCTCTCCCCCCTGCTCTTGAAGCAGGGTGATCCCGGATAGGGTCGGGTAGAGTACGGTTCCGTCGAAATCTTCCGTAAAGAGAAAATTGCTCCCGCCTCCCAGAATGACCAACTGTTCCGGTTCCCACTCGTACTGTTTGGCAAAATCGAACCACGCTGCTTCGCTGTCGCTTTCGACAAAGTAGCGACAGCGGACGGAAACCGCAAAGGTGTTGTAGGGTTTCAGGTCAAAATTTTCTTCTATCCTCAAAGTATTGCTATTTTTGTCGTCGCGAATGTAGTGAAAAATCGCACAACCGCCAAGCATGAACGAACTACCAGCTGCTTTTGAAGCCCGTATGCGGGCATTGTTAGACGCCGATGCCGGCTGCTTTCTGGAAGCGTTGCAGGCGTCGGCGCCGGTAAGTGTCCGGCTCAATCCGGCCAAAGCCGCTCCGGAGCGTTTTTGTTTTCCGGCAGCAGTCACTGAAAAAGTGCCGTGGGCGGAGTACGGGTATTACCTCGCGGAACGACCGGTCTTTACGTTGGATCCCTGTTTTCATGGGGGCGCTTACTATGTGCAGGAGGCTTCCTCCCTTTTTCTGGAGCATGTCCTGAAACAGTTGCTGCCGGAGACCCCTGTGCGGGTGTTGGACCTGTGCGCCGCTCCGGGCGGCAAGTCCACCCTGGCCGCCTCCTTGTTGCCGGCCGGGAGCCTGTTGGTGGCCAACGAAGTCATCCGCAGCCGGGCAGCTGTGCTGAAAGAGAACATCATCCGCTGGGGGTGCGACAACATCGCGGTGAGTAACAGCGACCCGGCCGCCTTTGCCCGGCTGGAGGGGGCGTTCGACCTCCTGATAGCGGACACTCCCTGCTCCGGGGAGGGGTTGTTCCGGAAAGATCCAGACAGTATCCGGGAGTGGAGCGAGGCGAACCTTGCTCTGTGCAGCGAGCGGCAGAAACGAATCCTGGCCGATAGTTGGCTTGCGTTGAAAGCGGGCGGGTTTCTGGTGTACAGTACCTGTACTTACAATCCGGAGGAGAACGAGCGCATCATTGAGTGGGCCATGCGGGAGTTGGGGGCGGAACCGGTGGAGATTTTCCATTCGTTTGCCGGGATCACACAGGGGGAGAGCCTGTTTCCCACCTACCGTTTCTATCCGCACAAAACGGCCGGAGAGGGGTTCTTTACGGGAGTGCTGCGGAAGCAGGGCGGAGAGAGCGGGGTCGCCCGGAAAAGAGAAGGCAAACGGAAAAGGGAGACACCCGCGCCGCCGCTGCCGCCGGAGATCCGGGCGCTGTTGCCGAACCTGTCGGAGATGGCAGTGAAAAAAGAGGCGGAGGTGTTTCGCATTGTTCCGGCCGCCCATGCGGAGTTTTTGGAAGAGGCCGGAAAAAAGATCCGGATCTTGTACGAGGGATGTGAAGTGGCGGAGGTGAACGGCCGCAAGGTAAAACCGCTTCACTCGCTTGCCCTGTACACTTTGTTGGAGAGAAGTGGAGCGGCTGTCACCGAACTTTCTCTTCCGGATGCATTGCGCTTCCTGAAAAAGGAGGAACTTTCGGTCGCGGTGCGGAACGGGGAGTGGCTTCTGTTCTGTTACGAGGGGATCGCACTGGGCTGGGGAAAAGGGGTCGGCAACCGGCTGAACAACTACTTTCCCAAGGAGCGGCGGATCCGGATGGAGCTCCCTGCTAATCTGTTATCAACAACTGAATAATCATCGTATGAACCACATTGCTGCACACATCACCCTTGCACCCTGTTCGGAAGAGTTGACGGAGTTACTGATGGCCCGGTTGGCCGGGATTGGGTTCGAAGGGTTTGAATATACGGAGAGCGGTTTTACCGCGTATATTCCGGAGCAAGATTTTGACCTCTCCGCCCTGGAGGGGTTGGGGCTTGCGGAGAGCGTACCTGGTTGCCGGGTAGCATGGACCACGGAGTTGATCGTGGAGCGGGACTGGAACAAGGAGTGGGAAGAGCACTTCACGCCCATCACCGTCGGGGGGCGGATCGTTGTCCGGGCCGGCTTCCACCCGGAGGCACCCGGCATGGAGTATGAGATCATCATCGAACCCAAAATGAGTTTTGGTACCGGGCACCATGCCACCACAGCCTTGATGCTGGAGAGTATTCTGGACCTGAAGGAGGAGGTGGCCGGGAAGCGGGTATTGGACATGGGGTGCGGCACCGGCATCCTCTCCATCATGGCAGTCAAAGCGGGGGCTTCCGACGTCACAGGCATCGATATTGACGAATGGGCGTACAACAACGCCGGCGAAAACATCCTCCTGAACGGGTGTACGAACATCCGGATCAAAATAGGCGATGCTTCCCTGCTGGCGGCGGAAGCCCCTTTCGATCTGATCTTGGCCAACATCAACCGAAACATTTTGTTGGATGATATGGAACGTTACGTCAACCGGCTTGGCCGGGGAGGCAGGCTGATCATGAGCGGGTTTTATACGGAAGACCTGTCGCTGATCCGGGAAAAAGCCCAGGTGTTGGGGCTGGGGTACCAAGGGTGTAAAACCGAACAAAATTGGGTGGCGGCTACTTTTTTATGCCCGGAATAGGCTGATTTTTCCATTTCGGTTGTAAATTTGCCGCTTCATTCTAATTACCATTGCAGTATGAACGTTTTAAAATTCGGCGGCACATCCGTCGGGAGCGCAGAGCGAATCCGGTCAGTGGCCGATCTGATCAACGACGGATCGCCCAAAATCGTTGTCCTGTCGGCTATGTCCGGTACAACAAACTCCTTGATCAGCATCTCCGACCACCTCTACCGGAACGAAAAGCAGCAGGCGTTGGAGGAGATCCAAAACATGGAGCTGAACTATTTTATTGTTATCAGCGAACTGTGCCGGACGGAAGCGAGTGTAAAACGGGCGAAGGAGTTTGTACAGACGGTGTTCACCTATCTCCGCTCGTTTGTCAACAAGGATTTTTACCCGTTGCAGGAGAAGGCGGTGGTGGCGCAGGGGGAGATCATCTCGACGACGCTGATGCACTACTATCTGGAGGAATGTGGCATTCCTTCGTCTCTGATCTCCGCCCTGAACTACATGCGCATTGATAAGGACGGCGAGCCGGATTATTACTACATCGAGCAGAACCTGAAACGGGAGCTAACAGCTCCGGGTGTGCAGCCGTTGGTGATTACGCAGGGGTTTATCTGCCGGAACGCCTATGGGGAGATTGATAACCTGAAACGGGGCGGAAGCGATTATTCGGCTGCGCTGGCCGGGGCTGCGGTGGGCGCCGGAGAGATCCAGATCTGGACGGATATCGACGGGGTGCACAACAACGACCCCCGGTTTGTGAAAAATACGCAGGCCATCCGGCAACTCTCGTTTGACGAGGCGGCGGAGTTGGCCTATTTCGGCGCCAAGATCCTGCACCCTTCCAGTATACAGCCGGCCAAGAAGTGCAATATCCCGGTGCGGATGAAGAACACGTTGCGCCCAGAGGACGAGGGTACGCTGATCACCCGCGAAAGCCCGGCGAAGAACATCAAGGCGGTGGCCGCCAAGGACGGGATTACCGCCATCAAGATCAAGTCCGGCAACATGCTGTTGGCGTATGGTTTTCTGCGGAAAGTTTTTGAGGTGTTCGAGGCGTGGAAGACGCCGATCGATATGATCGCTACGTCGGAAGTGGCTATCTCCCTGACCATTGACAATACCGAACATTTGGAGGAGATTTACAGGGATCTGGAGAAGTTCGGCACAATCGAGGTGGACGAAAATCTCTCCATCGTCTGCATTGTGGGGGATTTTTCACTGGACAAAGCCGGCAGGGCTGCGTCCGTTTTGCAGGCGTTGGAAGATATTCCGTTGCAGATGATCTCGTACGGCGGCAGCGAACACAACATCTCTTTAGTGGTGGAAAGCTCCCTGAAACAGAAAGCGTTGGTAGCGTTGAGCGAAAAGTTGCTGTAAATGACACAGGCGAAAAAATGAAGACCCATGACCTATAACGACACGATTGGCCAATTGCCGACCCCTTGCTACTATTACAATCTGGAGTTGCTGGACGCAACGCTGAAAAACGTGCTGAAAGAGTCGTCCCGGTACCCGGGGTTCCACCTGCATTATGCCGTCAAGGCCAATGCCAACCCCGTATTGTTGAAACGGATCAGCCGTTTCGGGCTGGGGGCGGATTGCGTAAGCGGCAACGAAGTGCTCCGGGCGTTGGAGTGCGGTTTTTCCGCCGGAAAGATCGTATACGCCGGGGTAGGAAAAACCGACCGGGAGATCGAAACAGCGCTGGCGAACGATATTTTCTGCTTCAACAGCGAGTCGCTGCCCGAAGTGAATGTCATTCAGGAGATTGCCGAACGGATGGGTACCAAAGCGCGAGTCGCCCTGCGGGTGAACCCCAACGTGGACGCACACACCCACCACTACATTACCACCGGCATCGAGGAGAACAAGTTCGGGATCTACCTGTACGACTTGGAGCGAGTGATCGGAGTGGTACAAAAATTCCCCCACATCGAACTGATCGGCCTCCATTTCCACATCGGTTCGCAAATTACCGATATGAACGTTTTCCGGAGCCTCTGCCTGAAAGTGAACGAAATACAAGCCCGGCTCGCGCAGCAGGGGATCGCCTTTCCGCACATCAATTTCGGGGGCGGGTTGGGCATCAACTACGATCAGCCTTATGAGGAGCCGGTCGCCGATTTTAAAAACTATTTCGCCACATTCGCCCGGTTTTACGAACCCTTGCCCCAGCAACAGGTTCATTTTGAACCGGGACGCGCCCTTGTGGCGCATTGTGGGGACTTGATCGCAAAGGTATTGTATGTAAAAGAAGGCAAGAAAAAGAAGTTCGCGGTATTGGATGCCGGTATGAACGATCTGATGCGCCCGGCCCTTTACCAGGCTTTTCACAAGATAGAGAATATTACGTCGGACAAACCGGAAGAGAAGTACGATGTGGTCGGGCCGATCTGTGAATCCTCTGACTGCTTCGGCAAGGATGTGCTGTTAAACGGCGTGAGCCGGGGCGATACCATTGTCATCCACTCCACCGGCGCTTATGGCGAGGTCATGGCCTCCCGATACAACCTGCGGGAGTTGCCCGGCGTTTTTTACGCCGGATAACTCCCGCACAGGCTGTTTGACGAATAATTTATTTTTTCAATTTCTCGTCGTCCTTTTTCTTGCCGTTTTCGGGTTTGGCAATGGTTTCCCGCATTTGGGTATCGGCTTCAATGTTCCGCATGCGGTAGTAATCCATAACCCCTAAGTTGCCGCTCCGGAAAGCATCGGCCATCGCCAACGGAATAGTGGCTTCCGCCTCGATCACTTTGGCTTTCATCTCCTGCGCCAGCGCCCGCATCTCCTGCTCTTTGGCTACCGCCATCGCCCGCCGCTCTTCCGCTTTTGCCTGCGCAATCTTTAAATCGGCTTCCGCCTGGTCGGTCTGCAACTCCGCCCCGATGTTTTTACCGACGTCGATGTCTGCAATATCAATGGAGAGTATCTCGAACGCCGTCCCAGAATCCAGCCCTTTTTCCAAAACGACCTTGGAGATGGAGTCAGGGTTTTCCAACACCAATTTGTGAGAAGCGGAAGAACCGATGGAAGATACGATCCCCTCTCCCACACGGGCCAGGATGGTTTCTTCTCCGGCGCCGCCGACCAACCGCTTGATGTTGGCGCGCACCGTTACCCGGGCCTTGGCAATCAACTGGATACCGTCTTTGGCCATTGCCGCCACCGGAGGTGTATCAATCACCTTGGGATTTACGCTCATCTGTACGGCTTCAAATACATCCCGGCCGGCCAAGTCGACCGCCGTAGCGATCTGGAAGGTCAGATCGATGTTCGCTTTGGAAGCGGAAACCAGCGCATGTACCACCTGTTGTACCCGTCCACCGGCTAAGTAGTGCGCTTCCAACAGATCCCGGTACAACTCCAACCCGGCCTTTTTCCCTTCGATCAGTGCGCCCACGATCACCGAAGGCGGCACTTTCCGCCAACGCATCAGGACCAACTGCAACAGCGATATTTTGACATCCGATACCAACGCCTGGAACCACAATCCCAGTGGAATAAAATACAAGAACAACCAGATCAAAAACAGGCCACCTGCAATAAGGGCGATCAATACAAAAGCGCTACTCTCCATGTTCCGAAGTTTTTAGTTTAACGACTATTTTATCTTTGAATACTTTCACAACTTCCACGGGTTGGTGGGGATCCACATACCCGCTCACCGACTGCCCTTCCACCGTAATGTCCCCGATTTGCACCTGCCCCATCGGCGCCAAACGCCCGACAGCCACACCCGTATCTCCGGGTTTGATGGCAGTGTCCACACCTTCCACCGCACCCTCTATCTTAGAGTGCAGGCTAAACCGTTTCCATGTTTTTGCCTGCAAGGCGTACCAGGTCAATATACCGCATATCACCGCCACGCCCAGCAAAACAAAGTGCCCGGTCGGCGTTCCGAAAAATGCGTAACCAAAATAGACGGAGGCGCAGATCGACAGGAAACCCAAGATGCCCGCCACGCTCACGCCCGGAATCACCAAAAATTCCAATAACAACAAAACGATGCCGACGGCTACCAGCATGATCAAGATGAACCATTCCATAACTTTATCTGTTTTATATTTTCCGGCAGACGCCTTACCCCCGCCATTCGATTGGCTAAGATAGAAATAATTTCTGTACCAAAGAAAAGAAATTTTTAGGACACCTTCAGTTTTTTTGCGGCTTGTTTGCACTATTAATGCAACGCTACTGCGCTTCTACCGTACAATCTTCGACAATCGAAACGGGAATAAACTTAAATTAATTTATTATTCATTAAATCTTCATCAAAATGAAAAAATTATTCAAAAGTGCGATCATGGCTGTGACAGCCATGGCTGTTGTAGGCTTTGCAAGCTGCAACAAAGACGACAATATGGGCGGTAAAAATCCCGGCGAAGGAAAAGAGGCCGTTCTTAAGGTTACGCTTAAAACCCCGACTGCCCGATCTACGAGGTTCGCCGGTACCGCCACTGCAGCAGACAACACTGAGATTAAAAATTTCAGCGTCTTCGTTATCGGAGGGGACGGATACATCTGGAAAGGTCACTTCGACGTGTCGACCCAAACGGTCACGGGTGACGGAACTCAGTTGGATGTTTCCGGGAATGATCCGGTTGGGACGATGGATGTGACGACCGATGCGCAAAAGGTCTATGTTATAGCCAATGCGGGCGACCAGACCGGCAATTACTCTACTCAAGCCGATTTGGAATCAGAGTCTGTGACGAAACTGATCAATCTTTCGACTCAATACACCGACCCGTGGGCGACCGGTATCGTTGGCACTCTGAATTTTAGATTTGTTAATGGCGTACAGACGGCTAATGCAACGGCAACTCCCACATTTATTGCATCCCGTATCACGGTGACAGTGGACAACCGCATGGAAAACTACGGAAATCCGAATACCGTTGTGTTGAACGACGTTGCAGTGATGAACGCCCGCGGCCAATCCAAACTGTTCCCCGGCGCCGGGAGTCGTCTCATTCCGACAACGTATGGCGCGAACAGGAAATTCTATGAGGGTGTTCCCAACGGGACTTCACCGGTGTTCCAGTATTACCCAGCGGTAGGTACGTTTACTCCGGATACGGATAAGCTGGTCGAAGAGTATACCCATGTGATGTCGCCTCAGACATCGGCCTATTATTTCTATGTTTTTGAGAACGATGCACTGGCGGAAAATACGTTCCCCACCATAATTACCATCGTGGGAACCCACTCCAATGGCATAGATAAGACCTATTTCCCGGTGCACCTCGCGCCTTATGAAGTATGGGCGAGCGATTCCGGCGCCGCACCGTTCACCACGGACGGCGGCCTTCTCCGCGGTAAAAGCTACGACATAACGATCACCCTCACCGGCAATGCGGCAATTGACGGCGGTGGTGGTGTCGATGACCCGACCGTGAACGTCGAGAACGCTGTCGTGCTCGTTACTATCAGTATCAACGACTGGGTTCCGGTCCTTTTGCACAAAGTGCTTTAATCAAACTTCTGGCCTATTACCGGCCTTGAAAGGTATGCGCCCCTTGGGTGGGGCGCATACCACAAAAATTAAAATTCAGATGCCATGATGAAAAACAGAGTTAAGAACAAACTTTCCGGAGTGTTGTGCCTCGCCGCACTGGCATCGATAACGGCGGGGTGTATCAAGGAGGAGCTAAAGGAGTGCCCGCCGGCCGCGTCTAACGTGAAGATAGATTTCACGCTCTTCGACGAACAGAGTTTGTTTGCGGACGAAATCGCGTCGGTGATCGCGGTACTCTTCGACGAGCAGGGAACCTACATTCCTCCCGCGATGACACTCGACAAGAACACACTGGATCAGTACGCGGGTGTGGAACTCGCACTTGCTCCGGGCGATTACCGCATGGTCTTCTGGGCCAACGTGGGCACCAATACCGAGATCCAGGTCGTGGACGGTGTCCCCATGATCACCTATAAGGATATCGACGGAACCCAGGAACAGGTGCTCAGCAACGGCGATCCGGTGTGGTACGCCCCCGCCGTGGCTACGACCCGTGTAGATGTGAACGCACAGCCGCTCGAACACTACGCATTCACGGTTCCCGCCGACGGGAATTTCACCGATCGGGTCGCTTTTACCCAGACCCACAATTCGGTAAATGTCTATATTCAAGGGGTTCCGTTAAATCCAGTCTCAATGCCGACCGTCGAGATCACAGGTCTTGCCTGTGCGGCGAAGTTTTACGGGATGGCACCTCTGGACGAGCCTCTTCCTTGTGTAACCTCCTCCATCCAAACGGTCATGGCGCAAAAAGACAACAAATCTTATGCGCTGGCGGGGTTCGAGACTTCCCCTCTGGGAGATATGGCGAGCATGTATCTCGTGGTCAAAAACGCGGCGGGCGATGAGATTTACCGTGTTTTGTTGAGCGATGCCATCGCGCAGAGCGGTGCCGACCCCACTGCTCACGAGATAAACCTGCTCCTCACGTTCAACGACAACGGCGATTTCGATTTCACCGTGAAGATATCGGAATGGGAGCACGATGATTTAAGAATAGTTGCTTAGAAAATACAGCGTATGAAACAACATATGATATTCGTAAAGAGTTTGATCCTCGCAGCGATGGGCCTTTCGTCCGTATCGTGCGTGCAGAACACCGATCTTGGGGGGACAGGAGTTCCGGGGACGGACGAGGTATCGGTCTATTTCCGGGCGAATATGTCCGGCGTCGGACATATTGCCACACGCGCAGCCGACAATGGTGAGTTCGCGGTAAAGAAGATCGACGTGCTGGTGTTTACACAACCCAGCGGCACGGAAGATTTCATCTACCAATATAGGACTGTGGGCCGACGCCTTGATCAGCCGGGGAACACTTTCGTCGATTTCGAGGCGTATCTCACTCAGAACACAGATCCGGTTAAGTTGCTGATTGCAGCCAACTGTCCCGACGGATTGTTGGACGGGTTGACGACTCCCGGCCCCACCGAAACCGTTGTGCGCGAGCAGTTGTTTACCTCTGTTGTCGATTTCTCGCAAAGTATTCCGATGACCGGGGTGGTGGAGTTGACTTCGCTGCCGGCGACGATGGGTACCGTCCGCTTTTCGTTAATACGCTCGGTCGCCAAAACAACGGTTGCCGTCGATTTGAGAGCAGATTCACCCGCATTCAGACTCTCCGGCGTAACGGTTTACCGCACCCACACCTCTTGGCAACTATTTCCCGATGCCGGCAATGTTGTCGACGAATCGACCGCCCCGGTGGTGATTGATCCGTCAATTCCGGACAATAATACTGCAACTGCCCCCGAGGTCGATGTGAGCGAGTCGCAATTCTTCTGCCAATATCTTGCCGAATGCCCGAAATCCGATGAAAATAATGCAATCTGTATCATTGTAGGCGGTTATTACGATACCGACGACACCCCCAGCTATTACCGCATCGACTTCGGCAAGGAGGATTACATAGATACCCGGCCGATGGGCCAGGTATTGCGCAATTACTGGTATCGATTCACCATCGTCGGAGTCACCGCCAGAGGTTATCCCTCTGTGGAAGATGCGGTCAGTCATCCATCCACCGGACTGCTGACCACTGTTCTACCGTGGAATGGCGGCGGCAATACCGAATACTATTTCGGAGACGGCGATTTTGTACAATTAACCGATGCCAGCCTGACCTTGTACAACAATGCGCTAAATCCCGCCACGTTGGTCTTCGTTACGAGCGGGGCGCCTTTTACCCTGACCGCAAGCAGTATGGCCGGACAACAGTTCAATTCAGAGGATTTCGATGCCGAGAATGCAACAGGAAACATATACGGAAAGGGTTCGGAAGGGAACAATTTATTTCAGTTCCGGTTGCTATACCAACCTTTACTTGAGACAGTCGGTATGCGATATTTTGTTATAGCCATCTTCGGCCTTATAGAAGGTGATATGACCCCGGAGGTTATCGAAATCCACACGGGGAATGGCCTGCTGACCATCCAGGTCCCCGTTCTGCGCGAGGAAGATTCGAGCGTGGTTGACATCCCCTATACGGCAGTCTCTCCGGCACAATCACAATGAATATAGTATCAAACAATACAAAGCTATGAAACCTGCCATATACAGAAGCCTGCTCCTTGCAGCGATCGGCCTTGCAACGGCTTGTACCCGAGAGACAGGAATATCCATGCCGGCGTCGGGTGATGTAAATGTACACTTCCACATACGCATGCCCGGGCATACGCCGGTTGTCACACGGGCTGCCGACATAGAGGCCGCCGTGAATCGGATCGCCCTGTTGGTTTTTCAGCAGGAAGACGGTACGGGTGAGTTCCTTTACCAATATACGGCTGAGTCCCGCAATTTCTCTCAGGACGACGATACCGAAGCCGATTTCGAAGCCATGCTTCGTGTGACGGACGAACCGGTGAAACTGCTGGCCATTGCCAACTATCCGGACGGATTGTTGAGCGATATCGCCGTGAATACCCCCGAGGCCGAAGTGCGCAAAGCGCTGATCGGCACTACGAGCAGCCTACAGGGGATGCCTATGACCGGGGTCAAAGAGGTGGCGGGCATTACGACGGGTATGGGCACCGTTCGAATACCGATGCTGCGATCAGTCGCCAAGATAACGATAGACATGGCGCCGGGAGTCGACAATTTTGAAATGTTGAGCATCCGGATCTACCGTTCTTTTGAGGAGTTTCAATACTTCCCAGATTTGGGCGCAATACTGAATGAGAACGGCGACGGAGGTACCCCGATGGCCAGCATCGCGTCGATACCTGAAAAAACAACCGCTACGATCATTCGGGTGCCTCCTATAGAAAATTATTACTATAATTTTATAACTGAGAGTGTCGCAAACGACGTTTGGGACGAGGCAATGTGTATCGTCGTGGGCGGCTTGTTCGATGGCTCCGAAACCGAGACCTACTACCGCATGGACTTCGACACCGATCCCGGCGCCCCGATCGCTAACCTCATGGGGCAGGCGCTGCGTAATTTCTGGTACCAGTTCACGATCCTGTCGGTCAGCGGCCCCGGCTGGCCTACTCCGGAGGATGCGGCCAATACCCCCGCCACAGCGTTGGAAGCCACCGTCCTGCCGTGGAGCGGCAACGGGGATACCGAATATTATTTCGGCAAAGACCGCTACATTATTCTGAGCAAGGCCGAACTGACGCTGGGTACCGAAGTCGGAGATGAAGACTTGCTCTATATTACCACCAGCGAACTCCCCTTCACGGTCACTTCGGAACGCGATCCTGACAATAGGGGGCCGGTAAGTACCTTCCCGGAGGGCTTAAAAGCGTCATTTACAGACAATATGAACTTCGATCTGACAGACGTCGGCGGTGTTCCGCCCGGACAACGGAAATGGGCACTGAGGGTCACAGCCAAAACGACCGACCCGACCGATGATTATATGATCCTGACTGCGGCGGGCGGCTTGATAAATATCCGTATCTATGTGAGGCGCAGCTCCCAATTATCCGTTGAGCGAATCGGCACGTTGGAAACTGTGCCCAATACGGGAACACCCGACCGCACGACCGGCGAGTATAGCCATTACGTCGAGTATAAGGTCCACATTCCGGAAGCAAGGACCTGGAGCGCCACGATAACCGCCCAAGGGTGGGTTTCGGGCAGTTCGACAGACCCGCATCCGGCTTATTTACTGGATCCTGCCACCGGCCAACCCGTCGGAACGACAATCTCGGGGCAAGCCGGCACGACCACCCTGCGCGTGGGCTTCGACCAGCTCTTCTATCCGAAAATCAATGAGTCGCCTGTGGCAACGATCACGGTCTATCTTGACGGTTCGCCTTTGTTGTCGCAAACCTTTACTGTCGTGCAGGATCCGCTGCCGCTTCCGACCACCTATTTTCCGACCCTCAATGTGTTCGATGACATGCTTCAGAGTCTGGTGGATGGGAGAGGCATAGAAGCTTTTACTTCTTACCTGAAAAACTCGGCACTCTACGGCCCGACAAATGGCGTCGTGCCTATGCCAACATTCCGACTCACATCCTGGATCGTATTTGATACGGAGGTGGTGGATATAGATGCATCCTATCGTTTCCTGTACACGAACTTCGACTTATCCGCTGCAAGCAAATTCTCACAAGTGCGGCACGATGCTGTGAATACTTTCTGGCAGAAGTATGGCAACGAGCGCATCCTCTTCTATCTGTTAGATGTGCCTTACAGCGGCGCCGACGGAATCTTCGCAGGGGCTACCGGCACTTCGAGCCGTGAGTCAGTGCTTTCGATGCTCGGCATGCGCTACCTGGCACCGGGCGACGCAACGACCACGGTTACTATCAAGTCCGCGATGGCGACCACTCCCGTTTACCGTTACCTGACTCAGGACGGGCCGTTCGGCGCAGTGAACCTTGCAAATGTCAGCTATGCCCACAATACCCACCCCAGTGGAGTCGATCCGGGCTCGTTGCCCACAACGGCCGTACCGGTTCTTGTCGATGCGGATAACGGAGCTGTGCTCCTGCTGATCGATCCAGGTAACGGAGTCGTCTTTTTGGGCGAGGACGATATTATCGGCCCGGGATACGTTGAAGCTTCGGTCATGGCGGCAGGAAAGGGAGCAGGCGATGACAAGAGCCGTTTCCTGGCCAACCTGATCGCCTATATTGTCAATTGCGGTCAATACGGATCGGGCTTCGCCGACCTGTTCCTGCCCGGGAACGAGGTGCTGTACAACGCTGCATTCCCGCCGGCACCGTAAAGCCGTTCCGGCACGATGAGGTGAACCCAGTTATTTTCGGGAAAAGAGGTCGACGGGTTGTCAGTCGGCATTTTTCGTATCGTTTTTGACGGTATTCGTTATCTCGGCGGCATTTTTTAACGTCCAGTCGATCAGGCTGTAGAGCGGCTTCATCAGGCTGCAACCCAGCGACGTGAGATTGTACTCCACGCGCGGAGGGATCTCTGCGTACATCGTGCGTGTCAGGAGTTTGTGTGCCTCTAACGTGCGCAGGGTCGTGGTGAGCATTTTTTGCGAGATGCCGGGCGTGGCCTTCATGAGCTCGTTGAACCGCATCGTACCGCGTTCATTGAGTAGCACCAAGACCTGCAACGACCACTTATCACCGAAACGATCGATGATTCCGCACGCTGGACACACCTCCCGAAAATTAGTTGAATCTTTTTTCATCTTTTTCTATCTGATTTTCAGCAATGGTTTCTTCTGTGTAACCATCTCACCTACATGTTAGTTCTTTTTTTATACTAAGTCACTATCTATCTTTGTGTCATACAAAAGTACTAAAATTATGGAACAACAACATTTCGACGGCCAGATCTGGCGACCTCCGTTCGAAGCGAACTCGGTGTTGCTTCAGGCGACCGTGGGCTGCTCGCACAATGACTGCAAATTTTGCAGCCTCTACCACGGCACACGCTTCCGGGTCTCACCCGTCGCCGAGATCGAACATGATTTGAAGATCGCGGCGAAGTATCAACCTCATGCACGACGGGTATTTCTAACGGGAGCTAATCCGTTTGTGCTCAGCTATAACAAGCTGGTAAATATCGCCCTTGCGATCCACGACTACCTGCCCGAAGTGAAGAACATCGGCGGTTTTTCCCGTATCACCGATATCGCCGCAAAATCGCCGGCTGAGTGGAAAGACCTGCACCGCCTGGGTTACGACCGCATTGCGATAGGCATCGAATCGGGTGACAATGCCACGCTCGAATTTATGCGAAAGGGCTACATCGCCGCCGACATTGTCGAGCAATGCCTGAAACTTCAGGAGGCCGGGATCGAGTACAACTTCACCTACTTGAACGGGCTGGCGGGCGTGGGGAACGGACAGCGCAACGCGCTCGCTTCGGCGGAAGTGTTTAGCCGGTTGCGACCGTTCGCCATCTCGATTGTGTCGTTGACGGTCTTCCCGGAATCGGATTTATACACAGAAGTTGCGACCGGAACGTTCATAGAATCGTCCGAGCGTGAAAGGCTCGAAGAGTTGAAAACACTCATTTTCAACCTGATGCCCGACACGCCTGTAACAATCCTAGCGAATACCATCTCCAACCCCGTGCCGCTGGTCGGCTACTTGCCCAACGAACGCGCCAAGCTCGTTGCCGAGATCCAAAACATCCTCGACACCGTCAGCGAAGATGAACTCACCAGGTACCGCAGCAGCATCCGGTCGTTGTAAAGCTGTTTTTTCGTCAACGAGGGTGACGGAAAGCTAATCCATGTTCAAAATAATTCCGTACATTTGCACGACACACATTTTTCCGGATGTTTCCGGTTGAACCACGTACAATGAGCGACCAAAGATTGACATACGACGGAGATTTCTGCCCGGCAGGGGAGCATTTCAACGAAGAGAATACCACAGAATTAGCATATCACTACCGGGAGATCCTGCGGTTGCTGGGCGAAGATCCGGAGCGCGAGGGGTTGGAGAAGACGCCGCTCCGGGTAGCGAAGGCGATGCAGTTTATGACCCGGGGATACCACCAGGACCCGGAGAACATCCTGCGATCGGCTGTATTTAAGGAGGATTACAAACAGATGGTCATTGTCAAGGACATCGAGCTTTACTCGCTCTGTGAGCACCATTTGCTAACGTTTTACGGAAGGGCTCACGTGGCGTATATTCCGAATGGCCATGTTACCGGATTGAGCAAATTGGCCCGGGTGGTGGAGGCTTACGCCCGTCGGTTGCAAGTGCAGGAACGCCTAACCAACCAGATCAAAAATTGCATCCAAAACACCTTGCACCCGCTGGGGGTGGCCGTTGTCATCGAAGCCCATCACCTCTGCATGTCCATCCGGGGCGTGCAGAAGCAGAACTCGATCACCACGACCTCCGATTTCAGCGGCGCGTTCGAGAAGTTGGCGACCCGGGAAGAGTTTATCCGGCTGATCAGCTCCAAATTGCATTAATCACTTAAAAACTACCGTATGAAGCGAGCATTTGTTTTTCCCGGACAGGGAGCCCAGTTTGTCGGCATGGGGAAAGAGTTATACAACAACTCACCCAAAGCAAAAGAGTTGTTTGAAAAAGCCAACGAAATTCTGGGTTTCCGGATCACCGACCTGATGTTTGACGGCACCGACGAAGATCTGAAGCAAACGAAAGTGACCCAGCCGGCTATTTTTTTGCACTCCGTGATATTGGCGGACAGCCTGAAAGAGACTCCCGACATGGTGGCCGGGCACTCTTTGGGAGAATTTTCCGCCCTTGTGGCCGCCAAAGCGCTCTCTTTTGAGGATGGCCTGCGTTTGGTGCACGCACGCGCTTTGGCCATGCAGAAAGCCTGTGAGGCCAACCCCTCCACAATGGCGGCCGTACTGAACCTGGAAGACGAAAAGGTGGAAGAGATCTGCCGCTCCGTCGACGAAGTGGTGGTTCCGGCCAACTACAATTGCCCGGGCCAGATCGTCATCTCCGGAAGCAACAAGGGGATCGAGATCGCTTGCCAGAAATTGACGGAAGCCGGCGCCAAACGGGTGCTTCCCCTAAATGTAGGCGGCGCTTTCCACTCTCCGCTGATGGAGCCTGCCCGGCAGGAGTTGGCTGCCGCTATCAACCAAACCCGTTTTTCTGTTCCGATTTGCCCGATCTACCAGAATGTGGATGCGAAACCCTACACGGATCCGGAAAAGATCCAGCAAAACCTGATCGCTCAGTTGACCGCTTCTGTCCGGTGGACGCAGATCATGAAGAACATGATCGCGGACGGAGCAACCTCTTTCTTAGAGATCGGGCCGGGCAAGGTGCTGCAAGGATTAATCAAAAAAGTGGACCGGGAGATGGAGACGGATGGGATCCAGTAAGATATGAGAGATCATCGGAGAATAATTTCGATAAAATGATAAAAAAAGTTCCTTCGGGAACTTTTTTTGCAATTTATTTATACTTTTATTGGTTCGTTACGGAATCCATCGGAAAAACGCAAAGGTATGCCTGTCAGAAACCTGAAAAAAAGATTGAACATCGCCTTCCGGGTGGGCGCCCTACTGGTTATTTGTTGCCTGATCGTATACCTCTTTCCCAAAACAGGCAGTTTCCAGTATGAATTTGTGAAAGGCATGCCCTGGCGGTACGAAACGCTCTATGCGCCCTTTGATTTTCCCATATACAAAACAGACAACGAACTGGCGGAGGAACGGGAAAAGATCACGAAAGAACATCCCCCCATTTTCAACCGGAACGAGCAGGTCAAGGAACAACAGGTCGCCCTGTTCGTCTCTGCTTCGAGCCCCTTAGAGGAAGGGGAGCATAGTGCCTCCCTGCAGGCTGTCCAAACTGAATTGGAGCGGTTGTATAACCGCGGCATCCTTCAGCTGCCGGAAGAGTATGCTGCCGGAAACATCCGGACGGTGAAGATCGTACACGAAAATTTCGGAGCAGATGTGGGTATCAGTCAAGTTTATACGTTAAAAGAAGCATACGAATCCCTCACCAGCTTTATCGGCCGCCTTCACCTGCCGGCGGAGTGGAAAGAGCAACTTTTAGATCTGGATCTGAACCATTTTCTCCGCCCGAATCTGGAATTTGACGATACAAAGACCAAACTCCAGCTTGCCGACGAACTGCGAAATGTCAATCCGACCCAAGGGTTGGTACACAACGGAGAGGTGATCATCGCCCAGAGGGAGTTGGTAACGCCTGAAAAGATCAAACTGCTCAACTCGCTGCGAAAAGAGTTTCAGCACAACACCGGATCTACTCTGGACAGCCTGAGGCTTACCGGTGGGCAGATCATCCTGATCCTGGCTTCCCTTCTGGTGTTTTCCCTCTTTTTTTATTTTTCGAAAAAACGGATCTTTTACGACAACAAAAATTTTATTTTTCTGTACGGCTCTTTCTTGGGAACAGTGCTGTTGGGAAGCGCCGGTTACTATTACAACATCGACATGCTGGTCCTGCCGGTGCTGTTTTTTGTGATCATTGTCAACACCCTCTTGGGAAGCCGTTCCGCACTCTACCTGTTGTTGGGGTCTTCCCTGCTCATCTCCTATTTCGCTCCGAACAGTTACGTCTATTTGTTCATGCAGATCGCCGGAGGTATTGTGGCCATCTTCAGTTTGGCCCAAATGCAGCGAAGAGGGCAGATGTTTATCTCCCTCCTTTTCATCTTCCTGACATACGCGGCGGTCTATACGGCCATGACCTTGATACAGGACGGTGATATCGGGCTGACATTCCTGTTCGGAATTGTCTGGCTGTTGATCAATTGCCTGTTGTTGAGCTTAGCTTATCCGGTCATCTACCTGTTTGAAAAATTGTTCGGATTTACCTCGGACATTACGCTGATGGAGCTCTCCAATCCGAACCATCCTGCATTGCGGGCCTTGACCAAAAAGGCACCCGGCACTTTTCAGCACTCCCTGATGGTGGCCAATCTGGCGGAAGAGGCCATCTACCGCATCGGCGGAAGCCCGTTGCTGGTCCGCACGGGTGCATTGTACCACGATATCGGGAAGTCGATCGAACCTGTTCTGTTTATTGAAAACCAGACGGGAGGGATCAACCCGCACGATCGGTTCGATTTTGACGAAAGCGCCCAGCATATCATCGGGCATGTGACAAAAGGGGTGGAGTTGGCGAAAAAATACAACCTGCCGGAGGAGGTCACCAACTTTATCCGCACCCACCACGGAAAGAGCAAAGTCAAGTATTTTTACCACTCGTTCCAAAATAAATACCCGGATAGAGAAGTGGATGAATCCCTCTTTACATACACCGGCCCGGACCCCGTAAGTAAAGAGGCCTCTGTGCTGATGATGGCCGATGCGGTGGAGGCCGCTTCCCGGACGTTGAAAGAAAAAACAGAGGAGAATATCAGCAAGTTGGTAAATGATATTATCGACGGGCAGGTAAACGAAGGACGCTATCAAAATGCCGAGATTACCTTCCGGGACATTGCAACTGTCAAACAGGTCTTTACGGAGATGCTGGCCAACATATACCACTCCCGGATCGTCTATCCGAAACTGAAACAGACGGAAAAGCCGGAAGAGAGATCCGGAAATTCCCCGGAGTAACAGGCAACATACAGCGAATCAAAATCTACTGATATGACACAAAAAGCCATTACGATCAAGGATCTGGCCGCCAGGCTCCAGATTTCGGTATCCACTGTCTCCAGGGCTTTGAAAGACAATCCGGAGATCAGCCAGCAAACCCGGAAAGCGGTGCAGGATCTGGCGAAAGAGTTGGGATACCGTCCCAACCCCATAGCAGTAGCATTGAAGACACACAAAAGCCACACTATCGGCATTGTCGTTCCGGAAATTGTCAATACTTTTTTTGCTACTGTGGTGAAGAAAGTGGAAGAGGTAGCGGACAAATACGGATACAATGTCCTGGTAGCTTCGTCCAATGAAAGTTTTGAGAAAGAGAAGAAGAACATCGAGGTCTTTTTGGCCAATCGGGCAGATGGGATCATCCTTTCGATCTCCAAGGCAACCACTTCCCATGAACACATCAAGGATATCCAACGGCAGGGGATCCCACTGGTGCTGTTTGACCGGACGACTAAAGAACTGGAGGTCTCCAAGGTCATTGCGGACGATGCGGATGCCGCCTGTAAGATCGTACAGCACCTGATCCACGGCGGAGCAAAGAGGATCGCCCTCCTGACCGGCCCTGAACACATGTCCATCGGAAAGAACCGGATGAAAGGGTATTTGAAAGCAATGACCGCCAATAAATTGGATATCAGCACCGATTACATCATCCGGACAGAAGACTTCTCCGTCAGATCGGCCATTGAAGCGACCCGGAAATTGCTGGAGATGCCGGAGAAGCCCGATGCCATCTTCGGGATCAACGACGATATGGCCATCGGCGCCATCGAAGCGATCAAGGAGAAGGGATTTCGAATTCCGGAGGATATTTCGGTGTTCGGTTTTTCCAACTCCAAGCGTTCGCACTACATGCATCCTTCGGTCAGTACGGTGAATCAGTTTCCGGAAAAGATCGGGGAAGTAGCGGCGGAATTGCTGTTTGAACAACTCCTCAATCCGAAACACGCCCGGATCCGGGAAGAGGTGGTGAACAGCGAACTGATCATCCGGGAGTCGTCTGACCGCTCTTTTCTGAAAAATTGAACGGATCTTTCTGCTCCGAAACGGGAAATATATCAGAATGAACCATGGATATTGTCGTTGAAAATCTCTCCAAGTCGTTCGGATCGCAAAAAGCGATCGACTCCCTCTCTTTCCAGGTAAAGAGAGGAGAGATACTGGGCTTTCTCGGGCCAAACGGCGCCGGAAAAACGACCACCATGAAGATCATCAGTTGTTTTCTCTTTCCGGATGCCGGGAATGTACAGGTCGGTCAATACTCTGTCCGGAAGCACGCAGCGCGCATCAGGCAGCACATCGGATACCTGCCCGAACACAATCCGCTTTATGACGAGATGAATGTGATCGATTTCCTGCACTTCATCGCCCGGATACACAACATTCCGCGCTACAAGATCACAGCCCGTATTTTGGACATGCTCCGGCTGTGCGGTTTGGAAAAAGAGAAATACAAGAACATCCGGGAACTCTCCAAAGGATACAAGCAGCGGGTCGGATTGGCGCAGGCCCTGATCCACGACCCCGAAGTGGTCCTTTTGGACGAACCGACTACCGGTTTAGACCCGAACCAGATCGTAGAGATCCGGGAGATGATCCGGATGATCGGACGGGAAAAGACCATTATTTTCAGTTCTCATCTCCTGACGCAGGTGGAGGCCACCTGCAACCGCGTACTGATCATTCACAAAGGCAAAATTGCTGCGGACGGTACTTCGGCGGAGTTGCGACGGACCTATACGGAGAAGTTGTTGCGATTGGTGGTTGAAGGCGGGAACACAAAAGCGGTTTTCGATCTGCTGGCCGGGATTCCTGATGTGGATGATGTGGAGATCACGGAAGAGAACAGTTTCCGGATACAGGCCGGCAGGAACGCTCCGGTCGAAAAAGATATTTTTCAACTCTGTGAAGCAAACGGCTGGTATATCAAGGAGTTGGTTCCCATAGAGGAACGATTGGAAGATATTTTCCGGCAGGTAACCCAATCTTCCTAATCACAATGAGAACAATCGGCATATTGATTCGCAAAGAGCTGGAAAACGCCTTTAATTCGTGGGCGATCTACACCGGTTATCTGCTCTTTTTCTGTGTCTGCGGATTTGCCTGCTGGCTATCTCCCGATAATGTATTCGTACTCGGACAGGCCGATATGACCCCTTTTTTTACGGTTATCAACTGGATCGCCTTTTTTATCATCCATGCGTTGGCCATGAAATCCGTCGCTGACGAAAAAAAGAACGGGACGCTGGAGCTGTTGCTTACCAAGCCGGTCACTACGTCTCAATTATTAGCCGGGAAATTCTGTTCGCAGTTGATCATTGTCGGGATCGCATTGCTCCTGACGCTCCCGTACTATTTTACCTTGATGGGGCTGGGAGCGATGGACCACGGAGCTGTCTTGCTCGGTTATTTCGGACTGATCCTGACAAGCGCCTGCTACATCAGCATCGGCCTGTTTGCCTCTTCCGCCGCCAAAACCTCCATCTCCGCTTTTTTTATCAGTTTGGGAACCGGCCTCTGTTTTCAGGTGTTGTTCGGGCTTCTGGCAAGCCAGATCCATTTTGGCCCGGTAGCCGACCTGTTCGGCTTTCTCTCCCTGTCCGAACATTTCGAATCCCTGAACAGAGGGGTGCTCGATACTCGGGACGTACTCTATTTCCTGTCGGTGATCGTCCTGTTTCTGGCTTTGGCCAGATTGTATGTCAACAAATACAGGTATTAACAAAATGGTATGAAGAAAGAGATCGGCCATATCCTGTACATAACGCTGGGCATCGTTGCGGTGAATGTGTTATCGGTGTTCCTGTTTCTCCGGTTGGATTTTACCGCCAACGAACGGTATTCTCTCAGTCCGGTCAGCAAACAGATGGTCCGGACCAACACGCTTCCCGTCACGGTCGATTTTTATGTGACACAGAATCTGCCGCAGGAGCTGAACAAGTTGGCCCAAGAGTTTATCTATCTCCTGAAAGAGTATAAATCTTTCAGCCGGGCAAATTTTACGATCAATACGATCTTTCCGGATGATGACCTGAAAAGCCAGAAAGCCATTGCGGCGGGGATTCAGCCGATGCTGATCGAGATCAGTGAACGGGATTTTGAAAAAGTCCAGAATATCTACCTGGGAGCCTCTTTTCTGATCGGGAACAAACGGTACACGATCCCTTTTATCAACAACCGGACCCCGTTGGAATACGAGATCACCTGCCTGTTGAAGTTGGCCGCCGATACTGTTAAGCCGCATATCGGATTGATACAGGGGCACCGGGAAGCGATCCTGGGGGAGATGCCGCAACTGATCAATGAACTCTCCCAACTGACGGACATCTCCCTTGTAGACCTGAACCGGTACAACGACCTGAATCACTTTAATGTACTCTGTATTATTGCTCCCAAAGATACCTTTTCCCTGCGCGAGCGAAAAATGTTAGACGATTACCTGAGCCGCGGAGGACGCCTGTTTATCGCTTTGAACCATGCCGTCGGCCAATTGAACAGAAATCAAAATACCGGCTTTATCAATGCGACCGGTATAGAGGATTTTCTGGAAGAGAAAGGGTTAAAGATCCGGTACGATTTTGTCATCGACAACAACTGCGGCTCCATTCCGCTGAATTTGCACAAAAACTATCCCTATTCCGGCGGAGCGATCAGTTTTCCCTATCTGCCGGTGATCACCCATTTCAGCAAACACACCATTACCCATGGACTAAAAGCTATTCTGCTGCCGTTTGCCAGCAGTATCCGGCAGGTCAAAACCAACACAACTTATATCTTCACCCCGTTGGCCACCACCTCTTCCATTGCCGGCAGACAGCAGGCCCCCCTCTTTTTTGACCTGAACAAACAATGGATGCGCCGGGATTTCAACAAGCCTCGCAGCATTGTTGCAGCTTTGCTGACCAACGAAGACAACCACAGTGCCATCGTCGCCATCACGGATGCCGATTTCCTGCTGAACGACATTGGTTTGTATACCCATCCGCTCAGTCCCGACAATGTCAATTTTGCCGTGAACTCTATCGAATGGCTGGCGGACAATTCCGGATTGATCGCACTGCGAAACAAGTTTACCACTTTCCGGTCGCTTGAACCGACGGATGCGTATGTCCGTGCGTTCCTAAAGTACCTGAATTTTCTTTTGCCGTTAGTTATTGTAATCTCTGTTGCAGCGATCCGCTTCCGGATCAAACGCCGGCAGCGGATCAACCGGATGCGTCCCGGATACATTGACTAAAGAAGATGTCCCCAAAGCACTTCTTGGGAATAAAAAAAGTTTGTCTAAGGTGATATTAGACAGACTCTAAAAGGCACTCTTGCAGGTGGGAGTATAAGGCATCGCTGGCCGGAACCAATGGAAGGCGTACTGATGCGCCGGCTATGATACCGCGGATGTGCAACGCCGCCTTGATGCCGGCCGGGTTCCCCTCTGCAAAGAGGGCCTTGTACAATGGGGCCAACCGGTAGTGAATTACGGCTGCCGACTTAAAATCGCCACCGGCCGCAAAACGCACCAAATCGGAGAACTCCTTGGGGCAGGCGTTGGCCACTACGGCAATGACCCCCTGCGCCCCTATGGACATCAAGGGAAGTGTCAGGCCGTCATCTCCGGACACCACGGTAAAATGCGCCGGAACCGCCCGGATAATATCCGTCGCCTGCTCAAGCGATCCCGCAGCTTCTTTCAAGCCGATGATGTTGGAACAATCTTTTGCCAGGCGGATAACGGTCCCCGCCTCCATGTTCATGCCGGTGCGTCCCGGCACGTTGTAGAGGAATACCGGTAACGGGGCGTTCTCGCCAACGTGCATAAAGTGGCGGTACAGCCCTTCCTGGGTCGGTTTGTTGTAATACGGAACAACGCTCAGGATGGCGCTGCACTCCCGGATGTAGGGAAATTTCCGGATCTTTTCCGAGAGTTCGCGGGTATTGTTCCCGCCAAACCCTATCATGACGGGCAAGCGCCCGTTGTTTTCTTCCAGGATAATCCGCACCACCTCTTCCCGCTCTTTTTCGGAAAGCGTAGCCGATTCGGAGGTTGTCCCCAACGCCACCAAATAATCCACTCCGCCGGCAATGACACTGTTAACCAATTTTCGCAAAGAAAGTTCGTCTATTTCACCATCCGGACTAAAAGGAGTGACCAAAGCAACCCCTGTTCCTGTAAACCTGTTCATCTGTTCTTATTTTTATGCCTCTTTTAGTTCTGAAAAAATCTTCGCCGCTTTGCCGATAAAATCCAACGGTCCGGATGCTCCATCGATCATCACATCCGCTTCGAAATGCTCTTTTGGCACTCCGACTTTGCACTTTGCCAGCGATCCTTTCAGGATGTAGTCGATCAGCGGATTGGACTGGTTGGTCAGGTCTAACAGCAGGTCGTACGGGGTATTCATGATCCGGAGCAGTTCTTCGTTCACGATCCTGCCGCTAAAGCTGAGATCCTCTTCCGTTACACAGGTAATTGCATTCGTCGGAATGTCTTTGTTGGCGGCAGGAAGGAAACAGAGTTTGTCCATGGTAATCCCCGGCCATTTGCCGGCGATCTCTTTCAACCATTGCTGCTCCTCCGGATCTCCGACCCAAAATACCAAGCCGGTGTGTATCTTTTCCAATTTCTGATACGTCTTTGTCCGCTCTACACCGGCTGCTCTCCGTTTCAATGAATCCGAGGCTATCCGGTGTATGATGCTTTTCAGAATTTTCTTCATACCTGTCAGCTTAGTCGGCAAAGATACTATTTTCGGACAACAGTGGCAAAAAACGGAGAATTTGATTTGATCGCAAGGTTCACGATAAAAAAACCGACAAAATCTTTGCACGCCTCAATTTCCTTCTCTATCTTTGCACCGCTTTTCAAGTAATGTAAGATTACGGACTCGTAGCTTAATGGATAGAGCACTTGGTTACGGCCCAAGAGGTTGTGGGTTCGACTCCCGCCGAGTTCACCAAAAGATGGAATTTTCCATCTTTTTTTATTTCCCCTTCGAATCAATGATTTCGGTGAGGATGTCGCGCAGGCGAAGGCCGGCTGCCTGCACCATTTTGGGGATAAAACTGTTGGCCGTCATGCCCGGCGTTGTATTCACCTCCAGCATTACGACCTCTGTCCCGACTACAAATCCGTCGATGCGGATGATGCCCCGGCACCGCAATATGTCGTAGATCTCTGAAGCCATGTCCCGGATCTTCTCTGTCACCTCTTCGGAAAAGCGGCCCGGAATGATCTCTTCCGACATGCTGGCGTCGTATTTGGCCTCAAAATCAAAAAATTCTTTTTTGGGTACGACCTCCGCAACGGGAAAGATCACTTTCTTCTCTCCTACCCGGTATAACCCGCATGTGAATTCCCGGCCGTCGATAAAAGCCTCCACCAGTACCTCGTCGCACTTTTCAAAAGCCATCTCCAGGGCCGGACCAAACTCTTCCCTGCCCTTTACTTTCGACACTCCGAAACTGGAACCTTCCGCATTCGGCTTGACGAAGCAGGGAAGCCCGACAGCCTCTATGACCGCCTCCGGATCGTACGATTTGCCTTTCAGCAGAAGCACCGGGTTGGTCACCGGGATACCGAAGCCCCGCAGGTAGTTGGTGCAAGTGTATTTGTCAAATGTCATCGCCTCGCCCAACGCGCCACACGTGGAGTACGGTACGCCCATCATGTCCAGATAGCCCTGTAACAGGCCGTTCTCGCCCGGATTGCCGTGAATGGTAATATAGGCATAATCGATCTGTTTCCTCGCTCCTTCGTACAGAAAGGAGAAGTCGTTCTTGTCCACCGGAATACGTTCTCCGCCGGCTTCGATTGTCCATTCCCTGCCCCGTAGAAGCATGAGGTATTTATCGAATTTTTCTCCGTCTATTTCCGCGTATATATGGTTCCCCGACTTCACCGAGACCTCAAATTCGGAGGAGTTTCCTCCCGCTATCACCACAACCGTTTTCTTCATCGCCTGTTTTTTTATCGATACCAATCCTTTTTTTCGCCCCCAAAAATACAAACTTATTCCACACGGTTATGAATCTGATAAAATATTAAGAGTCTGTTTATATAAACTTGGAAGAGGTAGCTGGGGCATTCTCTCCTTTTGGCCTTTGTTTGGCCTTTAGTCAGCCTTTAGTAGACCGTCGATAGACCGTCCGTAGAGCATCCATAAACTGTCCGTAGAGTGTTATAATACCGTGGCGTTTTTTGTAGGATATGCTTTGGAAGTACCTCTTTTAGCTCCGAAATGGCAGCGTATACAGGTGGAGGATTTGTGTGGTATTTTTTCGGAGAACATGTTTTGTCGTTTGTTTGAGATTGTTTCCCGGAATGTTGTTTGGATGCAATTTAGGGGATTTATTTTATTTTCGGAAGGGGGAGGGGTGTTTTTTTTGGGGGTGCTTGTGAAAAGTTGGGGGTGGAGTCTGTTTAAACAAATGCGGCGCATCTTCGTATATACATCCCAAACAACTATTTATTAATCTGTTCAAGATGAATTTTTCAAAAAAAGACCTCCTCGTCCTCGTCCTGTATTTCGCACTGCTTGCGGTTCAATTTTATGGCATAGACCGGCTGCACCTCTCAGAGAGTGGCTCACTGACCGTTCGCCTGGCGGTCATTTTGCTCAACGCATTTATCGTTTTGTATGCTTACAAAGGGGTGTTGGCTACCGATTGGAAAGATTTCAGGCGACAAAAATGGAGCAAATGGCTCTTTATCGTCGGCGGTTTTATTGTTGTTACCTGCCTCATTACTTTCGTCCGTAACCAAATGGGACACCACGGAGCGGAAGCGTCTGTTGTCGGGACGGCAGCGTCTCCCGAAGAGACGAACGATATCCGGAACCTCCCGCTGTACACCTTTATCTTAACGCTCATCGCCATGTTGGTTCCCCTGCTCTCGTCCGTTACGGAGGAGATCGTGTTCCGATACCTGTTCATGTTCAAACATTCGACGCATAAAATCCTTCTATGCATCTTATTGTTGCTTTCTTCCGCCGCTTTCGGCCTCATCCATTACCAAGTCCGGGGAAGCCTGACGGCCACGATCCCTTATATCTTTGCCGGCCTGCTGTTCGGAGCGTTGTATTTGTGGAAAAAGAACATCTGGTACAACATCTTCACTCACATGCTGTTCAACGGGATCAATGTGGGAATGGCGCTCTTCGGTACTTTGTTCCAACGATTTGCAGGGTAGTACCTAAAATTAAAGAAAAAATTCCTTATATCCAAGGCGACTATTTCCAAAAAAACGCTATTTTTGACGGCGCCGGACAAAATTGAGATCAGGTCCGGCGCAAGTCAGGAATTTTCTTATTAAAACAAATTATAAGCGTATGAAAGTAACAGTTGTTGGAGCAGGGAACGTGGGTGCTACGTGCGCCGACTGCATCGCTCAAAAGGACATTGTCAACGAAGTTGTTCTGTTGGACATCAAGGAGGGGGTTGCCGAAGGGAAATCTCTGGACATGTGGCAAACCGCACCGATCAATGTGTACGACACCCGGATCAAAGGGGTGACGAATGATTACAGCGCCACTGCCGGATCCGATGTGGTGGTGATCACCTCCGGCCTGCCCCGGAAACCGGGCATGAGCCGCGACGATCTGATCTCTACCAATGCCGGTATCGTTAAATCCGTTACCGAAAACATCATCAAGCACTCGCCGGATACGATCATCGTCATTGTGTCCAATCCGTTGGACGTGATGTGCTATTGTGCGTATCTGGCCGCCAAGATCGACTCCTCCCGGGTTTTCGGGATGGCCGGTATTTTGGATACGGCCCGCTACAAGGCGTTTTTGGCTGAAGCGCTGAACATTTCCCCGAAAGATATACAGGCCCTGCTGTTGGGCGGACACGGCGACACCATGGTCCCGCTGCCGCGCTACACGACGGTGGCAGGGATCCCGGTAACGGAATTGATGGACTCCGACCAATTGAACGCCATCATTGAACGCACCAAAGTGGGGGGCGGAGAGCTGGTAAAATTGATGGGTACTTCTGCCTGGTATGCACCGGGTGCGGCTGCCGCCCAGATGGTGGAGGCCATTGTCCGGGATTCCAAGCGCGTCTTCCCTGTATGTACTTTGCTGAATGGAGAGTATGGCCTGAAAAACATCTACCTGGGCGTTCCCGTGGTGTTGGGTAAAAAAGGGATTGAAAAGGTGATCGAAGTTTCTCTGGACAGCGAAGAGAAAAAGTTGCTGGAAGAGTCTGCCAAGGCTGTAAAAGGGGTGATGGACGTACTGGACGGTATGAAGATGTTCTGATCATCTTCTGCGAAGTTCCTCAAGAAGAGGCTGTCTAAAAAGTGAAATTTTAGCGGCCTCTTTTTTTATTCACAAATAAAATATACTTTTGCGCATCAAATTGACGAAATAGATTATTGAATAACATCCTATCAAAAAATCCTAAAATGCAAAACAAAGGAGCGATTTTATTTCTTACCATAGCCCTTGTGTTGGTGAGTGCTTACCAGTTGTTTTTCACGTTCAAGACATCCCGGGTGGAGAATGCAGCGCAGGAGTATGCCGGCGGCGATCCTGTAAAGGAGAGGGAATACCTGGATTCTATGGCGAACGAGACGGTGTACAACTTCTTCGGGGCCACATTTACGTATAAGGAGTGTAAAGAGTTGGAACTTCCGCTGGGGCTTGATTTGCGGGGCGGTATGAACGTGACCATGGAGGTGGATGTGGTGGATGTGCTGAAAAGCCTCTCCAACAACAGCCAGGACCCTGCTTTCCTGCAAGCGTTGAGCGAAGCGTCCCGGTTGCGCGTGACCAATCCGAAAGATTTTGTCACCTTGTTCGGGGAGTCGTTCGCCCGGATCGCTCCGGAAGCGCACTTGGCGTCACCCGATATTTTCGGGACGGTGGAACTGAAAGACCGGATCGCTCCGGGGGCCACCAACCGGGAGGTGTTGGATGTTATCCGTAAAGAGGCCGACGCTGCTATTGATAATACGTTCAATATCCTGCGCAACCGGATCGACCGGTTCGGGGTAGCTCAACCGAACATCCGGAAAGCGGATATTTCCGGCCGGATCAATATTGAACTTCCGGGGATCAAAGATGCACAGCGCGTTCGGAAACTGTTGCAGGGAACAGCCGCGCTGGAGTTTTTCGAAACGTTTGAAAATGCCGAATTCTACCAGAACCTGTCAAATATAAACGACAAGGCCAGGGAGTTAGAGAGCGCCCAGGCAGTGCTGGCCGATACGGTTCAACAAGTGGAAACGGCTGCAGCCGGAGAAGTTCTTCAAGCCCGGGCAGAGGTTCCCCAAAACGAAGCGGACACCGCGGGGGGATTGGAGGAGTTGCTGCAACAGACGGCAGACTCCACCGGTTTGCTGCAAAGCGAAGAGGAGTTCCGCAAGCAGAATCCGCTTTTTGCTTTGTTAAGCCCCGCCATTGACCAGAACGGCGGCCTGCTCAAAAGTTCTGTTATCGGATATGCCCGTCTGAAAGACACGGTTGCCGTAAACAAATTGCTGGCAACACCGCAAATTAAAGCCTTGATCCCGCGAAACGCCCGCCTGATGTGGGAAGCCAAACCCGAGGGCGATATCGTGCCCATGCATGCCATCAAGGTCACGACCCGCGACGGGAAAGCCCCGTTGGACGGCAGTGTGGTGGTAGATGCCAGAACTACTTTTGACGATCGCAGCGGCGCTCCGGTGGTCTCCATGAACATGAACGGGGAAGGCGCAAAGATCTGGGCCCGGATGACCAAAGAGAACAAGGACCGGTGCATCGCGATTGTGCTGGACGGATATGTGATCTCTTCCCCCAATGTAAATGATGAGATCAAAGGAGGAAGCTCTCAGATCTCCGGGAATTTTGACGTGAAAGAGGCCGATGACCTGGCCAATATTCTGAAATCGGGAAAAATGCCTGCTCCGGCACGCATCATCGCCGACGAAATCGTAGGACCTTCTTTGGGGCAGGAGTCTATACAGTCCGGTATGTGGTCGTTTATCATCGCTTTCTGCCTGGTGCTGGTGTATATGCTCTTTTTTTACAGCAAAGGGGCCGGCCTGGCGGCCGATGTGGCCCTGTTGCTGAACCTCTTCTTCCTGTTCGGAGTGTTGGCTTCCATCGGGGCCGTACTGACCCTGCCGGGGATTGCGGGGATTGTATTGACGATGGGGATGGCGGTTGACGCCAATGTGTTGATCTACGAACGCATCGAAGAGGAGAAACGCGCCGGAAAGGGATTGCGTTTAGCCATCAAGGAGGGATATAAAAACGCCTACTCGGCGATCATCGACGGCCAGATCACGACGTTGCTGACCGGTTTTATTCTGTATTACTTTGGAGAGGGCCCGATCAAAGGGTTTGCCACTACGTTGATCATCGGTATTCTGACCTCGCTGTTCTGCGCTATTTTTATTACCCGTTTGCTCATTGAACGCGCTGCGTCCAAAAATGACAACGTGACCTTTACCACCAAACTGACCCAAGGTTGGTTGCGGGATACCAAATTCTCCTTTTTGCAAAAACGGAACGTTTCTTATGTGGTTTCCGGCATTGTCATTCTGATCTCTTTTGTGTTCCTGTTCACCAAAGGGCTGGACAAAGGGATCGATTTTGTGGGAGGACGTACGTATACGGTGGTGTTTGACCAGCCCGTACAGGTGGAGGATGTGGCCGAAAGTCTGGCAGCTGCGTACGGTAGCGCTCCCGAAGTGAAAACATTCGGCAAGGACAATCAGGTAAGGATCACCACAAAGTACAAGATCGATGAAGAGGGGATGGATATTGACGATGAGGTGGAAAGTCTGCTTTACCAGGGGTTGAAGCCGTACTTGGCCGACGGGACCACTCAGGAACAGTTCCTGGAAGTGAACCGCCAGATGTCTGAGAAGGTAGGCCCTGCCGTAGCAGAGGACATTACCCGGGCGGCTATCTGGTGTGTGGTATTGGCGTTGCTCGGCATATTCCTGTATATCATGGTGCGGTTTTCCCAATGGCAATATGGAGCGGGAGCTGTTATCGGCCTGGCCCACAACGTCATCATTGTGATGGGGGTTTTCTCTATCTTCTCCGGCTTGTTACCGTTCTCGTTGGAGATAGACCAAGCTTTTATCGCTGCTATTTTGACCGTGGTGGGGTACTCGATCAACGACACGGTGGTGGTATTCGACCGGATCCGGGAGTACCATACGCTTTACCCGAAGCGCAGCAGTCTGGAGACTACCAACGAAGCGTTGAACTCCACCTTGCGCCGTACGTTCAGTACTTCGCTCTCTACGTTGGTGGTGTTGCTGGCGATCTTTATCTTCGGCGGAACCTCCATCAAGGGATTTGTATTCGCCCTGTTGGTGGGGATTCTGGTCGGGACCTACTCCTCTATCATGATAGCGACCCCGCTCTCTTACGACCTGAGGATGCGGTTTGCGAAAAAAGAGAAAAGCAAGAAGTAATGTATGCATAACTTATTCCTGAAAAGCCGCCTCCGGGCGGCTTTTCAGCTATATTTGTCCCCCTTGAACAGAACTTTAATTTTTTACACGAATGTTATACGATAATTTTGCCATGCTCACGAAGCGGGAGCTTTTGTTCCGGATCGTCCAGTTGTTGAAAGAGGATGAGCTGGTATCCAAGGTAAAATACATTCCGGTGGAGATGCGCCCCCGCAATAAAAGACCGATCCGCTGCTGCGTACACAGAGACCGGTACATCCTGAAGCATAAAATTATCTCCATTCTCGGATTTGAGATCAGCGATGAAGAGATCGACCTGATCCACCTGTCGGATTTTGCCCGCATGGCGATGGCGAACAAAAACCGGAAAGAGAATATCCTCTCCGTCGTGCACGAAGCGTGTTCTGCCTGCAACCAGTCGCAATACGCCGTTACCAATATGTGCAGAGGTTGTGAAGGACGCCCCTGTGTAATGAACTGTCCCAAAGGCGCCATTTCCGTCCGGGGAGGCCGGGCCTCCATCCATACGGAGGAGTGCGTCAGTTGCGGACTTTGCCTGAAGGTATGCCCTTACCACGCTATTGTGTACACGCCGGTTCCCTGTGAAGACGCCTGTCCGGTCAACGCCATTTCCAAAGACGGGGAAGGGGTGGAGCACATTGACAAGGAGAAGTGTATTTACTGCGGAAAATGTATGCAATCGTGCCCTTACGGGGCACTGATGGAACGTTCTAAGATCATTGACATTTACAAAACCCTCTCCCATCCCGGCAAGAAGATGGTGGCGATGGTAGCTCCGGCCATTTACGGACAGTTCGATGCTACTCCCGGACAGATCTTGTCCGCTATCCGGAAGATCGGATTCGACGAGGTGATCGAAGTGGCGTTGGGAGCTGAAATAACGGCCGCCAAAGAGGCGGAAGAGTTGAAGGAGCGATTGGAAAGGGGAGATCCTTTTATGACGACCTCTTGCTGCCCGGCTTACACGGGTTGGGTGGAGAAACACGCCCCGATGTTGAAACCGTTTGTTTCGGAGACCCGCAGCCCGATGGTGTATACCGCCCGCTATGCCAAAGAGAAATACCCCGATGCCGAAACGGTTTTTATCGGCCCTTGTCTGGCCAAGCGGTACGAGGCGGAATCGGTGCCCGAAGTGGATTATGTGATGAGTTTTGAGGAGTTGGGTGCTTTTATGATGGCTTACAATATTGACGTACCCAATTGCAATGAAAAAGGGTTGGACCCGGAGGTCACCCGTTTCGGGCGCGGTTTTGCGCAAGCCGGCGGTGTAAAGGAAGCGATTCTCAACGCTGTAAAGGAGGGAATCACTACCCTGAACCTGGAAGGATTGGAGAAAAAGAACCAGGCGCTGCTGAAAAGTATGCCGAAAAAGCCGGCTGCCGGTTTCGTCGAGGTGATGGCCTGCGACGGGGGCTGTATCAACGGACCCTGTTCTTTGGCGCCTTATACCTTGTCGAAACGCCAGATCAAAAAAGTCCTGGATACCTGATTGGGGCGGCTACCCTCTGTTTTTCCGGAACAACCTCCGCAACACCGTCGCCAGATCTTCTTCTTCGAAATGATCCAGTACCGAGATGCTCCGGAAGGCGTTGCTATCCTCCTCCCCGATTCCCATCTGTACGGGATAGACCAGAATGCAGTTGTTCTTCTGGAAATATCTGTTCATGTAGCTGGGGATAAAGGTCATTTGGCGGGAATAGGAGGGGCAGTTCCGGCGGCTCATGATCACCAACAGTGCATCGTCCTCCCGGATCTCCCGGGAAATGATGAGAAAGTCGTCCCACACGGTAAATTCATTGAATTCCGCGTGGATGGTGTGTTTGGCTTTTACTTCTTTCAGAATATCCAACACGGCCGTGCTTGCATAAAAGAGCATCTTGCAACCGGTATTCCGGGCCAAACTCCAGATACGCACCAACCAATAGGGAAAACCGATCTCTAATTCTGCGCGTTCCGGGATCACTACGATGTAACGCCGCACCGTAGGCAGGGGTTGTGCCGGCCGGTAGACAAAAGTGGTCGTGGCGCATTTGGCCAAAATACCTTCCGCCAGATCCCCCAGGAAGGTATGCGAAATGTCGGATTCTTTCCGCAAGCCCAGAACAATATCGGTAATTTTGTGTTCATCGGCCACGTGTTTGATCCCGCTCACCACATTGGTGTCGTACCGCATCAACTGATGGATGATATTGTCGGTAGCTGCCGCTGTTTTGGCCGCTGTTTCCAACAACAGGGAGGAGCGTTTTTCAGCCGCCGCATCCACCCGGCCGGATTTGATGATACTCAGCGCCATCATGGTGGCTTTGGCTTTGGGTGACTTCAAGGTAACCCCCAGGTTGACCAGATTTTCCACCGTCTCGTTGTTGCTCAGCGGGATCAGGATCCGGTCTTCTACCTTGCTGTTGTCCACCAGTTCTTCCTCTGCCAACTCCGCCAATGCAACGTTCTGCGCCCCTTTCTGGGTGACCAGGGAGGCGATCGTACAGGTAACCAGGATCATCACAATGGTACCGTTCAGCACATTGTCGTCCAACAACCGGATCGGTGATCCGTCCGCATTTGTCCCGAGCACTACCTGATATCCTACCATGATCGCCGCCAGGGTCGCCGCCGCCTGTGCGTTGGAGAGCCCGAAAAGCAAACGCCCTTCGTCCCGGGTGTAGTGCAGTGTTTTTTCCGTTACCAAAGCGGCTACGTATTTAGCGGTGGTAGCCACTACGCACATGACAAGCGCCACCCACAACGAATCCCATCCTCCCAGAAAGATCCGGTAATCCACCAACATCCCGACTCCGATCAGAAAAAAGGGGATAAAGAGGGCGTTTCCGACAAAGTCGATCCGGTTCATCAGGGCGGAGGTTCCCGGGATCAGCCGGTTCAGCGCCAAACCGGCCAGAAAGGCCCCGATCACATCCTCCAAACCGGCCAGTTTGGCCAGGAATGAAGCCAGAAAGACCAGGGCCAGCACAAAAATGTACTGCGCTACATTGTCTTCGTACCGCTTAAAGAACCAGCGCCCGATGGCCGGGAACAGGATGACAACAATTCCGACAAATACAAGGGTAGACAAACCGAGTTTGAACCAGAAGTAGCGGTTGATCTCTCCCGTACTGGCCCCCACGATGATCGCCAGCACCAACAGCGCCAAGAGGCAGGTAACCACCGTTGCACCAATGGAGATGTTGACCGCCCGGTTTTTGGTTACGCCGTATTTGCTCACGATCGGGTAGGTGATCAGGGTGTGCGAGGCGAACATACTGGCCAGCAAAACGGAGGTGGGCCAGGAGAAGCCGAGCAGGTAGACCCCTGCTACGGTGCCCATGATCATGGGGATCAAAAAGGTGAGCAGTCCGAAATAGAGGCTTTTGTTGAAGTTCTTTTTCAAATCGGCCAGGTCGATGTCCAAGCCGGCCGTGAACATGATGTAGAGCAGGCCGACCTTGCCGAATAGCTCGATGCTGCTGTCTTTAGACAATATCCCGAGCCCGTTGGGGCCGAACAGCGCCCCCGCGAGGATCAATCCGATCAGGTCCGGGATCTTGAAGCGGTGCAAAAACATCGGCGCCATCAGGATGATGAAGAGGATCACGGAAAATATCAAGACCGGATTTTCCAACGGAAATTTGAGAAAAAGTGACAGCATGTTCCTTATTGTTTACTGGGTTACTCCGCACGCACACAACGTACGGAGAGGGGTGTTTTTTTTCACGGGCCTGGTTTTTCAGACAAAAATAGGAAAAAGAAAGCTATCTTTGTGTCTATATTTTGAAATTTAAGCTATGAAAAGATACTTCGTTACCAGCGCGTTGGGAACACTTTTGGCGTTGTTTTCCCTCTGTTCATGCGGGGATAAACATGATGTAAACCCGACAGAGGCTGCCCATCAAAAAGTAAATGATCGCCTGTACGATTACTTTGATGAGGCTTATCTTTGGAATACCCAAATCCCGAGGCGGGCATCCCTGCAAAATACCCTGGAACCCGAAAGCTATTTTGAGAAGCTCCGGTATCTCCCGGACGATAAATGGTCCGTTCTGTTTCAAAACAGCGACCAGGTAAGCCGAATGCTGGAAAACGAGGAGAGCGGTTTCGGATATGGCCTGGCTTTTGGCGTGTTTTCCAATACCGGAAGCTATTTTGCTGTTGTCACCCATGTATATGCAAATTCTCCGGCGGAAACGGCAGGTTTGAAGCGGGGGGACCTGATCATCGGGATTAACCGTTCAAATATCACCGATGCGAACGTGGAGGACCTTTGGTATGCCTCCTCTCTGACCCTTACGCTGGGCAAATTGATGGGTTCCCAAATTGCTGAAGACAGGGAGGTGTCCGTGCAGGCCTCTACCCAATATAACGATCCGGTGATCAGCATCCGGATCTTGTCTCACGGCCAGCACAAGATCGGTTACCTCTGCTATACGAATTATGTGGAGCAGTCGGAGAGCAGGTTGACGGAAGTATTTACCGGTTTCCGGGCCGCCGGTGTAACGGACGTTGTGCTGGACCTCCGGTACAACAGCGGCGGGTTGAGTACGACAGGTATTTTTCTCAGCAGTATTTTGGCCCCCGCTACGGCTTTAAACGGGAGTACCGTATATCTGACCGAGTCCTGGAACGACTTTTATAACGACTATTACGACTCGGAAGGCTACGACAGGAAACAGTATTTCAAGCAGGATATTCCGGTCAACATGGACCTGGAGCGGATTTTTATTCTGACTTCCGGGCAAACGGCTTCCGCTTCCGAAGGGACAATCGTGGGGCTGACCCCGTATATGGATGTGATCACGATTGGAGATTCTACGCATGGCAAGTACTGCGGCGCTGCTTTTATAGAGACGCTGGACAAGGAGGACGACGATTTGAAACAGTGGGGAATGATGCTGGTGGTTTATCGGTTTGTCAACAGGGACGGGTTGACCGATTTTAAGGAGGGCCTCGCTCCGACTTTTTCGGTTCCCGACGACCTGTTTGAAGCGTATCCTTTCGGGGACGAACGGGACCCGCAATTGGCCAAAGCCATTGAATTGATCACCGGTAATTTGATGCCGGCGGTGGCTGTTGCCCCCATAACCCGGTCGGGACATTACCGGATGTTGTCCGGCGACCATGATTTCCGCCATCCTGTTAAAAAGAGCCTGATTACCCGGATCCCGGAGCGATAAAAGGCTGTTCCTGTTTGAAAAAGAGGGGGAACAGGGCAACCGCTTGAAATTTTTATACTTTGTAATTAAGTTCATTGAACCGCTCCGGGGTATTGTCCTTTGGAGCGTGTCTCCACAACGGTTGTCTATCCCTTTTCGTTCGCTGGAATCCTAACCGCCTTCCTCCCTTCGGTCATTCGGCGCCCTTGCAGGGAGCCGGATTCCGGGCGCTCCGCAAAGGCAAGACAACAATCGTTGTTCCCGCCAATGCTCCCAAAGGATCAATACCCCTGCGCTCATGCAAGGCTATCTGTCATTCAGGTGGAAAAATAGCCTGTTGTTTCCGAATATTTTCTCGGAGAGATGGTGTTGCCTTAACGCACTAAGCGAAGGCGTGTTGATTTCCGAAAGCGTGGTCGGGAACGGCGAATTGTTTACTTGCTCCGGCTGAGTGCCCGGAATCCGCCCTGCTCGACGAAGGAGCAACGCGACTGAGGAGGTTGCGGATTCCAGCGAAAGCCGGGGCTTAGTAAACCGACGTGGAGACTGCTTTCGGAAACAACACACCAAAGCGATAGGGGAAAAAGAGAAAAAATTCAGGCGGTTGCCCTGGATTTTAGAGTTCCGGATTTGGATTTTTCTTTTTTTTCGCTTTTCTTTGCCGTGGCAATACAATCCATAAGGGGAGTTGGCAATGAACATGATGAACGCACACTTTATCTCTTCTATTTTGACAAGCGGCGCCACAATTACTTTTTGTGGTTTTTCCATGTATATGCGCGGCATGCGCTGATCTCTCCATTTCCCCAAAAAAGCTCCTGTAGCCAATAAAGAGGCCGTATCAAGAACGGAAGGGAGTTTCCGTTGTTCATCCTGTGCTCTTCTTTTATTCCGAGTAGTAATGGATTATTTTTATGCAATATGGCAAAGTCATACAGTGAAATAAACGACAAGATCAAGAGCGGAAAAGCCGTTGTGTTGACGGCGGAAGAGGTTTCCGAACTTGCCCGGAGCCTTTCTCCCAAAGAGATCGCTCAAAAAGTAGACGTAGTAACCACCGGCACGTTCGGCGCGATGTGTTCTTCCGGCGCCTTTGTGAATTTCGGGCACGCTTCACCTCCTATCCGGATGGAGAAGATCGAATTGAACGGCGTGCGCGTCAGCGGCGGGCTGGCGGCGGTTGATACCTATATCGGCGCCACCGACTGCAACCCGGAGCGGCCTGCATACGGCGGTGCACACTTGATTGAAGACCTGGTAAACGGCAAAAAGATCACCCTCGAAGCGTGGGGAAAAGGTACCGACTGTTACCCCCGGAAACACATCCGGACTACTGTCGGCTTGGACTCCATCAACGAAGCCATTCTGTACAACCCGCGGAATGCCTACCAGAATTACAATGTGGCCACGAATTCCACCGACCAGATCAAACACACCTACATGGGCACTTTGCTGCCCCGGTTCCGGAACGCCGCTTACAGCACGGCGGGCGAACTTTCGCCGCTGATCAACGACCCGGAGTGCCGCACCATCGGGCTGGGCACCCGCATCTTCCTGTGCGGGACGGAAGGCTATGTTACCTGGAACGGGACGCAGTTCCACTCCACGAAAGAGGTGAACGAGTTCGGGATCCCGACCAGCAACGCACGCACCATCGCCGTGATCGGGGATTTGAAAAAGATGAGCCCCGATTTTCTGCGGGCTGCCTATTATGAGAAATACGGCATCAGCCTGTTTGTGGGGATCGGTATCCCCATTCCCATCCTCGACGAAGAGATGGCCCGGCGGGTTTCTATCCGGAACGAACAGATCGAAACGACCATCATTGATTATGGGGCCGGGAACCGCGTGCTCGGCAAGACGAACTATGCCGCTCTGCGAAGCGGAGAGATTGTCCTGAACGGGCAGAAGATCCGTACCGCACCGGTGGCCAGCCTGGCCAAAGCCCGGGAGATCGCCAACATCCTGAAAGAGTGGATTGCGCGCAACCAGTTTCTGTTGAGTGAACCTGTGCGCCTGATGCCTTCCGGTACCAGCCTGCAGTCGCTGAAAGAAGAGCAAACGCCGGAGAACGGCCAACATTCCTAACCTCGTAAATCTGTAACGTCATGATAAAGAAAGTCGTATTATCTTTTCCGGTGGATGCCACCGACCGGTCGTTGACATACGATCTGGTGAAAATATATGACATCCGGATCAACATCCTGAAAGCCGAGATCGAAGCTGGAAAATCCGGCAAGTTGCTGGTGGAGTTGGACGCGGATGAAGCAGCGCTCGCCGACGGGCTTGCCTATCTGGAGTCTAACGGAGTGACTGTCAGTCTACTGGCCAGTAAGATCTCCTACGACAAAGAGAAGTGCATCAACTGCGGCAACTGTGCCTCTGCCTGCTTTGCCAAAGCGTTGACGATCGGCGAACCGGACTGGGAACTGCACTTCAATCCGGAAAAATGCATCGTGTGCAAACTCTGCCTGAAGTCGTGCCCGCTGAAACTGTTCCGGATTGAATTTACAGACAACATTGAATAGGTATGGAATACAATGTCAGAAGGTACCGGGAGCATTTCCGGAACGACCGGTGGGCGGGGTTTGTGGTCCAACAGAAAGAGTCCGACCTCTGGATCGGTGTGGACAAAGCCTCGTTCCGGCCGGAGATGCCCGCTTTCTGTGAGGCTGCCGTTATCACCCTGCGGAAGGAGATGGAGGTCTATCTGGCCAAAGATCCCGGCTATGCAGAAGCGCTGGTGCCTTACGATGCCGGGGAGGAGGCGCCGGAGATTTTGCGACGGATGGCGGCCGTTGCCCAAAAATCCCGGATCGGGCCGATGAGCGCGGTGGCCGGGGCTGTCTCTCTTTACGTAGCGGAGGCGCTGAAAGGCCGGTTTCCGGTCCGGGAGGTGGTAATCGAGAACGGAGGGGATATCTATGCCGATGTCCGGGAGGAGATGGATGTGGCCGTATTTGCGGGCACTTCGCCGCTCTCCGAAAAGGTCGGCCTGCACATTCCCGCCTCCGACGTGCCGTTGGGTATCTGCACCTCCTCCGGGACCGTAGGGCCTTCCCTCAGCTTTGGGCAGGCGGACGCGGTGATGATTGTTTGCCGGGATGTGCTGTTGGCGGATAGCTATGCCACTGCGTTTGCAAACTTTGTCCGGACCCCCGAAGACATCCAACCCGTTCTGGAACGGATTGAAAACACCGAAGAGATTTTGGGCGCCCTCCTCATCAAGGACGATAAGATGGGCGTAGTCGGGCAGTTTGAACTCAAATTTTTTAATCCGCAATAACCGATCTGTTTCATGCTGCAACAACTTTTACAGGAAAGAGTCGTCCTTCTGGACGGTGCAATGGGCACCGCTATTCAGCAATACGGCTTGGACGAGGCGGCGTTTCGCGGAGCGGAGTTCGCCTCGCACGGCGTCAACCTGAAAGGCAACAATGACATACTGAATGTGACGCGCCCGGAGGTGATCCGCCGGATACACGCGGCGTATATCGAAGCGGGGGCGGACATCATTGAAACCAACACGTTTAACTCCAATGCTGTCTCGCAGGAGGAGTACGGTTTCCGGGAGCAGGTGTACCGGCTGAACGTTGCCGGGGCGCGTATTGCCCGGGAGGCCGCCGCCGAAAGCCGGAGAAAGGTCTGGGTGGCGGGCAGCATCGGCCCTACCTCCAAAACCCTCTCGCTCTCTCCCGATGTGCACCGCCCGGAGTTCCGGCCGGTAGATTTTGACACGCTGGCCGCCGCCTACACGGAGCAGGTCCGGGGGCTGATAGACGGCGGCGTGGAGCTGCTGTTGGTGGAGACCGTATTCGACGGGCTGAATGCCAAAGCCGCCCTTTACGCCATTGAGAGCGTACAGCAGGAGAAAGGGGTGGAGATACCGGTCATGGTTTCCGCCACCGTCAACGACAAAAGCGGCCGGACACTGACCGGGCAATCGATGGAGGCGCTCTACACGGCCCTCTCCCACTACCCGTTGCTCAGTTTCGGGCTGAACTGTTCCTTTGGCGCGCAGGAGTTGCTGCCTTTTGTGGAGAAACTCGCCGCTTTTCTGCCTTGCGCTCTGAGCGTCTACCCCAATGCCGGCCTGCCGAACGAGATGGGGGAGTACGACGAAAAACCGGAAACCACCGCTGCTTTGTTGAAAAATATGGCTGAAAAGGGGTTGCTGAACATAGCCGGAGGTTGCTGCGGCACCACCCCGGCGCACATCCGGGCCATCCGGGAAGCGCTGGCCGGCAGTGCGCCCCGTATACCGGTAAAAGCGGAAAATACATTGTCCGTGAGTGGATTGGATACCGTCGTCATCGACACGGAACGGAACAATTTTACCAATATCGGGGAGCGTACCAATGTGGCCGGTTCGGCCATATTCGCCAAACTGATCCATGCCGGTTCCTACGAGGAGGCGGCCGGAGTAGCCCGCAAACAGATTGCGGACGGGGCCTCCGTCATCGATATCAACATGGACGACGCTATGTTGGACAGCGCCAAGGAGATGGCCCATTTTGTCCGGTACATCAGCAACGATCCGGACATTGCCCGGGCGGCCCTGATGATCGATTCGTCCGACTGGGAGACCCTGTTGGCGGGCCTGAAAAACGCCCAGGGCAAGTGCATTGTGAACTCTATCAGCCTGAAGGAGGGTGAGGCGGAGTTCCTGCGGAAAGCCGCCGAGATCCGGAAACTCGGAGCGGCGGTGGTGGTCATGGCGTTCGACGAGGAGGGGCAAGCGGTCAGTTACGAGCGAAAAACCGCTATTGCGGCGCGGGCGTACCGGTTACTGACGGAGCAGGCCGGGTTCAACCCGTGCGACATTATTTTTGATGTGAATGTATTGGCGATCGGAACCGGCATGGAGGAGCACAATAACTACGCCGTGGATTTTATCCGGGCGGTGCAGTGGATCAAAGAGCACCTGCCGGGCAGCCACACATCGGGCGGTATTTCCAACCTCTCCTTCTCTTTCCGGGGCAACAACCCCGTGCGCGAAGCCATGCACTCCGTTTTCCTCTTTCACGCCATCCGCGCCGGCCTGGACATGGGCATCGTCAACCCGGCCCTGTTGCAGGTGTACGACGAAATTGAACCGGAGTTGCTGAAAACGGTGGAGGATGTGGTGTTGAACCGCTACCCGGAAGCGACGGAGAAACTGATCGAGCTCGCGGAGCGGATCAAGGGCGGCAAGAGTGCCGGAAAAACCGACCGGCAGGAGGAGTGGCGCAGCCGACCTTTGGAGGAGCGTTTGGTGTACGCCCTGACCAAAGGGGTCAAGGAGTACCTGCCGGAGGACATTGCCGAAGCCCTGCGCACCTGCGCCTCTCCCGTGGAGATTATCGAAGGGCCGCTGATGAAGGGGATGGAGCGGGTCGGCACGCTTTTCGGCGAAGGGAAGATGTTTCTGCCCCAGGTTGTTAAATCGGCCCGGATCATGAAAGAGGCGGTCGACCTGCTGCAACCGGAGATCGAGAAACAGAACCGGGCGCAGCAGAGCGCCCACAGCCACCACCGGATCGTTATGGCGACGGCCAAGGGGGATGTGCACGACATCGGCAAGAACATTGTCAACATCATCCTCACCTGCAACAACATCGAGGTGATCGACCTGGGGGTGATGGTGGAGAACGAAAGGATCGTAGCAGAGTGCAAAAAGCAGCAGGCGGACTTTATCGGCGTCAGCGGGTTGATCACCCCTTCGTTGAGCGAAATGGAGAAGTTGTGTGAACTGTTGCAACAGGAGCAGTTGAAGGTGCCGCTGATTGTGGGGGGCGCTACGACTTCGGGCGTGCATACGGCTGTTAAGTTGGCCCCGAAGTACGACTACTGCGTCGTACACGGCGGCGACGCTTCCCGGACGGCCAACCTGATCAAACACCTGCTCCGCGACGGTTCCGAAACCATCGGCCGGATCAAAGCGGAACAGGCGGAGATCCGCGACCGGTACGAAGAGGCGCACCGGGAGTTGCTCCCCTACGCCGAAGCGGTGCGGAGGGCCCCTGTATTTTCCCCGGAAAGCTACCGGCTTCCGGAGGCGTTCGGGGAGCACAACCTCACCGCCAAGAAGATAGATCTGCGGGAACTGGCTGCCCGGATTGACTGGACGCCCTTTTTTCACTTCTGGGGCTTTAAGGGGAAGTATCCGGAGATTCTCTATACCAACGAAGAAGCGGACAAAACCTACGAGGCCGCTATGGAACTGTTGGGGCAAGTGGTCGCCGGCAACGAGTTGGAGGCCGCTTTGGTGGTGCGTTTTTTTGGAGCGCACAGCGAAAACGGCGACATCGTGCTGGAAAACGGCGAGCGTTTTCCCATGTTGCGCCAACAGGAGGAGCGGTCGGAGCTGCTCTCTCTGGCCGACTTTGTTGCGCCGGAAAGCGGCCGCAGCACCATCGGCCTGTTTTGCCTCAAGGTCGAGGACAAACACCGGTGCGACGGCTGTCGCGACTTCCAACACCTGTTGCGGGAGAGCTTGTGCGCCCGCCTGACGGAGGCGTTGGCCGAATGGATGCAGGAGCAGGTTGGGGAGGGATTGCCAATGATCCGCCCGGCATTCGGCTACTCCTCCTGCCCGGACCACTCCCTGAAAAAGGAGGTTTTCCGGCTGTTGGACGCTACCCGCCTCATCGGGATCGGCCTGACCGATTCGTATGCCATGACCCCCGTTACCAGCCTGTGCGGCTTGTTGATTGCCCACCCGGCCGCCCGCTATTTCACCATCGGCCGAATTGACCGGGAGCAGTTTGCGGACTATTGCCGGAAGCGGGCCATCACCGGGGAAGAGGGCGAACGGTTGTTGTCCCCTTATTTGTAAGTAATCTATTTGTAGGTGTATGAAAATCATTGATATTTTAAACCGGGAAACCGCTCCTTTCGCCTCTTTTGAGTTGGTGCCGCCGCTGAAAGGGAGCGACATCAACAAACTGTACAACGCCATTCAACCCCTGATGGAGTTTGAACCGCCCTTTATCAACATGACCTGCCACCGCGACGAAACGGAGTACCGCCCCAAACCGGACGGTACGTTCGAGAAGATCACCGTGAACAAGCGGCCGGGGTCGGTGGCCATTGCCGCCGCGATCATGAAGCGGTTTCCCGTAGAGGTGGTGCCCCACCTGATTTGCGGGGGGGCCTCCCGGTACAAATTGGAAAACGACCTGATCGACCTGAACTTTTTGGACATCCAGAACGTGGTAGCCCTCCGGGGGGATGCTATTCCCGGGCAGAAATATTTCCAGCCGGAACCGGACGGGCACAAATACAGCTCCCAATTGGTGGAGCAGATCCGCAACATGAACCGCGGCGTCTATTTAGACGAGAGCATCACCGGCGCGGTGCCGACCAATTTTTGCATCGGCGTGGCCGGGTATCCCGAAAAGCATTTTGAGGCCCCGAACCGCGAGACCGACATCCTGAACCTGAAGGCCAAAGTAGACGCCGGCGCCGACTATATTGTCACCCAGATGTTTTTTGACAACCGGAAGTTTTTCAGCTTTGTCGACCGGTGCCGGGCGGCGGGCATTACTGTGCCGATCATCCCCGGGCTGAAACCGATATCGACCCGGACGCATATCGAGATGCTGCCCCGCGCATTCAGTATCGACCTGCCGGAAGCGTTGATGAAAGAGTTGCGCGCCTGCAAAGACAATGAGGCGATTTACCGGGCCGGTACGGAGTGGTGCATTCAACAGAGCCGGGAACTGTTGGAAAAAGGGGCGCCTGCCATCCACTACTACACGATGGGGAAGGCTGACAACATCCGTACCATTCTGAAACGGGTGTTTTAAAATGACCCCATCGGGATGCGATAATCTCTCTTTTCAAACAAGCTCTTATTCAGAGTTCCTTTTTTTGTCGCAAATTTGCGTTAAATTTGCGACAAAACAGATAGGGATACCGATGCAAAGCATAGAGGATAACATACTTCTAAAGGTGCAAAAAGCAGGAGCAGGAAGGGGAAATGTGTTCTTCCCTTCCGATTTTGCCGGCTATGGTGAAGCAAAATCTGTAGCCAAAGCTTTGGAACGTATGGTCAAAGCCGGGCAGCTTCTCAGAATTGCTCACGGCATTTATTACTATCCTAAGATTGATAAAGAGTTGGGGCTGGGTGTGCTGTACCCGTCACTCGAAACCATCGCCCAAAGCATCGCCGAGCGCGACAAGGCGAAGATTGCCCCCACCGGGATTTATGCCCTGAACAAGTTGGGGCTTTCGACACAGGTTCCGATGAACATAGTCTATTTGACCGATGGTTCGCCGCGAAAGGTCAAGGTCGCTGGCGGTAGGGGGATCCTCTTTAAGCACACCGTCCCGAAAAATCTTGCGTTCCAAAACGAACTTGCGATGCTGATAACGTTTGCCCTGAAAGAGTTAAAGCAAGAAAATGTGACACAGGAACATCTTGACAAAATCAAAAGCATATTGCAAAACGAGTCAAAAGATAAATTAATGGCGGATGCCTCGTTGATGCCATCATGGATCAAGTCGATTGTAATGAAATCGTATGAATAACTATTTCGAACTGACTCCACAGCAGCAGAGAACCGTCATCACCCAAATTGCCACGAGGGTGGCTCTGCCGTTCCAAGCAAGACATGTTTCGGTACACCGGCACGAGCGTCTGCCCAAAATTAAAATCACCTCCTCGATTTCGAAGAAGTGATAAAAAGCAAAAACCCGGATTCATCACCAGCATCTAATATCTGGGAGAGGAATGACCGGGACTGCATGACAAAG
>QMCD01000222.1_pt1 | contig 62401 bp, 55 predicted proteins | sample 1821841 | NCBI WGS metagenome assembly QMCD01 (sample SAMN01991225, study PRJNA193472) | Termite gut metagenome, whole genome shotgun sequencing project. | isolation source: worker | host: Macrotermes natalensis
ATGGTACTGCGTCAAGTGGGAGAGTAGGTAGTCGCCGTTTTAGGGAAAGCCTCCCGGTCGAAAGACCGGGGGGCTTTTTTAATTGCTGCTTATTATATCTGATTGCCGGTAGTAGTGTCTGATTTACTACGTAGTAGATGCGCAACTACTTAGTAGTAGTTGAGATTGTTATATCGAAGAGAGTTTGCAGTTTACGAAAGTTTTCTTATATTTGCACCGCACTAATTATTATTAACGTTTTAAAGTAAATTTAGAGATGAAGACAAAGTTATTTTTGGCTGCTGTAGCAGTAGCATTTTCTTTTGCTGTAACTTCTTGTGGTAATAAAAAAGCTGCTGATGCAGAAGTTGCTGCTGAGGCAACTGCCGTAGAACAAGTTCAGGCTTGTGATTCTGCAGCCGCTGCTTGTTGCAAAGCTGACTCTACTGCTTGTTGTGATAGCACAAAGGTTTGCTGCAAGGAGAAAAAAGAATGCGATAAGAAGTAATTATTACTCGCATAGGACAATACAGAAAGAGGGCATGTTACTTTTGACTACCCTCTTTTTTGTTATACATTGTCGGGCAAAATCATAAATATCTTATAGAATGATGTTTTTTTAATGAAAAAAGTAACGATTTTGTTTGTACAGAACGAAATTATCTATACCTTTGCACCGTTATTAAAATAAGAAGATAAAATGATACGGAATTTTACATATATTCTACTGTGTGGCATTATTATTCTACTGGCAATGATTAGTGGAAGTGAGTGCTGTGCGTAAATATAGGTAATGATTAGAATATACGAAAGCCTTTCTCACTTCCAAAGTGTGAAAGGCTTTTTTAATGGCAATAATTTATAAAAACAATAAGAAATGAGTGACAAATTATTTATTTTCGACACGACGCTCCGCGATGGTGAACAAGTTCCGGGATGTCAATTGAATACAGTGGAAAAGATTCAAGTAGCTAAGGCATTGGAGGCACTGGGGGTAGATGTAATTGAAGCCGGATTCCCTATTTCCAGCCCAGGGGACTTTAATTCGGTAATTGAAATCTCGAAAGCGGTGACGTGGCCTACTATTTGCGCTCTGACCCGTGCAGTGGAGAAAGATATTGATGTGGCTGTGGACGCATTGAAGTTTGCTAAGCGTAAACGTATCCATACAGGTATTGGTACATCTGATTCGCATATCAAGTATAAGTTTAATTCCAATCGTGAAGAAATTATTGAACGTGCGGTAGCGGCTGTGAAGTATGCCCGCCGTTTCGTAGATGATGTAGAGTTTTATGCAGAAGATGCAGGACGTACGGATAATGAATATCTGGCACGTGTGGTAGAAGCTGTAATCAAGGCAGGCGCTACGGTGGTGAATATACCGGATACGACGGGATATTGTTTGCCTTCGGAATATGGTGCGAAGATTAAATACCTGATGGAGCATGTGAATGGAATTGATAAGGCAATTCTTTCTACCCATTGCCATAATGATTTAGGTATGGCTACCGCCAATACAATGGCAGGTGTGCTGAACGGTGCCAGGCAGGTAGAGGTGACAATTAATGGTATTGGAGAGCGTGCCGGAAATACTTCCCTTGAAGAAGTGGCTATGATTATTAAATGTCATAATGATATTAAGATTGAAACGAATATCAATACGCAGAAGATATATCCGACGAGCCGGCTGGTTTCAAGTTTAATGAATATGCCGGTACAACCCAATAAGGCTATTGTGGGACGTAATGCCTTTGCACATTCATCCGGTATTCATCAGGATGGCGTGTTGAAGAATGTACAGACATACGAGATTATAAATCCGCATGACGTGGGTATTGATGATAACGCCATCGTATTGACTGCCCGTAGCGGACGTGCTGCCTTGAAGAATCGTTTACAGGTACTTGGAGTTGATATGAATCAGGAAAATCTGGATAAGGTATATGAGGCATTCTTAAAGTTAGCTGATAAGAAGAAGGATATTAATGACGATGATATTCTTCTGCTTGCCGGAGCCGACCGTACTCAGAACCACCGTATCAAGTTGGAATATCTGCAAGTGACGAGTGGAGTGGGGGTACGTTCGGTTGCCAGTTTGGGATTGAATGTTTCAGGTGAGAAATTTGAAGCGGCAGCCAGTGGGAACGGTCCGGTGGATGCTGCAATAAAAGCGTTGAAAAAGATAATAGACCGCCACATGACGTTGAAAGAGTTCACCATTCAGGCTATCAGTAAAGGTAGCGACGATATGGGCAAGGTACACATGCAGGTGGAATATGATAATCATATTTATTATGGTTTCGGTGCGAATACCGATATCATTGCCGCATCGGTTGAAGCGTATATTGACTGTATCAATAAGTTCAAGTAGATGAGAAGTTAGAAGTTAAAGTTACAAGATGAATTTTAGTAATTAAAGATATAATAGCTTAAATATGAATACATTATTTGATAAAATATGGGATGCCCATGTAGTTCAGAAAATAGAAGATGGTCCTACACAGTTATATATAGACCGGCTTTATTGTCATGAAGTAACCAGTCCGCAGGCATTTGCCGGATTGCGTGCGCGTGGTATTAAGTGTTTTCGTCCGGAAAAGATTTATTGTATGCCCGACCACAATACACCGACACACGACCAGGATAAACCGATTGAAGACCCTGTTTCCAGAACACAGGTAGATACATTGGCTGTGAATGCGGAAGAATTCGGATTATCTCATTTTGGTATGCTGCATAAAAAGAATGGCATTATTCATGTGGTAGGTCCGGAGCGTGGTTTAACATTGCCGGGAATGACGATTGTGTGCGGTGACTCGCATACGTCGACACATGGTGCGATGGGAGCAGTGGCTTTCGGTATCGGCACGAGCGAAGTGGAAATGGTAATGGCCTCGCAATGTGTCTTGCAAACTCGGCCGCAAACTATGCGTATTATGATAGATGGCAAGCTGGGAAAAGGCGTGACTGCAAAAGATCTTGCTCTCTATATGATGTCTGAGATGACAACAAGCGGCGCTACCGGTTATTTTGTTGAGTATGCCGGCGAAGCAGTTCGCAACCTTACGATGGAAGGGCGTCTGACTTTGTGTAACTTGAGTATAGAGATGGGTGCCCGTGGTGGCATGGTAGCCCCTGATGAAGTGACATTTGAGTATATCAAGGGACGCGAGTATGCTCCGAAAGGCGAAGCGTGGGACAAGGCTTTGGCTTACTGGAAGACACTGAAGAGCGACGACAATGCCGTGTTTGATAAGGAAGTACGTTTTGATGCGGCTGATATCGAACCAATGATTACGTACGGAACGAATCCGGGAATGGGTATGGGGATTACACAGCATATTCCTACTACTGAGAATATGGAAGAAGCTGCAAAAGTTTCGTTCATGAAATCAATGGATTATATGGATTTCCGGCCGGGAGAAAACTTGCTGGGTAAGAAAGTGGACTATGTTTTTCTGGGTGCTTGTACAAATGGGCGCATTGAGGACTTCCGTGCCTTTGCATCATTTGTGAAGGGACGTAAGAAAGCGGAACACATAGTTGCTTGGCTGGTTCCGGGATCGTGGATGGTAGACGAACAGATTCGTGAAGAAGGTTTGGACAAAATACTGGAAGAAGCAGGATTTGCCATCCGCCAGCCGGGATGTTCAGCGTGTTTGGCGATGAATGATGATAAAGTGCCTGCCGGGAAATATGCAGTGTCTACGAGTAACCGTAATTTCGAGGGACGCCAAGGACCGGGTTCGCGTACATTGCTTGCCAGTCCGTTGGTAGCTGCCGCCGCAGCAGTGACAGGAGTGATTACAGACCCGAGAGAACTAATGAAATCGTAATTTAGTGACGGATAGAAATATAATCATAAAGATAAAAAAACAATGAAACAGAAATTCAATATAATCACCAGTACTTGTGTGCCTCTCCCGTTGGAGAATGTGGATACAGACCAAATTATTCCGGCACGTTTCCTGAAAGCTACAACGAAAAAAGGGTTTGGAGAGAATCTTTTCCGTGATTGGCGTTATGACAAACAGGGGAATAAAATTGACTCTTTTGTTCTGAATAACCCGGCGTATGGCGGACAGATTCTTGTTGCCGGAAAGAATTTCGGTTCGGGTTCCAGCCGTGAGCATGCTGCCTGGGCGATTGCCGATTATGGTTTCCGGGTGGTAGTCAGCAGTTTCTTTGCAGATATTCATAAGAATAATGAATTAAATAACTTTGTATTGCCGGTGGTTGTCAGCGAACCCTTCCTGAAAGAACTTTTCGATTCTATCTACGCCGAACCGAATATGGAAGTGGAAGTGAATCTGCCGGAACAAACCATTACTAATAGAGCAACGGGTGAGTCTGAATGTTTTGAAATCAATGCTTATAAGAAACATTGCCTGATGAATGGCTTGGATGATATTGATTTTTTAGTAGAGAGTAAGGATCAAATAGAAGCTTGGGAAAACAAAAATGAGATATAGTCAGCCTAAAATAGAAATCATGGATACCACACTCCGCGATGGTGAACAAACCAGCGGTGTGTCGTTTGTACCCCATGAGAAACTGATGATAGCCCGCCTGCTATTGGAGGAATTGAAAGTAGACAGGGTGGAAGTAGCTTCTGCACGAGTTTCCGAAGGCGAATTTGATGCTGTCAAGATGATATGCGATTGGGCGGCGCGTCGAAATATGCTACCGAAAGTGGAAGTGTTGGGTTTTGTAGACGGGCATACCTCGATAGACTGGATACATGCTACCGGTTGCCGTGTCATCAATTTGTTGTGCAAAGGTTCACTGAAACATTGCAAGGGTCAATTAAGAAAAAGCCCCGAAGAACATATCGAAGATATTATTGCCGTAGTAAATTATGCCAATGAGCAGGATATGGAAGTCAATATCTATCTGGAAGACTGGAGCAACGGCATGAAAGATTCGCCGGAATATGTTTTCGGAATGATGGATGCACTGATTCATACAAATATCAAGCGTTATATGCTGCCTGATACATTGGGTATCCTGAATCCGTTGCAAGTCATTGAATACATACGGAAAATGATGAAACGTTATCCGCACATTCATTTCGACTTTCATCCGCATAATGATTACGACTTGGCTGTCAGCAATGTGTTGGCTGCTGTGTTAAGTGGAGCAAAAGGACTACATACCACAATCAATGGTCTTGGCGAGCGCGCCGGTAATGCACCGCTTTCCAGTGTGCAGGCTATTCTGAAAGATCATTTTAATGCGATTACCAATATTGACGAAAGCCGTTTGAATGAAGTTAGCCGGGTTGTTGAGTCTTATTCAGGAATTGCTATTCCTGCCAATAAACCGATTATAGGCGAAAATGTGTTCACCCAGGTAGCAGGAGTACATGCCGATGGCGACAATAAGAGTAATCTCTATTGCAATGATTTACTGCCTGAACGTTTCGGACGTAAACGGGAGTATGCATTGGGCAAGAACAGTGGCAAGGCGAACATCCGCAAGAATCTGGAGGAACTGGGAGTGGCGCTGGATGAAGACTCTATGCGTAAAGTGACGGAACGTATCATTGAATTGGGTGATAAAAAAGAACTTGTCACACAGGAAGATCTTCCTTATATCATTTCTGATGTGCTAAAGCACGGGGTAAGGAGTGATAAGGTGAAGCTGAAAACGTATATTGTGAATCTTGCTTACGGGTTAAAGCCTATGGCAACGTTGAAGATTGAAATCAACGGGAAAGAATTTGAAGAGAGTTCCAGTGGTGACGGTCAGTATGACGCTTTTGTGCGTGCATTGCGCAAAATATATAAGGTGACTTTGGGACGCAAATTCCCAATGCTGACAAATTATGCTGTAAGTATTCCGCCGGGTGGACGCACCGATGCCTTTGTGCAGACGGTAATCACCTGGAGCTTTGAAGATAAAGTATTTCGTACCCGCGGACTGGATGCCGACCAGACCGAGGCGGCTATTAAAGCTACAATGAAGATGCTGAATATCATTGAAGATGAATATAAAATGGAGTTACAAGATGAATAATAAAAGAATTAAGAATAAAAATAAATTAGAATAAGATGGATTTTAGAATTGCAGTATTGGCCGGTGATGGCATTGGCCCTGAGATTTCAACCGTAGGTGTAGATGTTATGAGTGCCATTTGTGAGAAGTTCGGACACAAAGTAAGTTATGAATATGCCATTTGCGGTGCAGATGCTATTGATAAAGTAGGAGATCCGTTTCCCGAAGCCACTTATGAAGCATGTAAGAATGCAGACGCTATTTTATTCTCTGCCGTAGGTGACCCGAAATTTGATAATGACCCTACTGCCAAAGTACGTCCCGAGCAGGGATTATTGGCTATGCGTAAAAAGCTGGGGCTGTTTGCCAATATCCGCCCCGTGCAGACTTTCAAATGTCTGCTTCACAAATCTCCGCTTCGTGCAGAGTTGGTGGATGGCGCCGATTTTCTTTGTATCCGCGAGCTGACCGGCGGTATGTATTTTGGCGAGAAATATCAGGATAATGATAAAGCGTACGATACGAACATGTACACCCGCCCCGAGATTGAGCGTATTCTGAAGGTTGGTTTTGAATATGCAATGAAACGCAACAAGCATCTGACGGTAGTGGATAAGGCAAATGTATTGGCATCCTCTCGCTTGTGGAGACAGATTGCACAGGAAATGGCTCCGCAATATCCCGAAGTAACCACTGATTATATGTATGTGGACAATGCTGCCATGCGTATGATTCAGGAACCTAAATTCTTCGATGTGATGGTTACGGAAAATACTTTCGGCGATATCCTTACTGACGAAGGTTCCGTTATCAGCGGATCCATGGGGCTGCTTCCGTCCGCTTCTACAGGCGAAAGTACTCCGGTATTCGAACCTATTCACGGTTCTTGGCCGCAGGCAAAAGGTTTGAATATAGCCAATCCATTGGCTCAAATCCTCTCTGTAGCTATGCTATTCGAGTATTTCAACCTAAAGGAAGAAGGCGCTTTGATTCGTAAAGCAGTAGACGTTTCGCTTGATTCCAATATCCGCACACCGGAAATCCAAGTGGAAGGTGGCGGGAAATATGGAACGAAAGAAGTAGGAGAATGGATTGTAGATTATATCAACCGTAGCTAATTTACGTGATAGAAACGTAACAATCGAACGAGCAAATAGTTTTTTCCCTATCTTTGTGCAAACTTGCATTGAATCTTTCATGTTTTATGTCGGTTAAATAAAGAAAGCTGTTTTTCTTTTAGAGGAAAGAAACTTATGATTTGTGTTACTTATTAATAATTAGATTGTTATGGCAAAAATCGCAAAAGACCTGACAGAACTTATAGGTCGTACACCACTTATGGAATTGGCGCAATACAGTTGTAAGTATAGGTTAAAACGGAACATAATTGCTAAGCTGGAAGCCTTCAATCCGGCAGGAAGTGTGAAAGACCGTGTGGCTTTTGCCATGATTAAAGATGCCGAATCACGTGGAGTCTTGTTGCCCGGTGCCACCATTATTGAACCTACGAGTGGGAATACCGGTGTCGGCTTGGCAATGGTATCCACAATAAAGGGCTATCACCTGATGCTTACCATGCCCGAAACCATGAGTATGGAGCGTCGCAATCTGTTGAAAGCATTGGGCGCGGAAATTATTCTGACGGATGGACAAGCCGGTATGGCGGGGGCTATTGCGAAGGCACAGGAACTGAAGGCTTCAATTCCCGGTTCTGTTATTCTGCAACAGTTTGAGAATCCTGCTAATTCACAGGCTCATGCCGATACTACAGGCGAGGAGATATGGACGGATACGGATGGGGAAGTAGATGTTTTCGTAGCCGGAGTGGGAACGGGCGGTACTGTTTGCGGTGTGGCGCGTACTCTGAAGAAATATAACCCTGATGCTTACATCGTTGCGGTAGAACCGGCATCTTCTCCTCTTCTGGAAGGAGGAACAGCCGGGTCACATCGTATCCAAGGTATCGGCGCCAACTTTATCCCTGCCATCTATGACGCTTCCCTGGTAGATGAAGTTATACCTGTACCCGATGATGAAGCAATCCGTGGTGGGCGTGAGTTGGCGTCTACAGAAGGTCTACTGGCTGGTATCTCCTCGGGTGCGGTAGTATATGCGGCCCGTTTGCTGGCACAACGCCCGAAGTTTGCCGGTAAGAGAATTGTCGCTCTTCTTCCGGATACAGGAGAACGCTATTTGTCGACTGAGTTATTTGCATTCGATACTTATCCTATTGATTGATATTGGAACGAGTGTCAGCCGATTCTGAAACATGGTTTGATTATGAAGAAACTTATCTTTTTCACCTTATATATAATAGGTGTAATTCCGGCATTCTCCCAAACATATCAGGAGCTTTCGGAGCGTGCAATTGTTTGTACAGAACAGGATAGCTTGGAACGGGCGGAAGAATATATCCGCCAGGCGTTGAAACTGGAACCGGCAAACCCGCATAATGCCTTGCTGTTTTCTAACCTTGGTATTATACAACGGCGGCAACAGAATTATGAACAGGCTTTGGAGTCGTACACATTGGCATTGAATATAGCGCCGCGTGCAGTTCCCATTCTGCTGAACCGTGCTGCGCTTAATCTTGAATTGGGACGGAATGAGCAAGCGCGTATAGATTATTCCCTGGTATTGGATATAGAAGCAAATAATAAGGAAGCCTTTCTGATGCGTGCCTATATTTACGCAAGCCGTCGCGATTTCAATTTTGCCCGGGCTGATTACGAACGGTTGTTGCAGTTTGATCCTCAGAGTTATAACGCTCGCCTGGGGCTTGCTACTATGGAACAGAAAGATGGAAAATATGCGAAGGCTCTGGAAATCTTAAATAAGATGCTGACTGAAATACCGCAGGACGCTACTCTTTATGTTGCACGTGCGGGAGTTGAACTGGATATGCAGCATATTGATTTGGCTATGATTGACTTGGAAGAGGCCTTAAAGTTAGACTCTTCTCAAATAGAGGCTTACCTGATGCGCGGGCAGATTTATCTATTGCAAAAGAAGGTGAATCTTGCAAAACAAGATTTTGAAAAGGCGATATCATTGGGAGTACCGCAGGCGGAATTGCGGGAATTGTTACAGCAGTGTAATTGATAAATTAGATATGTGAGACGAGGAAATCCGTCCCATGAGACGAAAAAATCCGTCTCGTGAGACGAGAAAATTTGTCTCACGAGACGGATTTTTTCGTCTCATGGGATGAATTTTTTCGTCTCGTGAGATGAATTCCGATGCTTTAGCCTACAGTTTGAATAATGCAAGCTAACCTGCATTATTCATAAGTGTCTCGTCATGAATGAGAATTTATGCTTGAACACAGAGTCACAGAGACACAGAGTTTTATCTTTCTTTTAAGAAGAGAACCTGAATAAGAGTACACAGAGAGGGCGACTGTCGCAGAGAAAAACTCTGTGCTTCTGTGTCTCTGTGTTTGAATCACCGCCAAATTCTCATTCATAGTATGAAATAATTATTACGAAGTACTTACACTATGAATAATTCAGGCTAAATGAATTTCCGTATTAAATCAACAAATTCTTTTCCGTACTTTTTCTTTTTGTATTCAGTAATACCGCTGATTTTGCCAAACTCTTCTATAGTTGCAGGGCGCGATATGCTGAGTAAGTGTAATACTTTGTCGGAGAGGATGATATAGGCAGGTAATGCTTCCAGGTCGGCCATTCGCTTCCGTAGCTCGCGTAATGCTTCAAAAAGTGCTTTGCTTTCCGTGTTTGGCAATCCCAAAGGTAGTTCCCTGACCGGAATGGGCGTTTCTTTCTTCCTTCCTTTAGCAGTGGTATCCTCACGGCGGATGATTGCAAGTCTGGCTTGGGCACGCCCGAAAAGAACATCACTACCGCTATTGGTGATTTTCAGATGGTTATTTTCGTTATATGCTATTTCGAAATAACCCAGTTGTAACATTTGTAATAAGTAATCCTGCCAGTCGCGGGCAGGAACTTCACGTCCCACACCAAAAGTTTTCAGTTGGTGATACCTTTTCTCCGATATTTCCTGATTCATATTCCCCCGCAGAATGTCTACAAGCACACTTGTACCGATTTGTTGTTCGGTGCGAACGATAGCGCTTAGAGCCTTCTGGACAATAACCGTCCCGTCAAAGCGTTGGGGCGAATTCCGGCAGACGTCACAATTTCCGCAGTCGTTAGTGGCAGTTTCTCCGAAATAACTCAAAAGGATACGACGGCGGCAAATGTCAGCCTCGGCATATTGCTGCATACGTTGCAGCTTCTCTAAATTTATCCCTGTTTGCCCGCTTTCCGTTGCAAACTTCGTCAGCAGAATCAAATCCGACAGGGAGTAGAACAAAAGAGTATCGCTTGGTAATCCGTCGCGCCCGGCACGCCCGATCTCTTGGTAGAAACTTTCTATGCTTTTGGGGAGATTGTAGTGGATAACCCAGCGTACGTTGTTCTTGTCGATTCCCATTCCGAAAGCGATTGTTGCGCAAACAATCTGTGCGCGGTCGTTGATGAAATCATCTTGTGCTTCATTTCGTTGGGTTGGCGAGAGCCCTGCATGATAAACAGTCACCCGGATACCTTGCTTTTGTAGCATCTGCGCTACGGTTTCCGTTTTGCTGCGACTCATACAATATATAATGCCGCTTTCGCCGGAGTGGCGTGCAATGAAATCCAGAATTGTTTTGGTTTTCTCTCTCTGCTGATATCCCCGTTTTACTGTGAGGCTGAGGTTTGGACGATCGAAAGATGAAATGAAAACTCTTGGTTGGTTGAGGTGTAATTGTTTTAGGATATCTTCACGCGTAATTTTATCTGCCGTAGCGGTTAAAGCTATAATCGGCACATCCGGATATACTTCATGCAAGAACCCCATTTGTGCATATTCCGGACGAAAGTCATGTCCCCATTGGGAAATACAGTGCGCTTCGTCAATGGCAAATAGCGAGATATGCATATCTCTCAAAAGAAAATTGGCTTCCGCTATTAGCTTCTCAGGCGAGATGTAGAGTAGTTTTAGCTTTCCTTCCATACAGGCACGGCGCAAGACGGCATTTTCCGTTTCGTCATTGTTGCTGTTCAGCGCACCTGCTGAAATACCGTTGGCACATAAAGTCTCAACCTGGTCTTTCATTAAAGAAATCAGAGGAGAAACAACAATGGCGGTTCCTTTGCGCAACAATGCAGGAAGCTGATAACAAATAGACTTCCCGCCTCCGGTAGGCATTAATACTAACGAATCTCTGCCGTTCAATACTGTACGAATAATCTCTTCTTGTAAAGGACGGAAACTCTCATAGCCAAAATACCTTTTAAGCGTCTGTATCATTTATCTGATATAAAGTTTTGTTCTACAAAGATATATTAAATATTAGATATGTTGCAAATTAGAAAGTGTATCCATATACACCATAAGTGTTCTCTTAAAAGTTAAAGTTTCTTATTAAAGCAATAGAAAATGTACTTTTCAACCTTTTTCGTTGTTTACATAATAAAAAAATGTATGAGAAAAGTTGTGTATTAGAAAAAAATGTCAGACTTTTGTAAGGTCTAAAGGAAAATCCTTATAGACTATTATTTTCAAACAAACCCTAACCAGTTAATTCAATGAGTGATTTAGAAAACAAGAACCAAGGTGCAGCTTCAAAGAAGCGCCCTTACAACTTGAGAGAAAAGAAAGAAAAGAATGCTGCTTACCGTTCATTAATACGTCCGGAATTAGCAGATGAATTGTATGACAGGATATTAAATATCGTTGTCGTGCAAAAGAAGTACAAAGACCCTGATTATTCAGCTAAAGATTTGGCTAAAGAGTTGAAAACCAACACTCGCTACCTGTCGGCTGTAGTAAATTCCCGTTTCGGTATGAACTATTCATGCCTGTTGAATGAATACAGAGTGAAAGATGCCAAGCATTTATTGACGGATAAGAGATATGCCGACAAGAATGTAGAGGAAATCAGCACAATGGTAGGTTTTGCCAACCGTCAGTCTTTTTATGCTGCGTTTTATAAGAATGTAGGTGAAACACCTAACGGATATCGTAAGAAACACGCAGAAAAAAAATAAATCTGTGTTGAAGAATGTTTAGAAAGGAAATATTCCGGAACGTAAGTTCTGGAATACTTCCTTTTTATTTATAAATAGTTAAAGGAGTTATTGCTTTACTCGGTAGTTAGAGGAGTTAAAGCTGATAACTCCTGAGTAAAGTGATAACTCCTTTAACTGCTACATTTTATTTATTCTAATACCTCCCGCACATGAAGAAACAATTAATGGTATGTGCCGCTTTTGCATTACTGACAGCTTGCAGTGGCTCAAAGACAACAACTGCCGAGGCAGATAAATTTGATTATACAGTGGAACAATTTGCAGATTTACAGATTTTGCGTTACCGGGTATCCGGTTTCGAGAACTTGACGCTCCAACAGAAGGAATTGGTGTACTACCTCACGGAAGCTGCTTTACAGGGGCGTGATATCTTGTTTGACCAGGATGGAAAGTACAACCTGCGCATACGCCGTATGTTGGAGGCGGTATATACAATATATAAAGGAGACAGAAATACTCCGGATTTTAAAGCGATGGAAACATACCTTAAACGCGTTTGGTTCTCCAATGGCATCCACCATCATTATGGAAGTGAGAAGTTTGCACCGGGATTTACTCCCGAGTTCTTCAAGCAAGCAGTGCTGGGTGTAGACGCTTCTGTTCTGCCGTTGGCAGAAGGACAGACAGTGGAGGAACTGTGTGAGGAAGTCTTTCCGGTTATATTTGATCCGTCGGTGATGTCGAAACGTGTGAATCAGGCGGCAGGGGCTGATTTGGTTCTGACTTCCGCCTGTAATTATTATGACGGCGTTACACAAAAAGAAGCTGAGGACTTTTATAATGCAATGAAAGATCCGAAAGATGAAACTCCTGTTTCTTATGGACTGAACAGCCGTTTGGTAAAAGAGAACGGTAAGATACAGGAGAAAGTCTGGAAAGTCGGTGGATTATACGGTCAGGCTCTCGAGAAGATTGTGTATTGGTTGAAGAAAGCGGAAGGTGTGGCTGAAACACCTGAACAGAAAGCAGTTATCGCCAAGTTGATAGAATATTATGAAACCGGCGATTTGAAAACATTCGATGAATATGCCATCCTTTGGGTGAAAGACTTGAATTCTCTTGTTGACTTTGTGAATGGTTTCACTGAAAGTTATGGCGATCCGTTGGGGATGAAGGCGAGTTGGGAGTCGTTGGTAAACTTTAAAGATTTGGAAGCTACCCGTCGTACGGAAGTTATCAGTAACAATGCACAATGGTTCGAAGACCATTCTCCGGTAGATAAGCAATTCAAAAAGGAAGAGGTGAAAGGCGTTTCCGCCAAGGTGATTACCGCCGCTATTCTGGCAGGCGATTTGTATCCCGCCACAGCTATTGGCATCAACCTGCCCAACTCTAACTGGATACGTAATCATCATGGTTCCAAGTCAGTTACCATCAGTAACATTACGGATGCTTATAATAAAGCGGCTCATGGCAATGGGTTTAATGAGGAGTTTGTTTACAGCGATGCCGAACTTCAGTTGATTAATAAATATGCCGATTTGACAAGTGACCTTCATACGGATTTGCACGAGTGCTTGGGGCACGGTTCCGGAAAGTTGCTTCCGGGAGTAGATCCGGATGCTTTGAAAGCTTATGGTTCTACAATTGAGGAAACGCGTGCCGATTTGTTCGGTCTGTACTACGTTGCCGACGCTAAGTTGGTGGAGTTAGGACTTACGCCGGATGCTGATGCATACAAAGCCGAATATTATATATTCCTGATGAATGGGCTGATGACTCAATTGGTTCGTATAGAACCCGGCAATAATATAGAAGAAGCTCACATGCGTAACCGCCAACTCATAGCCCGCTGGGTATTTGAAAAAGGTGCGCCCGACAAAGTGGTGGAAATGGTGAAGAAGGACGGTAAGACGTATGTAGTGGTAAATGATTATGAGAAATTGCATGTACTCTTCGGTGAATTGCTGTCCGAAGTTCAGCGTATTAAATCTACAGGCGATTATCAGGCTGCGCATGATTTGATTGAAAACTATGCAGTAAAAGTAGATCCTGATTTGCACGCTGAGGTGCTGGCGCGCTACAAAAAACTGAATCTGGCCCCGTATAAAGGATTTGTGAACCCCAAATATGAAGCTGTGACGGATGCTGCCGGTAAGATTACAGATATTAAAGTGACTTATGACGAAGGTTATGCCGAGCAGATGTTACGTTACAGCAAAGATTACTCAAATCTGCCATCCGTTAATAACTAAAGTATTATGCCCATAGATTTACATGGACAATTGAAAGAAATAAAGACACAGCTCCGCCTCTCCATGAACGGGGCTGTGTCTCAAAGCATGCGTGAGAAAGGATTAGTTTATAAACTGAATTTCGGTGTAGAACTTCCGCGTATCAAACTGATTGCGGAAGGGTATGAAAAGGACCATACACTGGCGCAGGCTTTGTGGAAAGAGGAGATACGCGAATGTAAAATCCTTGCGGGATTGTTGCAGCCGGTAGACTCTTTCCTGCCTGAGATTGCTGATATTTGGGTGGAAAGCATCCGGAATATTGAAATGGCAGAACTTACGTCCATGAATCTGTTCCGGCATTTGCCTTATGCTCCTGCCAAATCTTTCCAATGGATTGCCGATGAACGGGAGTATGTACAGGTTTGCGGTTATCTCACCATTGCCCGTCTGTTGATGGAGAAAGGCGATATGAACGAACGAACAGCGAATGAGTTCCTCGACCAGGCGATATGCGCCTTTTTGTCCGGTTCGTATCATGTGCGGAATGCAGTGATGGCTGCCATTCGTCGCTTCATACAGCATAGTGAAGAAAATGCTTTCAGTGTATGCCGCCGGGTAGAAGAAATGGAGAGTTCTGTAGTTGAGACTGAACAGTTATTGTATAATGCTGTAAAAGAAGAAATTGCAGGGTGAGAATGTTCTTCTTCCTGTTATATTAATTGTCGGTTTCCTTATTTTTTTCCTTTTTCTCATTTGCTTTCCGCAAAAAAGGCTTAACTTTGTTGGCTGTAGAAAAAAGGCTCCTTCAAAATGGAAAGTCAGAGTGTGAAAGATACGGTAAGGCAGATATTCACCGAATATCTTAATACGAATGGGCATCGCAAGACTCCCGAGCGGTATGCCATACTTGATACTATCTATTCTATTGAAGGCCATTTCGATATTGATACTCTCTATTCGCTGATGGCAGACCAGGAAAATTTCCGGGTGAGCCGCGCAACTCTTTACAATACAATCATTCTCCTTATCAACGCTCGTCTGGTTATTAAGCACCTGTTCGGAAATTCTTCTCAATACGAAAAGAGTTATAACTGTGGCACCCATCTCCATCAAATATGTATGCAGTGTGGTAAGGTGATTGAATCCCAGAATGAAGAGTTGCAGCATGCAATAGGGAATACTAAGTTAAGTCGGTTTAGTCTGTCGCATTACTCGCTTTATTTATATGGGTTATGCAGCAAATGTGACCGGGCTAACAAACGCAAGAAGAAAAAGTAATAATCATTAAGACAGAAAGATGAAAGTAGATGTTCTATTAGGATTACAATGGGGTGACGAAGGCAAAGGCAAAGTTGTTGACGTGCTGACTCCGAGATATGATGTGGTAGCCCGTTTTCAGGGAGGACCGAATGCCGGGCATACGCTCGAGTTCGAAGGACAGAAGTATGTGCTTCGTTCCGTTCCTTCGGGAATTTTTCAAGGTGACAAAACGAATATTATCGGTAATGGTGTAGTGCTTGACCCGGCTCTCTTCAAAGCAGAGGCGGAAGCATTGGAAGCCTCCGGGCATAAACTGAAAGAACGCTTGCACATTTCAAAGAAAGCGCATCTCATTATGCCTACTCACCGTATATTGGACGCTGCTTACGAGGCTTCGAAAGGTGATGCCAAGGTAGGTACCACGGGTAAAGGTATAGGCCCGACCTACACTGACAAGGTAAGCCGTAACGGTCTTCGTGTAGGTGATATCCTGCACAACTTTAAACAGAAGTATGACAAAGCCAAAGCGCGTCATGAGGTAATTCTGAAAGGCCTGAATTATGAATATGATTTGGTAGAGTTGGAGAAAGCCTGGTTTGAGGGTGTTGAATATTTGAAACAATTCACATTGGTGGACAGTGAACACGAAATTAACAAACTGCTGAACAATGAAAAGTCTGTGCTATGTGAAGGTGCGCAAGGTACGATGCTTGATGTTGACTTCGGTTCTTACCCATTCGTAACGTCTTCCAACACCATTTGCGCAGGTGCTTGTACCGGTTTGGGGATAGCTCCTAATAAAATAGGTGAAGTTTATGGTATCTTCAAGGCATATTGCACACGTGTGGGTGCAGGTCCGTTCCCGACGGAGCTTTTTGATAAGACGGGCGACCAGATCTGTACTTTGGGTCATGAATTCGGTTCGGTGACAGGACGCAAACGCCGCTGTGGATGGATTGACTTGGTTGCGCTGAAGTATGCCATCATGGTAGATGGAGTTACCAAGCTGATTATGATGAAGAGCGATGTACTTGATGCGTTTGAAACCATTAAGGCTTGTGTGGCTTATAAAGTAGATGGTGAAGAGATAGATTACTTCCCGTACGATATTGATGAAGGCATTGAACCGGTTTATGTTGAGTTACCGGGTTGGGAAACCGACATGACGAAGATGCAGAGTGAAAACGAATTTCCCGAGGAGTTCAATGCTTATCTGACATTTCTGGAAGAACAGCTTGGCGTGCCCATCAAGATTGTTTCCGTAGGTCCCGACCGTGGACAAACAATCGAACGCTATACGGAAGAGCAAGAAACGGAATAAGAATTAATCAGCCTGAATTATTCACGCTGTAGGAGTTAGAGAAGTTAAAGAAGTTATCAGCCGGCAAGTTGGCTTAGGAGTTAAAGCCAATACTCCGTAAGGGATAGCAAGACTATCGGCGTTGACTACTTAACTACTTAACTCCTAACGAAGTGATAACTCCTCCAGTTCTGAATAATGCAGACCAAGTATGTTTAATTATTAAAAACAAAGAAAATTATGGGAACCAGTATGATAGGAATACAATGGATTATTTTTATCGGCGTAGCTGTAGTAAGCTGGCTGGTACAAATGAATTTGCAAAGTAAGTTTAAGAAATATTCCAAGATACCTACCGGTAATGGAATGACAGGGCGTGATGTAGCCATTCAGATGCTACAAAACAATGGAATTTATGACGTTCAGGTGACACATACACCGGGACATCTGACTGACCATTATAATCCTGCCAATAAGACAGTTAACTTGAGTGAAGGTGTTTATGCAAGTAACAGTATTATGGCTGCCGCCGTTGCTGCTCACGAGTGCGGGCACGCTTTGCAGCATGCGCAGGCTTATGCTCCGCTGACTATGCGTAGTAAGTTGGTGCCTGTGGTATCGTTTGCTTCGCAGTGGATGACATGGTTGTTGCTGGCGGGTATTTTGCTGTTGAATAGTTTCCCGGGATTATTGTTGGCAGGTATTGTCTTATTTGCCATGACTACGCTGTTCAGTTTCATCACTTTACCGGTAGAGATTAATGCAAGCAAGCGCGCATTGGTTTGGTTGAGCCGCTCGGGTATTACAAACTCTTACAATCATAAGCAAGCCGAGGACGCACTTCGTTCTGCAGCTTATACGTATGTGGTTGCAGCGTTGGGTTCACTGGCAACTCTGATTTACTACATTATGATATTTATGGGTCGTAGAGATTAAGAGGCTGTGTCAAAAGTAAAGTAGACTATCCTAAAGATATTTTTCATCCGCAGATTACGCAGATAACACAGATTGGGTTTTATTTAAATCCGTGTAATCCGTGTTATCTGCAGATGAAAGATATCTTTAGGATAGTCTACTTTACTTTTGACACAACCTCCTAAGAATTTGCGGAAATATCTAAATGACAATGAATGGTCGTCATTCACATTCATTATGATAGTATTATCCTGCTTTTTGTAACACGTCTTGATTTATAAATTCATCTTTTAGTGTACTTGATGAACGAACAAAGAATAATAATGCGCTATTTATGCGCTTTATTGTATATTTACAAGCTATTTATGCAAAAAGAGCCTGTTACTTAGGGATGAAACACTAACTATCCATAAATAGAACACTAACTATCTATAGGTAGATCACTAACTACCTGTAAGTAGATCACTTGTTACCTATAAGTAGTCGACTTGTTACCTGTAAGTAGTTGCCTTATCCTGCCCGATTTTTCCCTTCGATCTGACTTTTCAGGAGATATTTTGTTCCAGAATAAATGTAAGCATTTCGATATCCCTCTATCCCTCTGGTACTTACTGATTTTCGCTTCGATATTTCCAACCAACCTTGCCTTCGGGCGGAAATATCGCATTCTCAGCCAACTTAAAATACAAAGTGACAAAGTGACAATTCCCTTAACTCCTGTAATATGAATAATACAGGTTAAGGTAACGTTTCTATAGCTCTCCATATACAGCATTACTTTCTGAATAAGCGGGTGGAACGCATCAAGGAATTAGGATGAGTTTGTATCCGATTCCCCGCACGTTGACAATGCGGATGCGTTTGTCCTTGGAGAGCTTGTGGCGCAGTTTGGTGATGAAGACGTGCAGGCTGCGGGAGTTGAAGAAGGTGTCGTCTCCCCAGAGGTCGAGCAGGATGTTGCGGGTGTTGACTACCTGGTTGCGGTTTTCGCACAGGCGTTTCAGTATTTGGGCTTCGCGGTGGGAGAGTTCTACTTCTGTTGCGGTATGGGAAGCTTCTTCTGTTGCGGCATGAGAGGAAGCTATTCCGGCATGGGAGGGAGTTTCTGCCGCTGCGGTATGTGAGAGTATTTGTGTGGCGGAGTTGAAGTGGTATTCGCCTATCCCGAAGCAGGTTTCTTCCTGTTTGGGGGCTTCTTTGAAAGTGAATGCTTTGCCTGCTAATGCCTTGATGCGTACGATGAGTTCCTGCATACCGAAGGGCTTTTTCAGGTAATCGTTTGCGCCGAGTTCGAAGCCTTCTACTACGTCGTTGATGGCGGAACGGGCGGTGAGGAAGAGTACGGGGGTTTGTTTGTCCGTTTGGCGGATGTGGCGCACCATGGTGAAACCGTCCATGCGGGGCATCATGACGTCGGCTACGAGCACGTCGGGGCGGAGGTCGAAGAAGAGACGCAGGCCTTCTTCGCCGTTGTGGGCGGTGTGGATGATGAAGTTCTGGCTTTCGAGTGTGTCTTTTATAATCATGGCGAGGGTTTGTTCGTCCTCTACCAGTAGTACTTTGATTTTGTTCATATTGTTAATTGGGTTTTAAAACAAATCATATTGTGTATTTAATGTAAGCCACGATGTGCATTCGGAATGAGCCGCGATGTGTATTCAGAATAAGCTACGATGTATTCGGAACAAGCCGCGATGTTATCCTCAGATGCGGATTGTAAATGTACTTCCTTTCCCCGGTACGCTGTTCACGGTTACGGTGCCGTTGTGCCGGTCTATCATGGTTTTCACGTAGAAGAGTCCCAGACCGTAGCCTTTCGTATCGTGCAGGTTTCCTGTCGGTATCCGGTAGAATTTGTCGAAGATGAGTGACTGCTTGTCGGCGGGAATGCCTGTGCCGTGGTCGGTGACGGAGATTTCTACTTGACTTGCTTCTGCCTTCGGGTAACTTGCTTCCGCCTTCAAACAATTTGCTTCTGTCTTTAAGCAACCCGCTTCTGTCTTCAAACAACTTGCTTCCGTCCTGCAGCAGCGGATTTCGATGTCGGCTGCTACGGGAGAGTACTTGATGGCGTTGTCTATCAGGTTGCTGAGGATGTTGCTGAAGTGGGTGCGGTCGGCGGTTACGGTCAGGTCTTGGGGCCGGATGTGGAGGCGGACTTCTACGGGTTTGCCTGCTTTGAGCTTGTGCTGCTCGATGAGGGGTGGGAAGAGGTCGCACAGCGGGAGCGCTTCGGGATGCAGGCGGAATGTTTCGCGACGTTCCATGCTCATGGAGAGTATCTGTTCTACGAGCCGGCTGAGGCGTTGCAGTTGCTGCTGGCAGATGGTGAGGTATTTGTTGCGTTGTTGCGGGTCGGCGGCGAGGTTGAAGTTGAGCAGTGCATCGTTGGCGGCGTAGGCTACGGCGATGGGGGTTTTGAGTTCGTGGGTGATGTTGTTGGTGAAGTCGCTTTTCATTTCTTCGAGTGTCTTCTGGCGCAGGATGGTGTGGATGAGGAACCAGAAGGAGAGGCTGAGTATGAGGAGGATGATGAGGGATGTGGCGAGGATGCCGCTCATCTGCCGTAGTATGATGTGGTCGATGGGTTCCATCGTAAGGCGGTAGGACTGGTGGGAGTGGATGTCGAATGTGTAGTTGTATTGCTTAGCCTGCTTGCCGGGCAGGTAGGTGGAGTCGCCGGCAAGGGCTATGGTGTCGGTGAATACGAGTGTGGAGTCGAGGTTGGCACCGGTGTGAAGGCGCTCCAGGCGGTGGGGGATGAGGATGCCTTTCTCGCGCAGGAGGTGGGTGAGGATGCTGTCGTAGGCGGCGATGTCCGGGTCGGAGAGATGGTCTATGCCCGAGTGTATGCCGCGCTGGAGGAAGGCGGCGAGTTCAGCCATCGTGTCCCGGTTGCGCAGCATGAGGTTCAGTCCGTTGTCGGTTCTGAGGGAGGCGTAGGGTTCGGCTGCGTCGGCGGCGGTGTCCTGGTGTACGGTGGTGCTGCTGCGGACGAAGGTCTTCCCCGTGTCCGACTCGTATCCGGCGGAAACGTTCACTTCGCCGTGTTGCTCATTGGCCTCGCGCATGCGTTCTATGCGGAGCATCATTTCCTTGTAATCGCTCATGCGCATGGCTTCCACGATGCTTTGTTCGAGGTCGCGTTTCATGGTGCGGTATAATCCCGTGAGCCAGTATGCCTGGTAGGCGAAGATGCCGAGCAGGGAAGTGATGACGAGTGTGGCGATGAGTCTGAAAGGTAGTTTCATGCAATCCTCCTGTGCGTTAATTATGAGGAAACAAAGATAGGAAAGATTACCGATGGGCGGATAAGTGATAAGACTAAATAACAGTTCTGGTAACAGTAGATAAGACTTCGTAAGTGGGGGATAACATAAAGTCCGGCAGATTTCCACGTTCTTTGCCGTGCAGAAGCGCAAGAGGGGGCGTACTGTACAGGCATCTTGTACTGTTCAGACCTCCTTAACTCCTGATTCGCATGAATAATAACGAACTATTTAAAACCAAACGAACATGAAACGTAATCCCTTTCTCCCCCTGATGATGCTTTGCATCCTGAACACCTCCCTCTCCGCACAGGAGCGGCCTGCAAACCCCGACCCGGCACGCGACGAACGAGTTCTCAGCGCCGACAGCCTTATCACCACCGACGCCCCTCTGGACAGTCTTTACCAATCCCTCCCCGAAGTCATGATTACCGGACAGCGCCCCATCGTGAAAGCCGAGCCGGGCAAGCTGGTATACGACCTCCCTCGGCTCATCCTTAACCTCCCCGTCGACAACGCCTACGATGCCCTGAAGCACCTTCCCGGCGTAACCGAAATGAACGGCGCACTAACCCTGGCAGGGCGAAGCGTGACCATAGTGCTGGACGGTAAAGTAACTACCATGTCCCCCGAACAGCTCTACACTCTGTTGCAAACCATCCCCGCCGGCCGCATCCAGACAGCCGAAGTGATGTACAACGCCCCCGCACACTATCAGGTGCGCGGCGCACTCATCAACATTACACTGCTGCAATCCACCTCCTCCTCTCCATCCTGGCAAGGTGAAGCCTACGCACACTACCGGCAGAAGTACTACGAAAACTTCAACCAACGTGCCAGCCTGATATACAACCGCCGCCGCTTCTCCGCCGATTTCCTCTACTCGCACACCCACGGACGCGGTTATGTCCTCACCAACAAAGAAGCCCTGCACTCACAGGCCGATGGCTCCGTGCACCACATCACCACCCACGAAGCAGGCCGCAGCCGCTCGCACACCCACAGCTTCCGCCTCGGCGCCGATTATAACATCGCCGACGCCCACCGGTTGAGTCTCGTCTACAACGGAAGCTACACCACCTACCACAGCCTGATGGACATCTCCGGCACACAGCAATCCCACACCCTCAGCAATAGCCGCAACTATCTGCACAACGCCCGCTTCGACTACCTCACCCCCTTCGGACTGAAAGCCGGAGCCGAACTGACGTATTACCATTCGCCCACCAACCAACTGCTGCACAGCGTCATGCACACCGACGAGCGGGCTGCGCATGGCGATGCACTTGCCTCTCATACTGATGCCCTCGCTTCTCATGCTGATGCACCTGCCTCTCATGCTGATACACCTGCCTCTCATGCCAATACACTCTCCTTTTATACCAAAAACAGCCAGCGCATCAACCGCTGGAAGTTCTTTCTTGCCCAGGAGCATACTCTGAAACATGGCTGGGGACTGAACTACGGCGCCATCTACACCACCAGCATCGACCACAGCTACCAGTATTACTATGACACGGCGGACGGATATTCCCATGCCCCGGCAGATGACTCCCATGCCCCGGCAGACGAAGGTGCTACTCCGGGTAACTCTCCCGCCATTCCCGGCGACATGGCATCCCGCCATCGCGAGCAAACTCTCAACCTCTATGCCGGCTTCAGCAAAACCCTCGGCAGCAACCTCTCCCTCGACGTTTCCCTTGCCGTGGAACATTACCGGACGCCCGTCTGGAATCAGTGGGACTGGTATCCCACCATCAACCTCAGCTACGTACCCTCACCCGCACAAGTCTGGCAGCTTGCCCTGAGCAGTGATAAACGCTATCCCGATTATTGGGTTGTGCAAGATGCCGTCTCCTACCTGGGCGGCGGGTATTCAGAGATACACGGCAATCCTTTCCTGAAACCTGCGCAGCAATATCAACTCCAACTGACGCATGTCCTGAAGAGCAAATACATCTTCAGCGCCTGGTTCACCCATACGAAGGATTACGCTATCCAAACCCTTTATCAATCGCCCGACCGTCTGGTAGAAATCTACAAATACCTCAACTTCAACTACCAGCAACAGGCAGGTTTGCAGGCATCCATACCGTTCAACGTTAAGCAGTGGCTCAACTCCCGTCTCACCCTGATGGGTATATGGCACCAAGAGCGCGATGACGACTTCTGGGACATCCCCTTCAACCGTCGCATCTGCTACGGCATAGTCTCTCTTACCAATACCTTCACCCTTTCCTCAAAGCCCGACTTAAGGCTCACCCTCACCGGCCAGGCTATAAGCAAAGCCACACAGGGCATTTACGATTTGCCCCCGTCTGGCCATGTGAATGCAGCGTTGCGTTATGGGTTTGCCGGCGGAAAGTCCATTCTCAACCTCTACTGTAACGACATCTTCGAGACGGGACAGATAAAACCACGCATCCGCTTCGGCACGCAGCATGTGACGAATAATTATAGCTGCTTCCGCGAGTTCGGCATATCGTTTACGTATAAGTTCGGTGGATATAAGGAAAAGGAGAGGGAGGAGGTGGATACGTCGCGGTTTAAAAATTAGCGAAGCGGAGCTTCGCAAGTTGAATTATGAATTATGAATTTTGAATTATGAATGGTTACGCAATCGTGCTGCATAGCCATTCATAATTCATAATTCAAAATTCATAATTAATTTAGCGCGTAGAGCTAAATTCTCTGTTGGAATTTCAACAACCCGGTATGGATACTTTCCACGAACAGTCCCTGCTTCCTCCCATTCAAGGTATTCATATTCTTGTTGGTAAGTTACGCGTGAATAGTCATTTCTTATCTGGGAAATGGCCTGCACGATATTACTTACAATAAAAATATAGTCTGCATAAGATGAATTATCACTAATATAATACTTAATGTGATAATCCGGAGTGGACAGAATCAATTGCCGGATAAAGTCTCCAAAATCATTCCACTCAATTTTGATATCATCAAAAAGGATTTCACCGTTTTCCAATACATGCAATTCAGAGACATGCTTTGCAGAGTTGAGTTCTTCTTGCAAGTCCTGCCATATATCGGTATCGGCAAAATACCGGCCGGTATATAAAGGGAATGCCAAGTGAGTATAATACCTATCGTCATATTCTCGTATAGGAGGCATGACAGCATACTGTATCCGATTAACACCTAATTCTGCAAGCGACTTTTTCACCTTATTTATATAACTCATTTTTATATCCCGATGGGCGTAAATGACACATGGCTCATACAACATTTCTTCCATGATATTTTGATTCCAGCAGGCAATACACTTTTTCAGGCTATCAAGTGATATCTGTTCTCTTTTATCAGTCCCTGTTCTCCCCCAATGATCAATGAAAAGAAGAGGTTTACCATCAGCAGGATTGTTTTTATCTTCTGCAATCCATAAACTGACATTGCGCCTCGCCTCACTATTCATTCGTTCGGTATATACAGCTTCAGGCAATTGTAAACGATAAGCATAATATATATTCTTACTAAGAATTATCCGGTTGATACTCTCATAATCAATCAGATTTATTCGGGATAATCCTAAAGATAGAACAGACAACAAAACGGCAGAAACCAGCATCCACCTGAAACTCTTTCCATTGAACAGACGCCTGATATTCATCCAGGAATGGCAAAAAAGCATGATAACGATAGGAATGAAAACATACTGATAGCCTGAGAAAGTTTGTATCATATAAATTCCTCCCCCCATAGTAGAACCAATACCCAACACAAACACGTATACCAACCGCGAAAACCAGCTAAGAAAATAAGTATTCATACTCCGTTGGTCATTGACAATAGTCCTCATCCGTGGAGCATGTTTCCCAAGCCTCCTGAGTGGGGCTTCAAACCAATAAGTGAAACAAAGAGATTGTCCTAATATAGTAGCGATATATGCAAAAATGAAATTTAAAAAGCTCACCGTACTATCCGATAATACTAAGACATCGTAGTTTTCCGTCATAAAGAAAAGGATGCGCAAAGCTTCCCGGCAAACATACAAGAAAGCATAAAAACAAATAGCAAACAAAACTCCGGCAATAATACCTGTTATTAACCTGCCACGTGGTATGGCAGGCAAGTTGGAGTAGGCATGCAAATGTTTATGTCTCAGCGCCATGTCGTATAAGTTATAGTAATGATATCCTTCAAAGAAAATATTTCTCCATATCCGGAAAGTTAGTAACTTTACAAAGTTAATGATTATCAGCTATAACATTCTGATATCGCATTAAAATATTCACGCAGAAAAGAAGTCTAATATGAAAACTGTATTCCCCAACAAAAAAGAAAGAGTAAGGTTAATTCCGTACATAGAAATCATCATAGGAACAATCCTGTTCAGTTGGGAAGTTTTTGGCTACATAACTTTATACTCTACGGCTGAGGTTGATGAAATGTTTGGAGGTATTGTTGACTTCTTTAAATATAAAGAAAATACATATAGTCCGGCTTTCTTATGGTCAATCCTGCACCACCTTTCTACTAAAAACATCGGGTGACTACAAATCACTTGCAGTCACCCGACATTTTCATTTTTCGTATTAACGAACTGTTAGTAAAGAGAGAATTTATGTTTTATTTCATAGGTTCCACAGTGTAACCTTGTTGTTTCAACAAATTCAATACACCATTTGTTCCCGGAAGGTGTCCGGCGCCAACAACAAAGAGAGTGGAAGCGTCTTTCATGATGGCAGGCATCTTTTCAATCCATGCTTTGTTACGATTATCCATCAAGGCTTCCATTTCTCCCGGCAACGGGTCGCAGGAATTGCCGTCACGTTCTTCCATCAGTTTCAGAAGTTCGTCCAGTTTTTGTGCTTTATATAATTCATTCATTCGTTTGGTTTGGTCCATTGCCTTATCTATGTCACTAACGAGGCAGTAAAGCAAATTTGCCTGGCGTTGCAATGTGGGGCCATTAAAAAGTATCTCCAATTGCGACTGCGGAGTTTCCAGACCACCGACTTTCTTACCGTTCTGTATAGCTTGCTGTTGGAAGTAACCATCCAATTGCTCTTGCGGATTGAAACCACCGAGATGTTTCATACAAAACATTAGAGTTAATTGCTGGGTGATTAACACAGGTTTTATTTTTGCCAGCATGGCAATATCTGCCATCAGGTTTTCTTTTACCGCTTTGCTTATTACTTCATATTGTTCGGGAGTGAAAAGGGTTTGGAGAGTAGTATCACCCGGCATTACTATATATTGCTGCATTGTTTGCATAAATTCGGGGGACATCATCTCGGACATGATAACTTCACCGTAAACTTGTGAGCTATTCTCCATCGCTTCCGGTAATCCGGCAATGCTATCTTTTATGCTTAGTGGTATCATGTGATGAGTACCTATAATATAAGACGGTTTTTCCTGTCCGTTACCGGAAATTTTCCACAATAATTGTGCATTAGCATTTAGCGTAATGCTGATGAAGAAAAGAATGCCTAAAATCTTTTTCATTGTTTTTTCTTTTTAAAAGTTTACTCTATTTATAAGTCGAAAAGGGCAGATGAAAATCACATTAGACAGGGAAATATTTTGTGTTCGTTCGCGTACCCATTCCTGCCGGGATTAGGGATACTTATGCAGATAAGCATATCTTTTTTTATTTAATTCTGCCGCCGCGAAGCCAGTGTTTGGTATAGTATTGCTCACGGAGGTTACTGACAATGACTCCGTTGCTGGTACTGGCATGAACGAATTTCCCATTTTTGAGATAGATGCCTACGTGTGCAACCTTCTTCTTTGATGCGCGGCTGGTGAAGAATACCAAGTCTCCCTCACGCAATTTGCGTCGGGAGACTTTGGACGATTCTTTAAGTTGCCCGTCAGTACTTCTGGACAGGCTAATATTATATACTTTCTTATAGAGTTGCGAAACCATACCGGAACAGTCTGTGCCACGTTTGCTGTTACCGCCCGACCGGTAAGGAACACCAATCCATTCGGCGGCGGCGATATACAGTGCATGATTATCTTTTCGGTCTATCTCCATCCCAAGGCGGTCGGAAGCCTTTGCCAACACTTTATAGTCGAGGCGTGGCGTTGAGGTTCGGCATGAACTTAGCCCCAGTGCCAATCCGGTAAGTGCAACTATATAAATAAGGTATTTCCTCATTCCTCCTGCTCTTCTTTGATTTCTTCTTCCACTCTTATATTGAAGTAGTCTTCAAGCTCTTTTTCCGCCGAATTGTTCTCATTCCGGATGTCACGTATAATCACTCCATTTTCCAATAAAGCGATGCGAGGGCATACATCTACCGTATGGTTCAGGTTGTGACTGGAGATGATAACCGTAGCCTGGTGATCCTCGTTGTATTTCTTCAACAGATACTTGATGATGGATTGCGAACTTGGGTCGAGAAAGTTAAACGGTTCATCCAGAATCAGTAATTGCGGATGATGCAGCATGGCGGAAATAATTCCGATCTTCTGTTTGTTTCCTGCCGAGAAGTTACGTATAAACTTCTTTTGCCCTATAACTTCATTGTTCATGAAACGTTCAAAGGGAAGCAAGCGTTCGTCAACTTCTTCTTTCTTCAGTCCATACATTTTGCCGATGAAGTAGAAATACTCTTCCGGAGTAAGATAGTCAATCAGGAAACCGTCGTCAATGAAAGCGCCGGTAAACCTTTTCCAGTCTTCACTTTTGCATACATCAATGTCGTTGATGGTCACATTGCCTTTATCGGCTTGCAACAAATCCAGTATCAGCCGGAAGAGGGTGGTCTTACCCGCCCCGTTATTACCTACCAAGCCCAGCATGTCACCTTGTCCGATGGCATATTTTTCAATATCTACGGCTTTCTTTTCACCGAAGTTCTTTTGGAGATTATTGATTTGTATCATATAATTTGTCGTTTAATAATTCGTAGTTATTACTGTCTGCTATCTCTGAATCCTTCCATATTCTTGTAACGGCGCTTCATGAAACGCAGATAAACATTCTTCAGCCAAAGGTTGGAGGTCAGAATAAACCCTCCGCCTATGGCAATCAGCGTCCATGAAGTGGCGGTTTGCCCGATAGTCAGATTCAACAGATAGTTCATTATCAAAGGCACACCAAAGGCTGCACCGGCAATCAGATTCTGTAATCCGGTTCCTACGTTCTGGCGACTGCTCATTTTGGCATTCAAGTCAACGGTCTTGTTGTTGTATATAGCCATCTGGAACATGCAAAAGTAGATAAATCCTATGCTGAATATCGCCCAGGATACACATGTCAGCAACGTTAGTTTGCCCGTAGCAATGGCGGGTATCATCAGTATGAGAGGAACAAGGATGGCAATGCCGTAAACGGTGTATTTGGCACGGAGCAACGTGTATATTGATTCCTTGCGGCTCATTAATCCGTCGATATAATTCCCTTCATAGCTCATGAGAGAGGATAAGAACAGGATACCGAAAATTACGAAGTTATATATGACAATGAAGTTCTTCATGCCTCTTCCGTCATAAACTTCCGTGAAACTAAGTACAAGACTGAAAGCCACTACTACGAGAATAACCGTGCGCAATGCGTTCTTGCAGACCTTATTACGAAGCAATAACTTTAGTTCCAAGCGCATATATTCGCCCACTTCACCGTAGTGGTCCAGGAATTTGTACTCAGATACATGTTTTACTTTCGTATCTTCTACCTTATTGATTTCATTATAAATCAGTCCCTTCATCATTGTGCGGTTGATGAACCACATTACGGCGATAGCAATGAAAATTCCGATGAATGTCAACAGGTTCCCCTGTATGAGGCCCTCTCCCAAATTGACGGACAAGTCAAACAGCGGACTCTTCTCCGGAATGAATAGACCTGCTATAATACCGCCGTAGACTACGACAGGAAGTGTGACCCACCACAACCGTTCTCCGATAAGTGTGCGGCATAGTAAGAACCAATAATTATTGAATACGATAAGCAGCCAGATGCCGATGCAGTAAGTCAGTACGCCTGCAATGCCATAAAACTTAGTAATAGTAATAATGGCAAATGGAACAAACAGGAATAACCAGATGAAGTTAAACCCGTTCAACCCGGAGCGTATCAACAGGAAATCGATAATCCGGTTTCTTTTAACCGGTATCAACAGATATGGTTTTACCTCCTGTGTGGGCGTTTTCTGGAATGGGAAACGCAACAGAAAGTCGAGGATTAGTACAAAGATTAATCCACTGTTCATTACATGGTAGGCTTCTTTTGCCCCACCGGCGAATGCAAATGCGAATGTAGTGCCGAAGAAGATAAGATAACCAGCCCAGAATGTAGTCATAATGTACATCCAGAATTTTCCGAATTTACTCTTTTCGTACATTGGGTTTCGCTTCTCTGATAACTTCCCATGTTTACGTAATTCTATAAAAAGACCCATTGTATTAAATGATTTGAGTGTTTTTATTCTTTTTCCGGACTAATCATTGAGACTTCAACCTCATTTTTCTGCTTGAATAAATCATTGGCAAATTTTTGCACATCCTTTGCTGTGATGCCGTTGATTGTCTGCGTGTAGTCATTAACTCTATTCATACCGGTGTACAAGTATTCGTCAATGCTTCCCAGCCAATAACTGTTTTCTTTCAGATCCTCGGCATGTTTCTTCAGCATGAACTCTTTCACTTTATTCAGGTTCTCTTCAGTTGGGCCTGCATTGGCAAGATTGTCCATTTCACCAAAGATAATCTTCATCAGTTTTTCTCTTTTTGAAGGAGAGGTTTCAAATACAATCTGTACTCCGCCTCTCTCTTTGGGATATTTGGATAAGTTTCCGCCTACGTACACACCATAAGTTCCGCCTTCGTCCTCACGCACCTTTTCAGTATAAATCAAGTTCAGAATCTGAGTGGTCATACTTAGCAGGATGTTATTCTTCAGGTTGTACTTGCAGTCTCCGGTGATGGCAACAAAGTTAGAAGCTTTGGCAGTTTCCTGTTCGCGGATAAACTCGTTCTTGTATACACCTTTGCGGATTTCCTGCTTATTGTCTTTGAAAGTTTCCTTACGGTTGATGGCAGGCAGCGCGCCCAGGTAGGCGGCTATAAGCGGTTTCATTTCTTCTACATCCACATTGCCCACAAAGATAAAGGTAAAGTCACTGGCGTCTTTGTAGCGGTCATTGTACATTGACAGGAGCTTGTCATAGTTCATCTGATCCATCATGTCAGCTTTCAGGCGAATGGAACGCGGATGTCCCATATCTAAAGCATACGTGATACTGTCGCTGAAAGCCACGTTCGGATTCATCGCTTGATTCTGCAATGCAGCTTTGTTACGGTTTACATACGATGCGAAGGCTTCGTCGTCGCGGCGCGGAGCAGTGAATGTCAGATAGGTGAGTTGCATCATGGTTTCAAAATCCTTTGGAGAACAGTTGCCGTTCACCGTTTCCGTCTTGTCACCGATGCCGTAGCTAACGGATGCTTTTTTGCCTGCCAATACCTTCTCCAGGTCGGTAGCGCTGAAATTACCTAAACCGCCGACTGACACAGCGCCCAAGCCATTGATGTTGATGATTTCCGAATCCGGGAATATAGAACTACCTCCCAAGCTTACACCTTTCATCAGAATCTGGTCTGCTTTGAAATCAGTCTTTTTGATAATTACTTTTACGCCATTGGATAAAGTCAACCTGGTGGTGCCAAATACATCGTCCGTCTGCTCGGAAACTATCTTCCCGCCTTCCGGAGCTTCTTTCATCAGTGGCTCGTCTGATACTTTATCAACATAAGGGGTCAGCTCTTCAGCTTTTACGTCTTGCAAAATCTTCTTGATGGCATCTTCCGTAGGCAGTTTCAAGCCTTCTTTCTCAGGGCCGAAAATAGCGACTACCTGGTTGCTGTCTGTTACAAGCGTTGGCATTATCTGATTCAGAACCTGTACCGGGATGGCGGGAGCAATCTGGTTGATGATGGCATATTCGTTTTCAATGCCCGGTATGGGTTCATTATCAAGGAAGTTGCGTACATATTGATTTACGTAAGCATTATTTTTGCGCTTGTCGCGTTCATTGTAGGCTGACTCCAGGTTGCGCAGGTATTCGGCGCGGGCGCGGTTGTATTCTGTTTCCGTAAAACCGAACTTGCGTGCGCGTTCCATTTCGCGAAGCAAGGTTGCAAGTCCGTTTTCTACAGCATCTTCTTTGCAGACTGCGACACCGGTAAATGCCTGTTTGGTTTTTGCTACAAAGAAGTCTCCATCATAGGCTCCGGCATAAATGTACGGCGGGTTAGCCACCTGAATCAGTTCGTTCAGACGGGCATTCAACATGTTACCGATAAGGCTGGTGGCATAGTTGTGTACCAGATACATGACATTACCTTTCTGGTCATCGGGAGTAGCTTCATGCTTGTTGAAGATGATAGCCTGAATATTGGATTGTTCTTTATCCCGGGCAATCATTACAATAGGTTCTTTATTGTCGTTTACCGGATAGTATTCGCGCTTGGCAGCATTGGGTTGAGCCGGAATATCGGAGAATACTTCCTTGATTTTGGCCTCGATGGCATCTACATCTATATCGCCTACTACGACAATGCCTTGCAAATCGGGGCGATACCATTTCTCATAATAGTCTCTCAAGGTTTGCGGCTTGAAATTCATTATTACTTCCATTGTGCCGATGGGGAAACAAGTAGCATACTTGGTACCGGCAAACATAAAAGGAAGCAACTTTTCCTGAAAGCGTTGCATAGCGCTCATGCGTGTGCGCCATTCTTCGTTGATAACTCCGCGTTCTTTATCTATTTCCTTAACGTCCAGGGTCAGGTCATTGCTCCAGTCGTGAAGAATCAGCAGGCAGGAGTCAATGGCTCCGGCTGTCTTGACAGGAACATTAGAGATGTTGTAAACAGTTTCATCTACCGAAGTATAGGCATTCAGATTCTCGCCGAACTTAACTCCGATGCGTTCCAGATATTGTTTCAGACCATCACCGGGGAAATGGGTGGTACCATTGAAACTCATGTGTTCGAGGAAGTGCGCCAAACCGAGTTGATTTTCTTCTTCCTGTATGGAACCTACTTTCTGGGCAATATAGAAATCAGCCCGGTCGGCAGGAAGGCTATTCTTGCGAATGTAATAGGTTAAACCATTATCCAGTTTGCCGATGCGTACATTCGGGTCAACGGGAATAGGAGGCATTTGCTGTGCAAAAGCCTGTTGTAAACTGCAACATATTACTATTGTTACAACTATTAAACTACGAAATAAATGTCTCATTTTTATGAAATTTAAATTGTTTCTTGTCTTATTTGTCGAAAAGGTAGGGGGTAAATCACAAAAGAGTGATTTTTTTTATATGATTTCAATTCGGTATAATCAATGTAGTCGCTTCATGCATAATGCCGATATCCAATGGGAAATGGCGGTCGAGAATGCGGCCATCCAAATCGACGGAAGCATTTTGCGCACGTAGCACCTTCACTTCCTGCGTCCGGTATGGCATTACTACTTTATGGTTCAGGATTCTTCCCTGGATAAGCATCCACAAACCGGATACAAGTTGCAACAACTCCGGGCGGTAAATAACGGAAACATCCAGCCAGCCATTGTACGGAACCGCGCTCGGCGCTTGCCCGTATCCCCATGCACTGCCGATGCAGACCGTCATGATACGTCCCCGGATATGCTCATCGTTAATTTTCAGATGCATCCGATGAAGTTTCCGTTCAAAGATTAGTGAGATTAGCGCCATGATGTACGACAGGAATTTCACTCCCCAGAAACGTTTGGTCTGATCGGTTATTTTTACGATACGTGCTCCCAGACCTATGTTGATGGCATTGAGGAAATAGCGTGTCACGTGCTTTTTACCGTCGTAGTAGTTACAAAAGCCTACGTCTATTTTTCGGCGGCGATTGTTTATGATGCAGTCTACCGCATCCTTGTATTCCGAAGTCATTTCCCAGTATTTGGCAAAGTCGTTTCCTATACCGTTCGGGATAATGCCGATGGCTATTTCTCCTTTGTCCTCGGCATTGGACGACATGATGCCGTTAATGGCGTCGTTCAGCGCACCATCGCCTCCCACAACGACTATTGTACGGTAACCATTATTGGCGAGAATACCGGCCAGGCGTTCTACGGATCCGAATCCTTCGGACTGCACATAGTCGTATGACACGCTTTTGCTGTCCATGTATTCTTTGATTTCTTTCCATCGTTTCTGTACTTTCCGTGTGCCGGCTTTCGGGTTGTATATCACCCCCCACTTTTCGGGTTTTACACTCATATTGTTTTTTCTTAGTAAAGTCTCTTACATTATCTTTATCTGCATTGCCTTATCCGATACAATGCTTATCCGCACTGCATCTTCCGGCTTTCGGCTTCGTAATCGCCAAAGATACTAAATCTCTTTGAATTTTCTTTGTACAAAAGCAATCTTTTCTTCCATAGGTAGCCGGGCGTCTATCCAATGGATTGTAAATCCGCGCCGTTCCATGCCCCTGAACCAGGTCATTTGCCGCTTGGCGAATTGGTGGATAGCGATTTCCAACTGGCTGAACATTTCCTGGTACGTTAGTTTTCCTATGGCGTAGAGAGTCAGATATTTGTATTCAAGTCCGTAATAGATAAGGTCGTCCGGAGCGATGCCCTGCTCTATCAGCCGGCGTACTTCATCTATCATTCCCTCGTTCAGCCGTTGGTGCAGTCGCCGGGATATCTTTTCGCGGCGTAATTCCCGGTCTATATCCACGCCAATGATGAGGCTGTTCAGCTTGGGAAATTCCCGCTCGTCTACCGGTGTGTGTACGTAATATTCCTCTATCTCAATGGCGCGGATGGCGCGCTTGGCGGTATCCACGTCCGTTGTGTTATGCAGGGTCTTATACTGTTTCAGTATTCCGGTCAGTTCTTCGAGGGATTTATGGGCAAGTTGCGCGCGCAATTCCGGATTCTCGGGAACGGGCAATAGTTTGTATCCTCTCAAAACGGATTCCAGATACATTCCTGTGCCACCGCAAAGAATGGGCAGCTTGCCTTTCTGTTGAATGGTGTTATATGCTGCCAGGAAATCGTGCTGATACTCGAAAACGTTGTATTTATAGCCCGGATCGGCAATATCAATCAGATGGTAGGGAGTTTGTTTCCCGTTCACCGTATAGTCGGCCAAGTCCTTGCCCGTACCGAGGTCCATGCCGCGGTAAATCTGCCGGGAGTCTGCACTAATGATTTCGGTATTGAGAACAGTTGCCAATGCTACGGCGAAGGGAGTTTTTCCGGAAGCGGTAGGTCCTAATATGGCTATCAAATCATAATCAGGCATAAGTAGTCACACGTTTTTTTGCAAAGATATGAAAAAGGAAGTGAAAAAAGCAGGGCAGATTCTTAAATGGTGTTATAAATACACTGTTTTCGCACACAATGCTTGTTAGTCTCGAAAAAACCCGTACCTTTGCAATGTGTTTTTCATAGTATTAGATTTAAGGTTAACAAAGGTTGGAGTACAGCGGTACTCCTTTTTTTATTTATAACGTATCCGATTCTTATTAATAATATATCCGAATTTAAAAACTTAATCGCATGAAAAACCTCATTAATCTACTTATGCCTGTGTTGTTTGTACTAACTGCCTGTACTCAGAATACAACTTCTCCGAAACTGATTGCACTGACTTTTGATGATGGTCCTAATACCACCACTACCGTACATGTGCTCGAAAAGCTGAAAAAACACGTAATTCCTGCGTCTTTCTTTGTTATCGGCAATAACATAGACGAAGAGTCTGCAAAGGTTCTGAAACAGGCATTCGACAGGGGATGCGATATTCAGAACCATTCACGCACTCATTCCAATATGCCCGACTTGTCTGCTGATGAAATCAAGGAAGAGATAAAATATACTTCTGCGAAGATTCGGGAAGTAACGGGAGTGGAGCCTCTGTTTTTTCGCCCGCCGTATATCAGCGTTAGTCCGTTGATGCACGAAGTGATTGATCTGACTTTTATTAATGGTGCCGGATGCTTCGATTGGGATCCTGGAGTTGCAACGGAAGCACGTGCCGCGATGGTTCTGAAAGATGCCGCGGATGGTGGCATCATATTGATGCACGATATGCAGGGTAACCAACAGACGGTTGATGCGCTTGATATTATAATTCCTGAGTTGAAGAAGCAGGGGTTTGAGTTTGTAACAGTCACCGAGCTGTTCAAACGCAGAGGGATTAATCCTCAAAAAAGAACAATGTATAGCAACGTGGCGGATTAATAAAACTAAACACCACCGGCATCTGTCAAAACCGTATCTGTACCTCACCTTCTCCCCACCTTCTCCTTGTCTATAGAGAGGGAGTTGGAGAGGAGTTGGAAAGGAGCAGGTAAGGAGCGGGTAAGGAGCGGATTGCTTTTTCTTAAATGAGAATTTAGCGGTGGAAATGATTAATAGTAGTATCTCTATTCTCCTCCTCCCGGGAGGAGGAGTACCCCGCAAGGGGGGAGGTGGTAGGTAAAAAAAACACCTATTAATCATAACTCTAAGGAATTCTTTTCACCTACCACCTCCCCCTACGGGTACTCCTCCTCCCGGGAGGAGGAGAAACGGAATACTCTTGCTAACCACTTATCACTAACCACTAATCACTGCTCCGCTCCGCTTCGCTAAATCCTCATTTATATTACAAGCTATTTATGACGATACACTTATCATCCAGCGCAATTAATTCGGATAAGCATATAATAAAATCAGTGTAAACTTCTGTTATGTGTAGTGAAATAACTACTTTTGTGAATCGTAACAACAACGAAGCCTTATGATACTGATAATTGATGATGATAGCGCTGTGCGTTCTTCCCTCAGCTTCATGCTCAAGCGTGCCGGATATGTGGCACAAGCCGTTCCCGGGCCACGCGAAGCAATGGATGTGGTTCGTTCCGAGTCGCCCGACTTGGTTTTGATGGACATGAACTTCACCCTTTCCACTACGGGCGAAGAAGGGCTGACCTTATTGAAACAAGTGAAAGTGTTCCGTCCCGACGTGCCGGTGATTTTAATGACAGCATGGGGAAGCATTCAGCTTGCCGTCCAGGGCATGCAGGCGGGCGCATTTGATTTCATCACGAAACCGTGGAATAACGCTGCCTTGTTGCAACGCATAGAAACAGCCCTTGAACTGACTACCACCCCGAAAGACATCCTCCCGGAACAGACCGACACGTTGAACCGCGGGCATATCGTGGGGAAGTCGAAAGGATTGATGGAAGTATTGAACACGGTGGCGCGTATAGCCCATACCAACGCCTCGGTACTGATTACCGGAGAAAGCGGAACGGGTAAAGAATTGATTGCCGAAGCGATTCACCTGAACAGCCAGCGGGTGAAACAGCCTTTTGTGAAGGTTAACTTGGGCGGTATTTCGCAGAGCTTGTTTGAGAGTGAAATGTTCGGCCATAAGAAAGGAGCGTTTACGGATGCTACCACCGACCGTGTCGGACGGTTTGAACTGGCAAACAAAGGTACAATCTTTCTGGATGAAATCGGCGATTTGGATCTGTCCTGTCAAGTAAAACTGCTGCGTGTATTGCAGGACCAAACCTTTGAAGTGTTGGGCGACAGTCGTCCCCGCAAAACAGATATCCGTGTAGTATCCGCCACCAACGCAGACCTGAGGAAGATGGTATCGGAGCGGACTTTCCGCGAAGATTTGTTCTATCGTATCAATCTGATAACCGTCAAGCTGCCCGCTTTGCGCGAGCGTCGCGAAGATATCCCTCTGCTGGCACGTCATTTCGCCGACCGCCAAGCCGAAGCTAACGGACTGCCTCGTGTGGAATTCTCCGCCGATGCTTTGAATTTTCTGTCCCGCTTGCCTTATCCGGGTAATATACGTGAGTTGAAGAACCTTGTGGAACGCACGATTCTTGTCTGTGGAAAGACAACGCTGGACGCTTCGGATTTCGATGTGCAGTATCTGCGCCATGACGAATCGGTAAAGGCTTCCGAATCCTCTTCGCTGGCGGGTATGACGCTGGATGAAATCGAGCGGCAGACTATCCTGCAGGCGCTCGACCGTCATAAAGGGAATCTCAGCCAAGTGGCAGTGGCGCTTGGTATCAGTCGTGCGGCGCTCTACCGGAGACTCGAAAAGTTTAATATAACGGTGAATGAAAAGTGAGAATTAAGTTCTTTTTCTTTGTATTAGTCCTCTTTCTTCTGGGGCTGGGCGGGGTGCTTCTCTACCTGGCAGGAGGAATGCGTTCGCTGCATCTCTATATTGCCGAAGGATTTATCGCTTTCATTCTGATATTCTTGCCTGTATTCTACCGGAGGATTGTGAAACCGATGAATACCATCGGCAGTGGTATGGAGCTGTTGCGCGAACAGGATTTCAGCAGTCGGCTCAGTAAGGTGGGGCAATACGAGGCGGACCGTATCGTGAATGTCTTTAACCGTATGATGGAACAGTTGAAGAACGAGCGCCTGCGCTTGCGTGAGCAAAACCACTTTCTGGATTTGCTGGTTCAGGCTTCGCCGATGGGGGTTATCATTACTACATTGAACGGCGAACTGTCGCAACTGAATCCTATGGCTTTGAAGATGATGGGGATAAGCCTGGAAAATGCTTTGGGTAAGAAGATGGAAAATATTGATACGCCTTTGACGGAAGAACTTGCCGTTATTCCTAAAGGCGCGACGGCTGTAGTGCGGTTGAATGATGCAAATATTTACAAATGTACCCATTCGTCTTTCATAGACAGAGGCTTCCATCATTCTTTCTACTTGATAGAACGTATGACGGAAGAGGTGATGCGCGCCGAGAAACGTGCGTATGAAAAAGTTATCCGTATGATTGCCCATGAGGTCAATAATACTACGGCAGGTATCACTTCTACGCTTGATACAGTGGAACAGGCACTCTCGTCGGAGGAGGGTATGGAGGACATTTGCGATGTGATGCGCGTTTGTACCGATCGCTGCTTTTCCATGAGTCGCTTCATTACCCGTTTTGCTGATGTGGTGAAGATACCCGAGCCATCGTTAAGCCCGGTCAGGTTGAATGAACTGGCCTCTATGTGTAAACGATTTATGGAAGGAATGTGCAATGACCGGAATATTGTATTGCGGCTGGAGTGTGATTCCGGCGTAGAATCCGTACGCCTGGATATTTCACTCTTTGAACAGGCGTTGGTGAATATCATCAAGAATGCTGCCGAAAGCATAGAACATGCTTCTGCAGGAGTTATCCGGCAGGGCGAAATTGTAATCCGTACCATTGCTCCCGCCATTATTGAGGTGGTAGACAATGGTCCCGGTATCGCAAAGGATACTGAAGCCAAACTTTTCACTCCTTTCTTCTCCACCAAACCTGACGGGCAGGGAATCGGTCTGGTGTTTATCCGCGAAGTGTTGACACGCCACAATTGTACATTCTCTTTGCGAACGTATGATGATGGTTTGACGCGCTTCCGTATTATTTTCCCTTAATTGCGAACCGATTTGTCCGGAACGAGGGGCATGTTTTTCTGAATGTGGAAAATATTTGTCAAATTCTTCATTTGGGTCATGTACGGTAATTAGCAAAAATCTATCCGGTATCTATAGATTCGGGTTTAAGATTGGTCTATATACGGCACTTTTACTTAAAACTTATTAATTTAGTACTAAATCAGATAAAATAACGAGCCGTAATTGAGCAAAATAGTCTAAATTTGAGCAATTTTTTAAACTATAAAAAGAATAGAAGAGCAATGAAAGGAAACATTAAGCCGGCAACCGGTCGTTTAGGCGTATTGGTAGTCGGAGTAGGTGGTGCAGTCTCAACCACTATGATAACGGGTACATTAGCTGCTCGTAAAGGACTGACAAAACCAATAGGGGCTATTACACAGATGGCTACGATTCGCATGCAGAACAACGAAGAGAAACTTATAAAGGATATTGTTCCCTTGGCGGATTTAAATGATATCGTCTTTGGCGGATGGGATATTTTCCCCGACAACGTGTACGAAGCCGCTATGTATGCCGAAGTTTTGAAAGAAAAAGATTTGAACTTGGTTAAGGAAGAGTTGCAGTCTATCAAACCGATGCCTGCCGCTTTTGACCATAATTTCGCAAAACGTCTGAATGGCACGTATATCAAGGATGCTGCCACACGTTGGGACATGGTGGAACAACTGCGCGAGGATATCCGCAACTTCAAAGCTGCCAACAACTGCGAACGCATTGTTGTACTGTGGGCTGCGAGCACTGAAATTTATATTCCGGAGTCGGAAGAGCATGACTCTCTCGCCGCGTTGGAAAAAGCCATGAAAGAGAATAATACGGAAGTAATTTCTCCAAGTATGTGCTATGCTTACGCTGCAATTGCGGAAGGTGCTCCGTTCATCATGGGCGCTCCGAACTTGTGTGTAGATATTCCGGCAATGTGGGAATTCTCCAAGAAGATGAATGTACCTATTTCAGGCAAAGACTTCAAGAGCGGACAAACCCTGATGAAAACTGTTCTTGCTCCGATGTTTAAAGCCCGTATGCTGGGTGTGAGCGGTTGGTTCTCTACGAATATATTGGGCAATCGTGACGGCGAAGTACTTGATCAACCTGAAAACTTCAAGACTAAGGAAGTCAGCAAACTATCCGTTATTGATAACATCTTTGAGCCGGAGAAGTATCCTGACCTCTACGGTGATGTTTATCACAAAGTACGCATCAATTACTATCCTCCCCGTAAGGATAACAAAGAAGCATGGGATAACATTGATATCTTCGGATGGATGGGTTATCCGATGGAGATCAAAGTTAACTTCTTATGCCGCGATTCTATTCTTGCAGCTCCCATCGCACTCGACTTGGTTATCTTCAGTGACCTTGCTATGCGTGCCGGTATGTGTGGCATCCAGACTTGGTTGTCATTCTTCTGCAAGAGCCCGATGCACGACTTTGAGAATGAACCGGTTCATGACTTGTTCACTCAATGGAGAATGGTGAAAGAAACAATCCGTACGATGGTAGGTGAAGAATCGCCGAGCTATCTGGATTAGTTAGTCATAAATATAAGTTTCGCAAGCTATTTATATAGTTGATACCCATTATTTATGTTGTTGATGCACATTATTTATGTTGTTGATACGCATTATTTATGTTGTTGATGCACATTATTTATGTTGTTGATGCACATTATTTATGTTGTTGATACGCATTATTTATGTTGTTGATACGCATTATTTATGTTGTTGATGCACATTATTTATGTTGTTGATACGCATTATTTATATTGTTGATACACAGAAGTATCTCTATTCTCCTCCTCCTGGGAGGAGGAGTACCCGTAGGGGGAGGTGGTAGGTAAAACAATAAATACCTATTAATCACAATAGTTAGGAATCCCTTTTTCACCTACCACCCCGCCCTGCGGACACCCCTCCTCCCGGGAGGAGGGGAATGTATCTTAGTGAGAGAAATCAGATAATCTGTCAGCGAAGCTAATAGAGATACTTCATTAGCATACAAACAACTTGCAAAACCACAGTCATAAATAAGAGGGTTTATGCCCAAAGTTCTGGTATATTATCTCTGACTTTTGACATACCCTCTTTTATATATTTCCTATGGAGAAACCTTCCTTCTTCCCCATCCTTATCGGCACAGGCTTCGGCTCGGGCTTTTTCCCTTTTGCTCCGGGTACGGCAGGAGCTTTGTTAGCTACACTTATCTGGTTCGGACTCTCCCTTTTTATTTCGGAAACTTGTTTGTTATGGACGACTGCCGCTTTAGTATCACTGTTTACAATAGCAGGAATCTGGGCCACTAATCGTTTGGAACCATATTGGGGAGAAGATCCTTCGCGAGTGGTGGTGGACGAAATGGTAGGAGTATGGATAACTCTTCTGGCTGCTCCTGCGGGTCACATTTGGTATGGGCTGGGTGCATTTGCTCTGTTTCGTTTTTTTGATATTCTGAAACCATTGGGTATCCGGCGGATGGAAAAGTTACCCGGCGGAGTAGGAGTAATGATGGACGATGTGCTGGCAGGAGTATATGGCTTCATCGTTTTAATTGTGGCGAGATGGCTGATAGAGTAAAGGAAGAAAGTCGATTCTTGGGCTGGCGCAGAGAAGCATGGCTTTTTTTAAAAGCTCAACTTTCTGCACAGATAGCAACTGTGGTCGACTTTCTGATAACTATTCTCTTAGTAAAGCTATTTGCTATATATTATTTATATGCTACGTTTGTAGGTTCCATAATTGGTGGCATTGTAAATTGTATCATCAATTATGAGTGGGTATTTAAAGCTGGGGACTGTAAGAAAATACATGTAGCGCTGAAGTATTTCATAGTGTGGGGTGGGAGTATCCTCATTAATACTTGGGGCACTTTTGCTTTAACCGAATGGTTGTCAGGAATGGAGTGGGTGAATGGGTTGTTAGGACATTATGTCGATGATGTGTTTATCCTGTCTAAAATAAGTGTGGCTTTTCTGGTTGCATTTTTCTGGAACTACTATTTGCAACGGGTTTTCGTTTATCGTAACCATGATATTAAAGGATTTCTGAAACAACGTTTAGAAAATAAATAGAATGAACATGAATTATAGAGATTGGCTGCAACAAGTTATATACAAAATTATTAATCCTGTGATACGTGGTATGATTAAGATAGGTATCACACCTAACTTTATCACCACTACCGGATTGCTGCTTAATATCGCAGCTGCCGCTTTGCTGGTATATGCAGGTATGCATGAACCGGGTAACCTTGCTTATGTAGGCTGGGGCGGAGGTGTTATTCTTTTTGCCGGCTTGTTTGACATGATGGACGGACGCGTGGCGCGTCTCGGCAATATGTCATCTACCTTCGGGGCATTGTATGACTCTGTCCTTGACCGTTACAGTGAACTTATTACTTTATTCGGAATCTTCTACTACCTGATATTGACGGGTTATCAGTGGGGTTCCATTATTGCTTTTGTTGCTCTTATCGGTTCGCTGATGGTAAGTTATGTACGTGCACGCGCCGAAGGTCTGGGGTTGGAGTGCAAGGTGGGATTTATGCAACGTCCTGAGCGAGTGGTGTTAACCAGTCTGGGCGCTTTATTCTGCGGTATCTTTTCCGGTTGCGAACTTTTTGATCCGATGCTTATTTTGATTGTTCCTTTGGCGATAATTGCCATATTGGCTAATCTGACGGCATTCGTCCGGTTGGCGCATTGCTATAAACTTTTGAATAAATGATAAAAGAATATTTTCCTCCGGTGAGAGAAACGGTGCTGGTAACTGTGGTTACAGTAGCTTTTCTTTTACTGACAGCTACCTGTATCGGTCTTCGTCCGGAGCATTTCATGATGGCAGGTATATTCCTGTTTTTGTTTTTTGCAGGAAAAACAACTCGTAAACTGGCGGTAGCTTTACTGCCTTTTATTATTTTCGGCGTTTCCTATGACTGGATGAGAGTGTATCCCAATTATCAGGTAAATCCCATTGATGTGCAAGGTCTGTATGAAGCAGAGAAATCTATTTTCGGTATTTCCGTGAATGGGGTTTCAATGATTCCTTGTGAGTATTTTGCTATACACCATTGGTCGGTTGCCGATTTTTTTGCCGGTATATTTTATCTTTGTTGGGTACCTGTACCTATTATATTCGGTCTTTGGCTTTATTTCAAAGGATCTCGCCGGATGTATTTGCGCTTTTCAATGGTTTTCCTGCTTGTAAATCTCATAGGTTTTGCCGGATATTATATCCATCCTGCTGCTCCGCCCTGGTATGTTATGAATTACGGTTTTGAGGCTATGCTGGATACGCCGGGTAATGTGGCGGGGCTGGGACGTTTTGATGAATTGCTGGGATGTGCTGTCTTCAATTCTATCTATGGGCGTAATGCAAATGTTTTTGCCGCCGTACCTTCATTGCATGCGGCATATATGGTAGTAGCGCTGGCTTATGCTGTCATAAATCATTGTAAGACTTGGTTGATAGCCTTGTTTGCTTTCATAATGGTAGGTATCTGGTGTGCAGCTGTTTATTCGGGGCATCATTACCTGATAGATGTTCTGTTAGGAATCTTATGTGCGTTATTGGGTATTTCTGTTTTTGAAAAAGGATTGATGGAATGGAGCGCGTTTAAGCGTTTCTTGGAACGGTATAGTAAATATATTCATTGATACATAGAATACAAAGAAAGAGGGTGTATTAAAAGTTTTGCTTTTATAATACACCCTCATTTTTCTTATTTAATTTCGATTTCTTCTTTCATATCAATCTCTTCCCCTTGCGGGTCATAGAATGCATATTGCAGAAACGCAAGTTTCTGGCTTGGAATAATCTTAATACCAAATCCGTATTTCATCTTCCACTTCCATTTTAAGGAGATAATCCCTTTATTAATGTAGGCGGCGATATACGGGTGGATGTGTAACGAAAAGTTCTTTATCTTCAATTTGTTTACTAAGTAATCAATTTTACTCTCTAAGGTGTCTGTGAAAAGAATAGATGATTTGATTGTGCCTTTTCCGAAACATGTAGGACATATCTCGGTTGTGTTGACATCCATTGCCGGACGTACACGCTGGCGGGTGATTTGCATCAGTCCGAATTTGCTGAGCGGTAGGATGTTGTGACGTGCTCTGTCCTTCTGCATGTTGGCACACATACGTTCGTAAAGCTTTTGTCTGTTTTCGGCTTCATTCATATCAATGAAATCCACCACAATGATACCACCCATATCTCTTAACCGCAATTGGCGAGCCAGTTCGTCGGCAGCTCCCAAGTTCACGTCGAGTGCATTAGCTTCCTGTCCGTTGGCATTCTTAGTGCGGTTACCGCTGTTCACGTCTACTACGTGAAGCGCTTCAGTATGTTCAATGATCAGATAAGCGCCACTTTTGTATGAAATGGTTTTTCCAAATGATGCCTTGACTTGTTTGGTGATACCAAAATTGTCGTAAATGGGGAGCTGTCCTTTATACAGTTTTACAATTCCTGCCCGCTCGGAGGCGATGAGAGTTACATAATCCTTGATTTCATGGAACACGGTTTCGTCATTGACGTAGATGTTCTCGAAAGAAGGATTGAACAAGTCACGTAACAGGCCTACGGCACGGCTGGTTTCTTCATAAATCAATGTAGGAAATTTGGTCGCTTTCTGTATTTTAGTAACAGCTTCTTCCCAATGCTTTAATAAAACTTTAAGCTCCCCGTCGAGCTCGGCTACGCGTTTTCCTTCGGCAACTGTACGGACGATAACACCAAAATTTTTCGGTTTGATGCTCATCAATAATTGCTTGAGACGGGCGCGCTCTTCGCTCGATTTAATTTTTTGCGATACGGAAACTTTGTCGTTGAAAGGTATAAGCACCAAGTATCTTCCGGCAAATGATATTTCGGAAGTCAGGCGCGGACCTTTAGTTGAGATAGGTTCCTTGACAATTTGCACCACTACTTCTTGTCCTACCTTTAATGAGTTGGCTACGGTGCCATCTTTTTCAAGATCGGGAAGTATGGTTGCTTTGGTGATTTGGGGGAGTTTTTTTTTGTCGCTTAAAATTTGCTTTACGTACTTCTCTAATGAGTTAAATTGAGGACCTAAGTCCAAATAATGAAGAAAAGCATCTTTCTCGTAACCCACGTCCACGAAACAGGCATTCAGGCCAGGCATCAATTTCTTGATCCGGCCTAAATACATGTTGCCCACTGAGAAAGAGAGGTTTCTACCCTCACTCTGAAGCTCTACCAAACTCTTGTCTTCGAGCAGGGCGATAGAAACTTCTTTGGGCTGTACATCTACAACGAGTTCGCTTGTCACAATTCTTTTTGCTTTTTTAGTTCTAAGTAAATAGAGTTATATGTTGACGGGAGGAAATGAATAAATCTACTGTTCTCGTAAACATGTTCTCTTTTACTTTAATTCATCATAAATAGTTACTTAAACAAAGAACAAACCCGCGAGACAAATAGCTTCACAAGTTTGTTCTTTATTTCTGTCCTTCAGACTAAAAATTACTTTTTGCTTTTATGTCTGTTCTTTCTTAGTCTTTTTTTACGCTTGTGCGTAGACATTTTATGTCTTTTCTTTTTCTTTCCGCTAGGCATAGCTTCAATAATTTAAAAGGGTTAATACTCTATATTTGTTATTTTTTCACGGAGATTGTGAATGTTTTAGCAGGTTTGAATACCGGGATTTTATGTTCCGGAATAATAATCGTAGTATTCTTAGAAATATTACGAGCTGTTTTTTGTGCTCTTTTCTTTACTACGAAGCTACCAAATCCACGGAGATAAACATCTTCATCTTTGGCTAAAGATGCTTTCACTATGTTCATGAACGATTCAACAGTCGTGAGCACTGTTGTTTTGTCAATTCCGGTGTTTTTTGAAATTTCGTTTACAATATCAGCTTTAGTCATTTTTCTTAAAAAAAATATTATTACTATTGTTTCCTAATTTTTTGGACTGCAAATATATAGCTTTTTGCTCTCTATAAAAAATATATTCTGAACATTTTTTCAAAAAGTCCTTTGATTAAGTTTTGTTAGGGCGAAAAATAACTAATTTTGTAGCTATGGAAGGCAATGGATAGTCCTTTTTACATTTTTATAAGTGGTTGTGATAGAATGAGTTTATTTAGTGAAGTACTGGTCGGATGGTATAAAGAGAACAAACGCGAACTGCCTTGGCGGGAGACTACCGACCCATATATAATATGGATTTCTGAAATAATTCTGCAACAAACCCGTGTGGTTCAAGGGTATGAATATTTTCTACGTTTCATCCGTCGTTTTCCGGATGTGAAGACATTGGCTGAGGCCTCGGAAGATGAAGTGATGAGATATTGGCAGGGATTAGGTTATTATTCCCGTGCCCGTAACTTGTATGCGGCAGCAAGAAGTATGAACGGAGTATTTCCGGTGACTTATGAAGGAGTGCGTGCGTTAAAGGGAGTAGGGGATTATACTGCGGCAGCTATCTGCTCATCGGCTTATGGAATGCCTTATGCTGTGGTAGACGGTAATGTATATCGTGTACTTTCCCGCTATTTCGGTATTGAAGTACCGATAGATAGTACTGAGGGAAAGAAATTGTTTGCTGCATTAGCTGAAGAATTGCTGGATAAATCCCGTCCGGCTATATATAATCAGGCGATTATGGATTTCGGTGCTATTCAGTGTACACCGCAATCGCCTAATTGTATGTTTTGCCCGCTGATGGATAGTTGCTCTGCTTTGAGGACGCAGGTGGTAGCTAAATTGCCCATAAAGCAACATAAAACAAAAATAATCAACCGCTACTTTAATTATATATATGTGCGCGTAGGCGCGTGTACTTATTTGCATAAGCGAACGGGTAATGATATCTGGAAAAACCTTTTTGAACTTCCATTGGTTGAGACGGATGCTCCGGTATCGGAAGAGAAATTCAGAGAACTTCCGCAGGTGCGTGCGCTTTTTGCTGATGAAGAATTTCTGTTGTTGCGTTCCGTATGTCGTGATGTGAAGCATGTGTTATCTCATAGAGTGGTGTATGCAAACTTTTATGAAATTGTTTTGCCCGAGGATTCTACTTCCTTTTCTACTTATCTGCGTGTAAAAATAGAGGATTTGGAACACTATGCAGTTTCCCGGCTGGTACACGCTTTTTTGGAGAAATATCTATAAAAATCGAGCTTATTCTTGCATTATGTAAATATTCTGCTTAATTTTGGCAGCAAATTAAAATTAAAAGATTATGTCAGTAAATAAAGTAATACTAATTGGGAATGTAGGTAGAGATCCTGAAGTAAGATACCTTGATTCCGGTGTTGCCGTGGCTTCATTGCCTTTGGCTACTACCGATCGTGCTTATACTTTAGCTAATGGTACACAAGTACCTGAGCGAACCGAGTGGCATAATCTGGTACTTTGGCGCGGATTGGCGGAAACGGTTGAAAAGTATGTGCATAAAGGTGACAAGCTTTATGTGGAAGGTAAAATCCGTACCCGTTCGTACGACGATCAGACTGGGGCAAAACGCTATGTTACAGAGATTTTTGTCGATAATATGGAGATGTTGACGCCGAAGGGAACATCCGTATCAGGTGCTGTGCCCCAACCTGGAGTGGCGCAAACTTCTGCAGATGCTGTGCAGCAAAATATAAAACCGCAGGCAAATCCTGTGCAAGATAATGCAACGGACGATTTACCGTTCTAATTGTTAAACTAAAACCAAAATCTTTGGACCCTGACGCTTATTTATGCCAGTTGGCAGATGTTTTTAACGGTATATCCGTACATACTCCTACTGTTTTTGCTACTATAGCTCTTGTATTGGCAGGTTTGTTATTGCTTGTTTCCGGCTTTGCTTCAGCTTCTGAAATAGCTTTCTTTTCATTGTCCCCTTCTGATTTGAATGCTATCAGTGAGAGGAAACACCCTTCTGATGAGAAAATCAGTAATCTTTTGGATGATACGGAACGTTTGTTAGCGACCATACTGATTACGAACAATTTTGTGAATGTAACGATTATCATGCTATGCAATTCCTTTTTCATGAGCGTGTTTGAGTTTCATTCTTCTATCGCGGAATTTTTAGTATTGACGGTTATTCTAACCTTTCTTTTATTACTTTTCGGTGAGATAATGCCGAAAATATATTCGGCTCAGAAGACATTGGCATTCTGTCGTTTTGCGGCGCCGGGTATCCGGATGCTTCGTTCATTCTTTTATCCGTTGGCTTCTATGCTGGTGCATTCCACTTCATTCCTGAATAAGCATTTCGCTCGTAAGAATCATACTATTTCTGTAGATGAACTATCTCATGCTTTGGAACTGACAGATAGGGCTGAACTCTCGGAAGAGAATAATATTCTGGAAGGAATTATCCGTTTTGGCGGTGAAACAGCGAAAGAAGTGATGACTTCCCGTTTGGATGTGGTGGATCTGGATATTCGTGCGTCATTCAAAGATGTTTTGAAATGTATCGTTGAGAATGCCTATTCCCGCATTCCGGTCTATTCGGAGACAAATGATGATATTAAGGGGATTTTGTATATCAAGGACTTGCTTCCTCATTTGAATAAAGGTGAGTTTCGTTGGCAATCATTGATTCGCCCGGCTTATTTTGTTCCGGAAACGAAGATGATTGATGACTTGTTGCGTGATTTCCAGGCTAACAAGATTCATATTGCTATTGTGGTTGATGAATTTGGCGGAACGTCGGGCATTGTGACAATGGAAGATATTATTGAAGAAATAGTAGGTGAAATCCATGATGAATACGATGACGAAGAACGTACTTACGTCGTGCTCAATGATCGTACATGGATATTTGAAGCGAAAACACAATTGGGTGATTTTTATAAGATTACGAAGATTGACGAAGAAACTTTTGATGAAGTTGCGGGCGATGCTGATACGCTTGCCGGATTATTATTGGAACTGAAGGGGGAATTTCCGGTAATGCATGAGAAAGTAGCATACACCCACTATGAGTTCGAAGTACTGGAGATGGATAACCGTCGCATTCTTAAGGTGAAGTTCACCGTCAATACCTCACCATTGGATTCCGATAAGAAAGATTGATTTATAAAAAATATGCCTCTTTTCATACAACATATAGAGTCTTCATACCGCTTGGGAGTTTGGAAGATGGATGAAACCTTGGATGAATTGCTGGATATGCTTCCGCAACGGGAAATATATTTGCAAGAGATGCAACGTTTCTCTGCTGAACATCGCCGCTTGGAGTGGTTATCGGTTCGTATGTTGTTGTTCACTCTGTTAGGAGAGGAAAAGACAATAGCTTATTATCCCAGCGGGAAGCCTTATCTGGCAGATAAATCCGCATCTATCAGTATATCTCACACACGTGGGTATGTATCAGTGATTATCGGTGAAGCCGGTAAGGAGGTGGGCATTGATATAGAACACTATGGTGAGCGGGTACATAAAGTGGCGCATAAATATATGCGTACTGATGAAATCTTATCTTCGTATCAGGGAACGGGTACTTGGGCTTTATTACTTCATTGGTCGGCTAAGGAAGTTATGTTTAAGTGTATGAATGCATCGGATGTTGATTTCCGGGAACATCTGCACATTTTTCCTTTTATTGTTGCTGAAAAAGGAGTTTTTCTAGCTGAAGAGTATAGAACTCCGGAGCAGCGTAAGTTTGAAATTCACTATATTCTGCATCCGGACTTTGTGCTGACTTGGCAAGGAGGCTTTTGAAACATCTTCTCTCGCTTTTACATCTTTTCTTTCTTTTCGTTATTCATTCTGTAGCTTAATGCCCCCGACGGACACTTCTTGATTTGTGCAATCAATTCCTCTGTCGTCGCATTTCCAATTTTTATCCAAGGTTGTTCTCTCGGATGGTAGACATTCGGGAGTGTTTTGGTACAAATGCCTGCATGTTGACATAATTCAGGTTGCCAGATGATGGTTAGCTCTCCGTTACTATATTCTTTCTTTATATTCATGGCTGCTATTATTGAATGTGAGAACCTTTTAATATGATACGTTTCCATTCCGGATGCTTATGTATATATCCGGATACAAACGGGCAGAGAGGTACTAACTTGAGTCCTTGCCCATCAATGTTTTTTAATACTTTTTCTACGAGTTGACTGCCAATGCCTTTACCGCCGATCGGAACCGGTACTTCGGTGTGTGTCAGATAAATCTCGCCGTTACTTGATTTGATATACTCTATTTTAGGAATATATTGTTTGATATGAAGCTCGTATTGGTGACGTTTCTCATTGTCTATTAATTCATAATCTTCTTCCATACTTATATGTATTAATTGTTTTCAGCACTTATAACACCTAAAATATGCAATTTGTTTTATGATACCCGATTAACTATACATTTGCCGGGTGAATCTATCCTGAATAATTCATGCTTCAGGAGTTAGAGGAGGTAAAGAGGTTATCAGTCAACAAGTTGGCTTAGTAGTTAAAGCCGATACTAAGGTTATATGATTCACTGAGTATCGGCTTTAACTCCTTAACTCCTAACGAAGTGATAACTACTTTAACTACAGTATGAATAATGCAGGTTAACTACAGTAAGTAGCTGTTCATAATTAGTTTATACTATGAATGATAATATAGCGAAACGGGATCTCAATCAGGTTGCTGCGCAATACAAGCAATTCTTTAGACGCTAATGCGGATGACGCGGATTTTTAAATGCTGCGCTACATTATCCCACCCGGAAGATAAAAAGAGATCCGCGTCATCCGCGTTATCCGCGTCTAAAAAATGATAGTATAAACTAATTATGAACAGCTACTTATGAATAATGCAGGTTAACTACAGTATGAATAATGCAGGCTATAGCTTTTCTTTTGCCAGAGTAAATATAAATTCTAATCCGCCGCCCGGATTGTTTTTTGCAGAGATTGTTCCACCGTGGATGATAACAGCATTTTTTACGATAGCTAATCCCAAGCCTGTACCTCCTAATTTGCGGGAACGTCCTTTGTCTATACGATAAAAACGTTCGAACAATCGGTTAAGATGCTCTTGGGACACTCCTACGCCAGTATCTGCAAAGCTGAAATAATAGAAATTTTCATCTTCGCGGAAGCAACTGATGTGGATATGTATATCCGCCCCTGCATATGCAATGGTATTATCCATCAGGTTACGGAAAATAGAATATATCAGAGAATAATTACCCCGTAATTGTATCTTGGGTTTTAGTGAATTGACTACGGTGATATGCTTCTCTTCCAGTTCCAATGACACCTCGTTGATGATATTAGTTACTAACAGGCTGATGTCTACTTTTTCCATATCAATCATATTGGCAGCTTCGTCCATACGCGTCAGTACGGAAATATCGCGTAGCAAACGGCTCAGGCGATTACTTTGTGCATAGCATCGTTCCAGAAATGTTTGCATCTTTTCATGGGGAATATTTTCATTGTTGACAATCGTTTCCAGATATCCTTGTATGCTGCTTACCGGCGTTTTCAGCTCATGGGCAATGTTTTGCGTCAATTGTCTTTTCAGGCGGACTTGTTCTTCTTCCTGGGTAATATCATTTATGGATATTTCAAAGCTCAGGTCTTGGAAAATGATACATTCTACAATGAAAACACGCCCATTCTTATTGATACTGATATACATGCGTTTCTCTTCATTGCCTGTAGGATATTTTTGTACTTTATTAATAAAGTCGGTAATCTTTTGGAATTCGTTGATAGCGAATATCTCTTCTGTTGCCTGCAGGTTGGAATCAGAAATCAGATTGCTGTATTGGGTAAACAAGTTATTGACCAATATTTCTTTTTTATCTTTATTAAATACGCCTAACCCTTCATGAGATGTTTGTAAATGGGTAATCAGTTTTTCGCGCTCAATGTACAATGCTTCTTTTGTTTCTCGTAGCCGCTTGTATATTTGTATAATGTGCTGGGAAATTTCACCTAATTCATTATGTGGAAATGCGGACTGTATGTCCATTTCTATAGGTTCGTTTTTATCGGCGCGTTTGGCAAACTCACGCAATTGATTGATAGCGGTTCCGAGCTTGGAAGTGAACTTATAGAAAATAACGATTAGCAGCAAAGATATAATGATAGTAAACCAGACGTAATGCCGGTCAACTGTCAGATACTTTATCAGATTGAGGTCGTAAGGCAAAGCAGAGCGTATGAGATAATTCTTGTAAAGTGTGGCGGAGTAGAAATAAGGTATGCCTGTTGTTTCGGATGTGCGACGTACATCATATCCTTTTCCTGTTTTCAACGCTTTCTGTATTTCCGGACGATTAATATGGTTGTTCAGTCTTTGGATTCCATGACTATCATAAAGTACATCTCCGTGCAGGTCAATTATAGTCATACGTAGTTCCTTTGCTACATTCTTTTGCAGATACTGATCCAATGTTTCATTCCATGAATAGTCCGGCGTATGATATAGTAGCTGGTATAACCTTTCGTTATTGTCTTGCAGTTGTATGTTCAGCAATTCAATCTTGTATTCTTTTTCGCGTTGATATTGATAGGTCAGAAAACAACCGGCAAATACCAAAAACAATGAAATGACTGAAAGGAATAACTTCTGGCTGAACGAGAGGGCATGTGGGCTTTTATTCAACTTCGAAGCAGTATCCATATCCTAAACGAGTTACAATACATTTTCCGTAAATACCTATTTTTTTCCGTAAGCGGGTAATGTTTACGTCGATGGTACGATCCAAAACGTAGACTTCATCACTCCAGATACGTGCCAGAATATCTTCGCGTGAGAATACGCGACCTTTATTCTGGAGTAATAAAAGTAGTATTTCGAATTCTTTTTTGGTAAGTGGAGCTTCTTCGCCGTTGATACTGACTTTCTTGTTTACAATGTTCATTACTAACGATTTATAAATAATCTGCTCCGGAACTCGCTCTGTTTCTTCTTGCTGGGTGCGACGTAGCACAGCCTTGACGCGCGCTGCAACTTCGCGTAGCGAGAATGGTTTGGAAATGTAGTCATCCGCACCAAGATTGAAACCTGTTACCGTATCGTTTTCCGTATCTTTGGCTGTGATAAAAATAATAGGAATCTGAGCAGTTTTCTTATCTTTTTTCAATATGTTAGCCATTTTGAAACCGGATATTTCTCCCATCATAACGTCCAACAACAGCAGGTTATAGCTACTGATATCCATTTTCAATGCTTCTTCGGCAGAGTTGGCAGTATCTACCTCATATCCTTCGTTTTCAAGATTGAATTTCAGGATTTCACAGAGGTCTTCTTCATCATCTACAACTAAAATTCGATAATCGTTCATTGTTTCTCCTTCTTTTATGGGGTATTCAAAACAAATTTTCCTACCACAAAGTTAAACTTTATTTCTTTTCAGCGACAAAATTGCGACTAAATTGTTACGTAGAAATGAAACACGTGTTACAATGTGGTTACATTTTATAAAAAGCCGCTATCATACTTCCGGATAACGGTTCCTTTCTTACTGCTGTTTCATATATTATTTTAGATTAATTCTTCCGCTTTTCTCCAAACAGTCTTTAGCCTGTATTATTCATACTTCAGAAGTCTATAGGCAGGAGTAATACAGGTTAGACTCCCCATTTAGCAAACATAGCTTTCACTTCTTCTTTACTTGCATTTCCGCTCGCTTCGGATTCTTCTAACTCACGCTTGAATTCTTCATCCGTAAACACACAAGGCATAGCATGAATTATTCAGACTAAAGTGACTGAGAACCGAATTATATGTATTTTATGTTTTAAAAATTATATGTACATTTGTCTCAGAAATTGTTTTGATTTTGCCCGGCTTTGTTTTTATAGTTGTTTTTGAGGATGCTTTTCTGTTTTTAAGAGGAATATAGCAGGCTATGTGACGAGTAAAAACGAGAGATCTGACCGAAGACAAGCTCAAAAGGAGTTGATAAAAATCTTAAAAAGGAAAATCAAAACAGTTTCTTAATATATAGTATGAAAGTATGAAAGCATTGATAAAAAAGGATTTTCGACAGCGTAAATGGCGTATATATGCGTTGATTGTCATATTGATAATAGTGTCAGGCGGTTCTTTATGGCTGAATATGGCTCCATTTCGTTCCGGTTTTGAGATTACTGATGATTTAGGTGGTAATATTTTCCCCTCCAGTATTCTTTCTGTTGCAACAACTGATGCGCAGGTTGTTATTCCGTCAGACTCTCTATATTTGGGGAATCCGAAGTCATGTATCGCTATCCGGGTACGTTCCGGAAAAGCGTATAGCCGGGTGCGAATTGAAGTAGCCGAAACACCATTCTTCTCTCATTCTGTATCTGAGTTTATATTAGCGAAACCTCGTTCGGAATATACCATATATCCTGATATTATCTGGAATTACGAGGCGTTAAAGAATAATATTCAAGCAGAACCGGTTAGTGTGGTTGTTACATTAGCGATGAATGATAAGGACTTGGGGCAGCGAGTCCGTACATTTTCTGTTCGTAGTATCAATGAGTGTCTGTTAGGCTATGTCACAAGCGGAACGAAATTTCATGATACGGGAATTTTCTTTGCGGCTTATGTAAATGAAGAAAATCCGATGATTGATAAATTGTTGCGTGAGGCGCTTAATACGCGGATAGTCAATCGCTTCCTGGGTTATCAAGGTGGAAATGCTAAAACTGTTGATATGCAGGTATATGCGTTATGGAATGTTCTTCAAAAGCGTAACTTCCGTTACAGTTCTGTATCTAACACGAGTTTGTCGAGTAATGTCGTATTTTCGCAGCGGGTTCGTACATTTGATGACGCATTGGAGTCTTCACAAATTAATTGTGTGGATGGCAGTGTGCTTTTTGCCTCTTTGCTTCGTGCCATTAATATTGAACCGATATTGGTTCGTACTCCGGGACACATGTTCGTGGGCTATTATACGGATTCAGGGCGTAAGGAACTGAATTTCCTTGAAACAACTATGATTGGTGATGTGGATCTGGACGATTTCTTTCCGGATGAGAAGCTGGATTCAACGATGGTAGGTAAATCACAGAATCAAATGTCACGTCTCACATTCGATAAATCCAAGCAATATGCTAATAATAAGTATAAGCAGAATGAAGCGGGGATACACTCCGGTAAATTGAATTATATGTTCTTGGAAATTTCTAAGGATGTGAGGAGGAAGATTCAACCGATAGGAAAATAATACTTTCGTAGTACAATCACACCAAATGTTCTGTTTCATTCCGTATCGCTTTTAAGCTAACTACTAATTGTTGATTCGCTTAGAGCCTGTTTAAATTTTCCTCAAAAATAACTCTCAAAACAATGCTGAGCAAAATTTAAACAGGCTCTAAGATTTAGTTCTTTGTTCCTAAGAACTGATATTTGCTTTGCATAAATCTTTTCGTTCGATGGTTGTCGAATTCTCGTTCGACAGCTGTCGAATAATTATTCGACAGATATCGCATAATCATTCGACAACCATCGAACGAAAAGATTTATGCAATCGTAGAGATAGATTTATGATGAGTAGGTATTAAATGATAGGCTAAACAGAATCAGTTCATAGCGATACAGGCAGGAATTGATATTGCATATTTATAAAATAATCTATTAGATAATTTGGTTTATAAAATAAACCACCTATCTTTGCAGCGGAGTTCGAACCCAAAATGTGTTTTTATTGTAGAATATTAATGTAAGTAGCAAGTTATGGAAGACAAGAAGATGAATGAGAAAGAGAGTCTGGAGCTTATCACTCAGATGATACAGAATACTCGTCGTAATTTGGATATGGGTAGTGGGAATATGTTTTTGTTGTGGGGATATATTGGAACTATAACAACTTTTGTTGTGTGCATAGGCCTATATATAACAAAAGACCCTCATTGGATGTGGGTATTTTGGGGAATACCTTTTATTGGAACTCCTTTAGCAATATGGTTAGAAAGAAAAATGCAGAAACAGGCTAAAGCTTATTCAGATAAAGTGTTGGCTGAAATATGGCATATACTGGGTGGGCTTTGTATGGGTGTGGCAATAGGAGCTACCTGTATGAAACATTTTGAATTTATTTTGCCGTTAGCTGCATTAATCATGTCATTGGGGAGTATGATTACAGGTATTATTGTTCGCTACAAAGCTTTTTATCTTTTCTCATTAATCGGATTAGTAATAGGCCTGTATATGATACTTGTGGCAATGGGGGAATATGCTCCTACCTATATATCTTTACTTTGTTTCGCTGCGACTGTTATCTTCTCAATGGTTATTCCGGGACATATCCTTAATAATCGGGCAAGAAAAGGACTCAATACTCTAAATAAATAACGAAAAAGATTATGATTTCACTTATTGGTTATCTTTTTATTAGTAATATGATACTGGTAGTATTGGTGCTGGTGAAAGTACTTGACCTTATCGACTAAATATTAAAACTCTAAAATGTAAATTCTAAAAATAGATATACTTTGCAATGGATGATAAAAAATTAAATGAGAAAGAGAGTTTGGAACTTATCGCTCAGATGATACGGAATACCCGTACGAAGTTGGGAAAGAATATGGGAACACCATTTCTGATAGCCGGATATATAACGGTGATTATGGCATGCACGATATGGTATTTTATTGAATCTACCGGTAATTATAAATGGTGTTTTTTATGGTACGTGGGGTTGGTCGCGATATTTTTATTGGGATCCCTTACTTCCAGAAAACGTATAGTGACGCCCAAAAGCTATATAGATAAAATATTGGGATATATTTGGATAGAATTTGGCGCGGTATGTATCTTGCTTTCGGCTCTGGCCGTATTTAAGCCACTGCCTATGTATTTTATAACGCTGTTGATGATGGGAATGGGTAGTATGATAACAGGGATGATAATTCGCTGTAATGCATTCATTATTGGTGGATTGCTGGGGATTTTATTTTCTTTTGGATGCCTTTGGCTGACGGGAAATGATCAGAATTTGGTTTTTCCTCCGGCTTTCATCGTCATGTATATTATTCCGGGACACATCTTGAACCATAAGGCAAGAAAGGAACAACAATGATGCAAGAGAGGTGTCCTTTGTTGAGTATCAAATGATAGAAAAGCGAACAATATGTTTAAAGAACTGGATCCTTTGCTCCACTCCGAATTGCGGCTTGCGGTGATGTCATTGCTTATTGGTGTCGAAGAGGCAGACTTTGTCTTTATCCGCCAGGAAACGGGGGCTACTGCAGGAAACCTTAGCGTGCAGATAGACAAGCTTAATAAGGCAGGTTATGTGGAGGTGACAAAGATATTTAAAGGAAAAATGCCTTGCACTCTCTGCAAGATTACACCGCAAGGAGTGGACGCCTTTGAAAAATATGTGGAGGTGTTGAAAACGTATATTTTTAAACAGTAAAAGATATAGTATGAAAATTTTGGTTACTTACGCCGTGCAGGAAGAGTTTACGGAATTGAAGTTTCCCGGATTAATAGGGGAAGAAGAAGTGTATATCGGTTATCTGCGTACAGGGATTGGGAAGGTGAAATCTGCCTTCTATCTTGATGAAGCGATAACTCAGGGGCAACCGGATTTGGTGATAAATATAGGTACGTCAGGAAGTGTAGACCGTCAGGTGGGTGATATACTTGTATGCCGCCATTTCGTAGACCGTGATATGCAGAAACTTGCCGGTATGGATTTGGAATGCGAAATAGACTCTTCCGCTTTACTTGCCGAGAAAAGATATTGCCTGCATTGGGAAGGTGAAGGAGTTTGTAACACGGGCGATACCTTTCTGACGGAACTGTCGGATGTGAAAGGAGATGTGGTAGATATGGAGGCTTATGCACAGGCGTTCGTATGTCGTGCCAAGAATGTGCCTTTCATTGCAGTGAAGTATGTGACGGATATTGTTGGGCAAAACTCCGTGAAGCATTGGAAAGATAAACTTGCTGATGCACGAAAAGAATTGGGGGAATTTTTCGAGAAGATTGGTGGAGTTGTTTTATAGTTTATCTATCAACTGTCTCCATGCTTTGTGCGATAAGAAAGTATATGATATGTGACCCCTGCCGCTATAATGAGCAATAATATCTTTACCCATAAAAGCGGGATGATGAAGAATACACAATATAGCATTGTACCCCACATCAGCGAAATGGAAAGTATTTTTGCTCGTAGCGGTATGGTCTTATTTTCGCGGAAGTTACGGATATATGGTCCGAGATGCTTCTGGTTCAATAACCATTTGTACAAACGGGAAGAACTTTTAAAATAAAGTGCGGCTGTAAGTAACAGAAAAGGGGTAGTAGGTAACAATGGCAGGAAGATGCCGAGGATACCGAGGACTAAAGAGATCGTGCCGAGTGTAATGTAGAGGGCTTTCATGCCGCAAAAATACTTATTTTTTGTTTATTGTTGCATAACATTTATTTAATAATGGCTATGTTTGTGAAGTAATAAGGCGGCTCAACGTTCGGAAGCTGTGGCTGCCATCAATGGTTCTTATTTCAATATGCAGAAAGAAAAGACGTGTGAGTTGAAGAAAGGTTCTATTCTTGTTTCCGGTCCGCTGATGTTGTTGGACGGAAAAGATTGTGATTTGTCACAGTGAACAAACTTACTGATAATAAAATCTATGATAATAAAGGAGAACGTAAAGTAGCTAATTCACTTTGCGTTTATAAATAATGTGATGCTTCGCACGGGAGGAGAGGCTCGAACTCCCGACACCCGGTTTTGGAGACCGGTGCTCTACCAACTGAGCTACTCCCGTGTTTGCGGCTGCAAAGGTAATGTAAACTTTTAAATTTGCAAGAAATATATGGGTCTATTTTACTTAAGTAGCTGTTCATAATTAGTATAAACTAATTATGAACATTTACTTATCTCCAGATTACTCATCTTTTCCGTAATACGGAACGGAAAATCAGGATATTCATATAAACTGAACCGGGGTTCTGTTTTACCTTCCGTATAGTTCCAGATGCCCGCATAGTCTTCCACATCCTCTCCCATGGCATGCAGTTGCCTCAGATAGGCTGCTATAGACTTATTTTCTACGATATATACTTCTTTCAGGGAATCAATGATAGGGCTGTGCCGGCGTGTATCGTCATGATCGAAGCGAAGGATGCGTTTACCATCTTCGGTTATTCCCACCAAGTTGAACGTCATGCTTTTACCGATAGCAGGCAGGTTGAGTACGCTGCGGTCGGTAGCGAGAAACGGCAGATGGTGTGTTTTCAGGAATTGGCGGATGTAAGTTGCGGGGTCAGACGTGGTTTCGAGCGCTGTCGATAAATTGTGTGCATCTTCTTTATTCAATTCACCGAAACGTTTTTCTTCTTGCTGTTCCTGCATGGAACGGCTGTTCGGAGTAAATACTGCTCTGTTTTCCTCGAAGCCTTTGACGGAGAAGGTGTAGTAACAAACCACCCCCTGTTCATTGAGTACCTGCCGCAGACGTGTAGTATGCCCACGGCGCGAAGCAGCGACGTTATATACCAGTTGATTGGTTATCAGCCAGCCTGCCGACAGTAGCTTCCGAATACCTTCTTTGGCTTCGGGCGTAATTTCCAGTGGCGTTTGGAAGTGTGTTTGAATAATGAATTGGCGGATACCGATAGCAGATGCTTTTTCCTTAAAAGCACACAAGATATCTACCAACTCATCGTTGATGCGCATTGGCAAATATGCAGGCAGGCGGGAACCGAGACGAATGCGCTGAAGTTCGGCATACTTTTCTCCTTCGGGTCTATTCAGATTGGCTTTTCTTTTGCGCACAGCCATGCGGTAGACAGCTTCCAGAATAATGCGTATTGTTTTGTTCTGACTCATCAGTGCATCTCCACCTGTAATTAGGATATCACGCAATTGTGTGTCTTCTTCAAAGTAGGTCATCAGGCGGCGCAATTTCTTTTCCCATGTTTCTTTGGGCCGCAGTGTGTCAAATTCAAAATTGAGGCGTTTGCTCTGGAAGTCGTACATACGTTGGCAGGAAGCGCAGAGTCCGCCACAGGCACGCCCCATCGTGTCGGGAATAAGGATTGCGACTTCCGGATAACGGCGGTGGATATTATGTCCATCGGGCAGTAACCACCCGGCGGCATTCGGCTTACCGGCTTCTATTGCGTCTTCACGTTCCCATGCATGTATTTGCCCATAAGTTTCCACCAGTTGGGGGGAGTAGAGGATATAGCTGCGCAGCGTATCATCATTATATCCTTCGTTACCCGGATTTAACAGGTGCAAGTAGTAGGGCGTAACGAAGAAAGGCATTCCTTTTTTGCGGGCGCGGGATAACAGATACATGGTTTCGGCAGAAAGCGAGTTACCCAGAAAACGGTTCAATTCCGTAGGACTTTTGGCAGCCATAGCAAGATGAAAGCGGAAATCATTCCACCATTCGTTGACGCGGAGGTATTTCTCTTCGTAAGTGATGCCCTCTTCAAAGTGGAAACGTGAAACCGTATTTTTACGGTGCTCTATTTTCTGTATCAATACGTGCAGAATGCGTTCTTTGTTTTTGGTACGTATAAGTTGCACTTCTTCATTAAGCCCGCTTGGCCAACGTTCGCTCCATGCTTTGACGCGTTGGGCAGTGGGTAGTGGGGTAACACGTTGTTGCAGGCGTTTGAATTGCCGGAAGACATCCAGGAATATATCTGTTTCCAAGTCTTCTTCTAATTTTCCGGTCAGGAATGCGTAGAGTAAGGATAAAGTGGAGACAGTGATATGTTCGTTGGTAGAAAGTTCGTGGATTTCCTTACCATCATATTCAATCAAGAGTCGAATTTGCTTACCAACTTCATTATCTGCGTTAGTCTGCTCGTTAATGAACTTTAAGATTCCCTGTTTGAAACCTTCCATATCGTCGCTTTCTTCGGCAATACGTACTATTTCCGAAAGTTCATTCCGATATAATTGGTTCAACTGGGACAAAGTGAGTGCAAGCATCTTCTTTTGTTTCATAAGCGTTTCTTTGGTTTTTGAGGATTCTTTGAATTGGCGAAAAGGTTGCCTAAAGATAAATAAAAAAGGCGAGAAGTCTACTCCTCGCCTTTTTTATTGGAAGTTTCTTTAGAGAACTTTCTCTTTTGATAACAGTTTCCGCTGTATTTCCATTGCAGGTTTATTTCTCTTCGGCAACTTTACTTTTGGGTTCTTTTTTTGCCAGCAGCACAACGTTATATACATATTCGGTCATCCATTGTTCGGAGTATCCTAAACGTTCTTTGTATTGACGTACTGCCATAGCCGTCTTATGTACATCATCTTTTTTCCATACGTTCTTGGTACATACGTCGTGTACGGTCTTTTCGGTCATACTGCGCAACGCGCCTTTAAAAATAGAAGGTACGCGGAATTTCCATTGCATCAGGTTACCCATCAACATCATCAGGTCTTGCGAGAAACCTTGGTACATGAATAAGTAAGCCTGTACATCATTCTGCGTGCGGCAGTTTTTTTTGACGGAAGCATCGATTTCTTTGAAGAAGTTTTCGCTCAAGCCGTAGTCCTGAATCAGCATTTTGCGTGAAGCGGTTTTCTCTGCTTGTCCCAAACGTCCGCCTTGTGTAGGTATCTTGAACAGACGCTTAAAATTGGCTACATCCGGTATGAAACGGATATTTGTAATTCCCAGATTAGCGGCAATCACAGATTGGAAGTAGACACGTGTCAGTGAGACGAAATCTTCCACGTTTTTGGAGGAAGTTCCCTCGGAATTCTTTCTAAATAGTTTGGTGAATATACTCATGGTGTATTCTGAGTTATTAAATTATGAATTTTTGATTACGCTTGCAAAAGTACTAAATAAGTTGATTTGTGCCAACTATTATGTAATTCATGATTCGCAATTTATCATTCACTTTTCAGAAACTCTATGCTTATATAAGCTGGTAAAACACGCAAAACGAGATTTTTTGTGCCATTTTTATTGAATATTTTAAAAAAAATATCGTTTTTCTGCATTTATTTGAAGAAAGAATGTATTTTTGCCAGTCATTATTAACGACGTAAATTAATAAATAAAAGGATTATGAAAGAATTAGTAGAAAAAGTTGCTGAATTGTATGCAGCATTCGAGAAAGATGCAAAAGCTCAGATTGAAAATGGTAACAAAGCAGCCGGTACTCGTGCCCGTAAAGCTTCTTTGGAAATTGAAAAATCAATGAAAGCATTTCGTAAAGCATCTTTAGACGCAGCTAAATAATAAGCATGCTTCTGCAAGAATTGAAAGACTACCCTTTGTTGGTGGTCTTTTTTATTTTGTATCTGTTGCAAGATGTTTGAAAAGGTGTTCATTATATACTATAAGTAGCTGTTCATAATTAGAGCCTGTTTAAATTTTGCTCAGCATTGTTTTGAGAGTTATTTTTGAGGATGTTTTTCTGTTTTTATGAGGAGCATAGCGGGCTATGTGACGAGTCGAGTGAAAACAGAAAAACAGACCGAAAATAAACTCAAAACAAGCTGAATAAAAAACTTTTTGAGGAAAATTTAAACAGGCTCTTAGTTTATACTATCATTTTTTAGACGCGGATAACGCGGATAACGCGGATCTCTTTTTAATACTTATATCCATAATTACTTGCTCCGTATCACCTCCGTACCTCCTCCGTATCAAGTCCGTCTCTATAGGATACGGAGAAGGTACGGAGCAGACACGGCTCTGACACGGCTTTGACACGGCTTTGAATATACCAAAACTCATCCTGCTAACTGCCATCCCCTAACCTGCATTATTCATAGTGTAAGTACTTCGCTTACTATAAATGAGAATTTAGCGAAGCGGAGCGGAGCAGTGATTAGTGATTAGTGGTTAGTGATAAGTGGTTAGTGATAAGTGGTTAGTGATAAGTGATAAGTGATAAGTGGTTAGCAAGAGTATCTCTATTCTCCTCCTCCTGGGAGGAGGAGTACCCCGATAGGGGGGAGGTGGTAGGCAGAAAGAATTCCTTAGAGTTATGATTAATAGGTATTTGTTTTACCTACCACCTCCCCCCTTGCGGGGTACTCCTCCTCCCAGGAGGAGGAGAACGTACCT
>QMCD01000089.1_pt2 | contig 62043 bp, 41 predicted proteins | sample 1821841 | NCBI WGS metagenome assembly QMCD01 (sample SAMN01991225, study PRJNA193472) | Termite gut metagenome, whole genome shotgun sequencing project. | isolation source: worker | host: Macrotermes natalensis
ATTATATACAACATAAATATTAATATAAGTTTTATTAATATAAAGCTACAATATATATATATAAATGCACATTATTGATATGGGATTAAATAAAAAGTTAGTTAGAAGTGGGAACAAATATGGAAAAATACGAAAAAATAAGGGATAGAATAAATCAACTATCCGAAGACCAAAAGCAAAGATTAAAAAACATGATGCTGGAAAAAAACAACCGACCCAAGGCGGATGGTTATTATTCTGAATCAAGGCACGGAAAAGTCACAGAAATAAGAGACAAAGAATTGGCCGGAATACGGGAATGTTCCCATCTTCAGAAAGAGTTTTGGTATCGGCGGAATCTTTATCGGGAAGCCGCCCTAGATAACATTGCAGGATATGTAAAGGTCAAGGGGCATATAAGTGCCGATCAGATCCGGCGTGCATTTACGGAACTGATCGGACGGCATGAAGTGCTCAGGTCAAAGTTTATTTACGAAGAAGGCAATATATATGTTAATATATCACAAGAGATTAAAATCGATCTGGCATTTACCGAGTGCCCTTGCGGAATATCAGAAGCAGAACTTATTGAAGAAATGAAAAAAGAATCAAAAATTACATTTGATTTATCTGCTGGCAATCTTATTAGAATGAGATGTTATCATTTTATAAATGAATGGTATTTACTAATGATCCAGCATCATATCATATCGGATGGTGCTTCCACTCGTATACTTATCCGAGAAATGTTAGCGGGGATGGGTCTGATAAAGAAAGAAACACAAGATTACCATGAAAACCGGTTTGGTTATTATGACTATGTCAAGTACTGGCAGAAGAGGTTGTCTGACGGGCAATATGACGGACAGTTGGAATATTGGCGACAAGAACTCAAAGACTGTGATATGTCAGCAAATCTTGCGGAGAGTGCTAATAAGAATGAACAAGATTTATTTGGCAGCGACAGGGTAGTCTTTCGGATCAACGAAGATATTAAAAGTAAAGCGGCTGATTTTGGCAAGAAGCATTCCATATCGCCTTTTGCTTTTTATATGACCGTGTTACGCTGTCTGCTATATTTGCATACGAAGCAGGAAGATACGGTCATAGTCATTCCGATACAGGGGAGAAATGATCAACAAATTGAAAATCTTATCGGTTGTTTTTTAAACATGCTGCCAATCAGGAACAATATTAATGATGAGAGCAGTTTTATAGCATGTGCGCGATCGGAATATGCTAAAATATTGTCCGCATTGGAAAACCAAGATATTCCCTTCGGCACCATTATCAAAAACCTGAATATTAGAAATAACAATATAGATTCTTCGGTATATCATATTGTTTTTAGCTACGAGGGAAATGCTTTAAAAAATATGGATACCGGTCAGTATGAGGTTGAATTTGCGGAACTGGATCTGGGGAATACCAAAGCAGACCTTGTTTTAGAGCTGAACCAGGAGGCCGAGGGGCTTTTGGGATGGTTCGAATATCGAACAGGAAAATTCAGCCGGACGCAGATTGAATTCTTTAAAGATGCCTTTTTATCCCTTATTGATCAAATATTGATATCAGGAGTACAGGAAGTCAGGATGCTGTCCTGTTTGTCAGAGCGGGAAAAAACCATGGTGCTTGACTACGGTACAGCCGATGTCAAGGACTGGGAGATACAGACAATCAACGCAATGTTCACCCAGATGGCGGAAAGACATCCTGACAAGGTAGCGCTTGCTGATCCCCGCTATTCCTTAACTTATCGTGAATTAAACGAAAGGAGTAATATTTTAGCTAGGATATTAAAAGGGCAGGGCGTTGCGAATGAAGTGATTGTCGGCGTAATAATGCAGAAATCAATGGCGTATTTTGTGACGGTACTGGCAATTCTAAAGGCCGGCGGCGCTTTTTTACCGATTGAACCTTCTTATCCGCAAGAGCGCATCCAGTATGTCATAAGCGATAGCGGTGCCCGCTATTTAGTGTACGATGAATATGTGGACGGGTTTGCTTTTCTGGATCAGCTGCGGATTATCAGATACGGCGATCTTGACCTGAAGACAGGCGACATAAGTAACCTGCCTGAACAGAATAAGCTTAGCACGCTGGCCTATGTCATTTATACATCGGGCACCACCGGAAATCCGAAAGGCGTCATGGTAGAACATCATGGTGTTTCCAACCTGTCACAAGGATTTCATCATCTTTATGGAGTGAACGAGCATGACAGGGTCTTGCAGTTTTCCCATATCATATTTGATGCATGTGTCTGGGAAATGGCAATTTCCATTTTACTGGGAGGGACATTATGCATAGTAACTAAAGAAATATTACTGGACGTTCCCGAACTAGTCCGTCAGGTAAATAAATTTGCCATTACCGTCGTTGATTTTTCGCCGCAGTACTGGAAACAGATATGCAAGTCCGGTTTACAGTTCAGAGTGTTGCTGACGGCGGGTTCAGAAGCTGATGAAGCGGTGGTGAAGGCAGCGGCGGCTTCAGAAATATATGTCAATGGTTATGGTCCGACCGAAAATACAGTATGTGCGACACTATGGAACCGGCGGGAAAATGACAAGATACCGTCCAAAATCCCCATTGGAAAGCCGATGAGCAATGTGCTGATATATATTGTCAATGAAGGAGGGCTCTGTGGCCTAGGCATGATCGGTGAGATATGTATCGCCGGCCTAGGATTGGCACGAGGTTATTTGAACCGTAAGAAGCTGACGGAGGAAAAGTTTACGGATAATCCTTTCGGGAAAGGAAAAATCTATCATACGGGCGACTACGGCAGGTGGATGGATAACGGTGATATTGAATACATCGGACGCATAGACGGGCAGGTAAAGATCAGAGGATACCGGGTAGAAACCGGAGAAATCGAAAACTGTCTCTGTAACCTTGATGTAGTCGCGGCGGCTGCGGTTACCGTCTCGCAAGATACCAGCGGCGAAAGAACCTTAGATGCTTATCTGGTTTTGAATAAAGAAGCAGCGAATACAATAAATACAGATAATGAAAAGACCAATGGGGATATTTCAGGCAGGGACATTACAACTAAGGATATTACGACTAAGAAAGTAGAGGAATACCTCCATAGCCGCCTTCCTTTTTATATGGTACCGTCTAAATTTTATAAAGTTGAGGCAATACCGTTAACGGTTAATGGCAAAACGGATATTAGGGCGTTAAAGGATATGGGAGAACAGCTGGAATCTGGTTACGAGTTCGTCCTACCGGGCAATCCGGCTGAAGAAAAATTGCTCGAAATATGGAAGGAGCTGTTAAAAACAGATCAGATCGGAGTAGAGGATTCCTTTTTTGAAAGCGGCGGTGATTCAATCATTATGCTCCAAGTAATAACAAGAGCAAAAGAAGAAGGAATCATTATTGACATGAAATCCTTCTATCAAGATAAAAATATTGTCAACATAATTAAAAATGCTACCCTCACCGAACTGTTTGCCGAAAATGAGGCGGCGGCCGGTACCTTCCGACTGTTCCGTGCGCAAAGCGAATTGCTGGCCGGCCCATTAGGATGGAATCATAATAACGCAGTGGTTCAGACAGACTGTCCAGACAGTGTTGAAATAGAAGAACTGACCCAGATAATGAGATTGATTGAGAAAGAGCAGCCGATTCTTTTTTCGGTAATTGATTTCCGGTCAGATCCGGACAAGGCAGTAATAAGCGAAGCCGGCCAGCGTAACAATGTGATAGAGATAACCGCGGACCGTGTCTCTTCGCCGGCAGATGTTGTGAATGAGCTTAATCGGATTATTGATATCCAAAACGGGATATGCCTAGCCGCAGCACTTGTAGGGGAGAAAAAAGGCAAAAAGGTGTATTTAGCACTGAACCGCTTGGTCTGTGACCGGGAGTCGGCAGAAATATTGATTAAGGATCTTGCCAGGCGTCTTACCCTTGAAAATAAAGACGCCCAGCCTGTTCCGGCCGCCTATGTGACATGGCAGCGGGCATACCGGCAATACCTTGCGTCAGATGAGTCCCGGTATCGCCAAGATAAATGGCGGGAAAAGACACATGAGCTTGCCTGGTTACAACGCACAGAAACAGAGATAGCGGTGCGGCCGGAAGAGGTATGCGACGTTTCCGGGCCGGACTGGCTAAGCGGTAAAATTACCCGGCCGCTTAAGGAAATGTATCTTGATTATTATGTTACAGGGCAATTTGGAAATTATGAGATTTCATTCAAAGAACTGGTCTTGGCGGCGTTGGTAAACACCCTGACCAGACAAGCAGGATCAAGGTTCTGGCTCGCTATAAAAGATAACTTACGCAATTGCTGTACGGAGTCGGTGAATACGGAACAGGTAGTCGGTAATTTTTCGTTTACATATCCTTTTTTATACCGGAACAGCCTGGACGAGTATTCTCATGATAGGTTTTTACGGGATATCAAGCAGCATTATTATGACATTTCGCGGATCAAGGATGATTATCCCGGTTTTTTGGATAACCAGGCCGAGCCATATGTTGATTTATCAGACAAAGAAGTTGTTGTTTTGGCATTTACCGAATATGATGCTTCGGCCGGCTGGGTAGATGAAGGGATGTCGCCCGGTAAGATCAGCCTTTGTATAGCGGAAGAAAAAGTAAACGTTATGTTTGAATGGCATTTTGACAGGAAGCGATACGACCCGGAAACAATAAAAAGACTGGGAGAGGAATTTGACAAATCGCTTACGGAACTTATCGAATATTGTCTTACTACAAATGATAAAGGAATTACTTCTTCTGATTTTGGCAATGCGGATCTAAGGGAAGAGGAACTGGCTTTTATTTTATCCAAATTTAATGCCGTCGCAGATAACCTTACTAATTAAGGAAAAGTATTGAGGAAAAAGTATGCAGCAGCATAATATTGAAACCATTTATGAACTTACCCCGGTGCAGGAAGGGATGCTATATCATTCACTCAAGGATCCGTCACAGTTTATGGATCAGTATTCCTGTAAGCTTAATGGGATTATTGATGTAGAAAGACTCAAAGAGGCCTGGGATTTTGCTGTCCGGGAAAATGCCATACTGAGAACGGCATTTGTCTGGGAAAATACCGGGCGTAATCTGCAGATTGTTATTAAGGAATATAAGTTACAATTCACTGTCTATGACTGCCGCGAGAGTTCCGAGGAAGAAAGCCGAAAACTTTTTTATAATATAAAGCAAAGCGAATTTGTCCAAGGGTTTGAACTGGACCAGGCACCGCTGACCAGATTTGCCCTGCTTCAGGTCACAGAAGCAGAATATTATTTTATCTGGACCATTCACCATATCATTGTCGACGGAATGTCGCTGCCCTATCTCCTCGGAAGGGTGTTTGATAATTACAAAAGACTGATGAAAGGGGAAAAACCAGAAAAACATGGTTCTTTACCGTACAAGGACTATGTTGACTGGATCAAAAGGCAGGATAAGGAAAAGGCCAATCAATTCTGGCGGGGCTATTTAGAAGGTTTTTATCAGCCGCTTATATTCGATTCAAAGGAAGATAGCTGGTTAAAGGACAAAGAAAAAGCTGCTGTCCACGTCAGAAAATCAGCAGTGGTGGACTTACATACGGCAGAACAGGTTAAGTCGACCGCCAAAAAAAATAACCTCTCAGTTTTTCAGTTTTATAGCTTGGCATATTCTATTTTGCTAAGCAGATTATCCGGCTTGCAAGATATTGTATATGGTGTCACCGTATCGGGAAGGCCGACCGAATTGAAGAAAATAACAAATACCGTCGGGGTATTCATCAATTCAGTTCCAACCCGGACTGTTTTTCAGGCAGAGCGGCCGATCCTTTATTACCTGCAGGACGGGACGGCTTGGCAGGTTGCCAGGAATCCTTATGAATACCTTTCTTATGCGGATATTGCGGCTGCTTCGGCAGTAGGCATGAATCTGTATGACAGTTTGTTTACATTTGAAAATTACTCGATAGATCATATTTATGATGATCAAGAGGCGGGGTTTCATATTTCGGAAGAATGGATTAACGAGACGACCAACTATCCTTTGAACTGGGTAGTCAGGCCTGGCCGCACGGTCACCGTCAGCGCAATATACAATACCGGCTGCATGAACGATGATATGATCGAAATCATGCTGGCCTGTTATGTTTCGATCCTAGAGCAGATTTCAACGGATATTACCATAAAAATGGTAGATATCAAAGTAGCTTTGGGCAAAAAAATAATCCCGGGCTGTCGGGAAAGCGATACCGATCAAGACATCCGCCGTCTGATTAAACAATTATCTTCCGCAATTGACAAGAAGGCCAAAGGAAAAAGCAACCAGATAATCATCCTGTCGGAAGACCCCATATACCGGGCAGCAGCAATATGCGGCGCTTATCATGCCGGTTATGTGACGGAAGTCATGCCGGAATTTTCTTATCGTTATCATCATAAGCTGGATGCGGCGGCAGCAATACTCTGCGATGATAAGAATGCTACATTTTTGGCTGCTGAATATTTTGACAAGTGTATTGATATCAGCCAGTGTGAAGAAAAGCGGAGCTTTTATGAAGCCGGTTTTACTGGATCAGCCGCCAGCAGCGAGCCGGCCGAGGTATTTTTCGGCTTTATCTCTAAGGATGGTACCGTTCATGTGACATTTCGTGATATCAGAAACAGTTTTTCATTTATGAGAGACAAAACAGTTCTTCTGGATGAGCGGTGCCGGGATAATAAGCTGATAACCAATGTAACGATAAATGTGTTATGGAATCAGGATGCAATCCTGACTGATTCCGGAGAATACGGGTTTAATATACTGTTTACCGAATGGGACTGTCTGGAGGACTGGGCGCACAAAGAGCAGCTTAAGGAATGTGAGAGTATTTATCTGCCTTATGACCCGATAGAAACTCAGATAAAGGCCGATGTCATCCAAAGAGTAACGGAGCGGGGAATCAGGACGGTTTGCTATTTATCCGACTATGATACCGGTTTGTTCCTGTATCATATCATCATGCCGGAGCAAAGAATTATATATAAAAACGCAATGATCTGTGATGCTTATGGCAATGAAGTGCCGGCATATTTTGTCGGACGGTTGTTTGCCAAGGATACCATGACGGCAAGCCGGGAAAGCCGCCAAAGGGATATAGCTACCGGGTATACCGGGAGAATAAAGGGTCAATATGGTTTTGAGCTGTCACATGAGCGTAGTGAGATTGGTTTTATCAGCGGCAAAAGGGTTCGTTTAACTGAATTGAGGCAGTTCCTCATTGACAATAAAAAGGTTAAAGAATGTCTGATCACCTTTGAGGTGTCCACATATGTCTTTTATTATACCGGCCAGTCAGGAAATAGTAATTTCCTGAAGAATCTGATTAAGACAATGTCGGCACATCTTAAGATCAGCGAGGCACACATAAAGAAGGCAGTGGCCTTTTGCAAAATCGAGCGGTTCTACTATGATATTACCGGAAATGTTTTGCCGGCCAGCGTTATAAAGCAGACCAAGAATCATCGGTTTGTATTAACTAAAGAAGGGATATATCGGAAGGAGCCGGAGCAAAGTAATAAAGGAACCCAGCAAAAATCCAGTCTTTCGGCAATGGAAAAAAGCATTGCCGCGATATGGGAGGCAGTCTTAAATAAAGATATTTCCGGCAGAGAGGATAATTTTTTTGATCTGGGAGGCAATTCCCTGGATGTCATGAAGGTAATATCCCGGATGAACGTTGCCTTCCCGATGCGATTTAAGATTGATGATATTATTGATCATCCCACGCTCGGGGAGCTCGGCCGGTTTATCCAAGATAAAAACCGGGAAGAAGGGCAAGATACGGGCAATCATCAGATTATTAAAGGGGAAAAACCGTGTCTTTCCGAAGAAGAAAAAAATAACGGTGTCCAGATTTCCTTTTCCCAAAGAAGATTCTGGTTCATCCATCAATATGACAATAATGACTACTTTTATAATGGTGCCGAAGCGGTTAAAATCACCGGAGCGGTTGATGTAGCCTGCCTAGAAAAAGCTATCACCCATTTGACCATGATTCATGAAATATTAAGAACTGTGTTTGAAATGCGAAATAGGGTCTTGTATCAGCGGGTTTTACCGGTTATTAAGGATTATTTTACGGTTATCTCCATAAAAGACATTGTCAGAGAGCAAAACGAGGAAGAAAGCATAAGTCAATTTATCAAAAAAGAAGCAATGCGTTCCTTTGACTTTGAACGGGGGCCTTTATTTCATTGTACGCTGTTAAAAACCGCCCCTGACAGAGCCATATTTGTTTTAGTGATCCATCATATTATTTCCGATGGGTGGTCAGTCAGCATTTTCATCGACTCCATGATGCAGGCATATCATCATTTCCTTAACGGTGAGCAGGAGCTTCCGCCGCCGCCCGCATGGCAGATCAGTGAATTTTCCGTATGGCAGCATAATATGTTTACTGATCAGGTCATGGAGGAACAGATATTATTTTGGAAAGAACAGTTGAAGGACTGGCGGCAGCTTCTACTGCCTTATGATTTTGAACGGCCGCCGGTGCAGTCCTTCCGGGGCAAAAAGTATGTATGCCAATACTCGGGCGATATCGTCGCTAATGTCTATAAAACGGCGCAGTTACTGGGAGTAACTCCATATATTATCTACCTGTCAGCTTTAAATATAGTCTTGGCCGCGTATTCCGCCCAAGAAGATGTGGTGATCGGTGTCCCGGTGACCAACCGGCCGCTCCGGGAGGTGGAAGAGAACATCGGCTGTTTTATGAATACGGTCGTTTTACGCAATCAGGTGCGCAAAGAACTAAGCTTCCGGGAATTAACCGCCCAGGTCCAGAAGGTCATGGTCGAAGCCTATAACCACCAGGAACTGCCTTTTGATTTGCTGGTGGAAAAGCTGGGAATCAAACGAGACTCAAGCATTAATCCGTTGTTTCAGGTGTTGTTTCTATTTCAAAATGTGCCGCATCCGTCATTTGAAATAGAAGGGCTAAAAATAGAACGCCAAAACGTAGATAATCAAGCCGCAATGGTAGACTTAGCTGTCTCAATGGAAGAATATGGGGTGTCCGGGGAAGCCGAAAGCGGCGCCGCGGAAGGTGGTCGGGGGATTCATGTTTTCTTCGAATATAGCACCGATTTGTTTATGGAGGGGACAATCATAAAGCTATCGGAGGACTACCGAAATACTGTCATGCTTTTATGTTCGGAGGTAAGCGCTGATGCCTCGTTCCGGGTATTTGATCACGACCTTATCAGCAACATGATAAAGGTAGCCCAGGCAAAGCGGTCAGAAGTAAGACAATCGAGAGAAAAACCGGAAGATATCGCACAAAAGAAGGATATCCCGAAAAAAATACGCAAGCCGGCCAATGATACTGAGACGGCTATCGGGGAAATATGGAAAAAGATATTAAACAGAGACGACATCGGAGTAAAAGATAATTTCTTTGATCTAGGCGGTACTTCTATGATATTGATTGAGACCTATTACATTATCAAAGAAAGGTTCGATACCAAGCTGACGCCGGTAGATCTGTTTAAATATCCGACCATTGAGGCTATCAGTCAATTTATCGCGAAGCAGGATGATGGCTTCATCAGCGCAGAAGAGATAAAACCTACCGAAGAGGTCAACATGCAGTTAAGAAGAATGAATCAGTCACGCTTAAAAGAGCTTCATAGCATATAAACCAGCCATTTCAGGAGCATAAGCCGATGGGAAATAAACAAGAAGATTTGAAGAAAATACCCATGCAGGATCTGATTCGCATGATGGGTAAGAAAAAACAACAGGAACAAATACCGAAGACGGACAGAAGTTCGAATATATTTCCGCTTTCATATGAACAGAACGGGCAATGGTTTATGCAGCAATTTGCGGCCGACTGTGTTTATCATGTTTCCCAGTCTTATTTGATCCGGGGGCAGTTAGACATCACCCCTTTAGAAGCTATTTTAAATAGACTGGTGCAAAGACATGAGATTATGAGGACGATTTTTACCTCGGTAGACGGCATGCCGTCGCAGGTCGTAAGAGAACATATGCCGGTAAAACTGCTTATAAAGGATTTGCGGGAGATTCCGCCCAACGAGCAGATGAAGCAGGTCGATGAAATGAACCGGGAACTGTGTCAGATCCCCTTTAATATATCGGTCGGCCCGCTGTGGCGTTTTATGGTGATCCGTCTGTCCGGCGAGGCGGTGGTTTTAAGTTATACTCTGCATCACATTATATCTGACGGCTGGTCTTTAGGAGTGCTTATCCAGGAAATCTTAGGGATGTACAATGAAGGCACGGATAAAATCAAAGCATTGCCGCCGTTGCCGGTTCAATATGCCGACTATACACAGTGGCAGATGAACCAGATCGGTCAGACAAGGATGCAAAAGCAGCTGGATTTTTGGAAGGAGCGCCTGGAGGGCGCGGACAAGTGTATTAACTTGCCGTATTGCGTTTCACGTAATCAGGTTATGTCGCATAACGGGCAAAATTATTATTTTGAAATTGGTCAGACGCAGTGGGAAGAAATCAAGCAGTTTTGCCATCAGCATAATGTAACATCTTATCATGTATTGCTGTCAGTTTTGTTTATTTTACTGCATCTTTACAGTCAGGACACGGAGATATGCATCGGATCGCCGGTGGCCAACCGCAATAAGGTGGAGCTGGAAGGTTTAATCGGTTTGTTTATGAACACCGTGGCTGTCAAGGCGGCAGTTAATGAAAATGATCCATTTGCCGGTTTCCTGCAGGATGTAAAGAAAATTGCTGTCGAAAGCTTTGAAAATGCCGAGGTTCCATTTGAAAAAGTTATCGAAGCACTGAATCTGGAAAGGCAGCCGATTTATAATCCGGTGTTTCAGGTATTGTTTGTCCAGATGGATACCTCAATGATGGCCGCGACCACAGAAATAAGCCATCTTGATGTGACATCCCTGCCCGTTTCGACAGGAACGTCACAGCTTGATCTTTCCTTATATGTCACAACGGATGGCCGGCATGCTGCCGCGTATTTTGAATACAATACCGATTTGTTTACGGAAAGTATAATGAAATCCATGGCTGACGATTATTGCCGGCTACTAAATATGGCAATGGCCGATCCGGCTCAAAAAATAAGTGCCTATGAGCAGCAGATGGAGAGCCGTAAAATCAGCATGGTAATCAGTTCTTCGTTTGTGGCGGAACTTTTAAGTGAATCAATCTCTTTCTGGATTCAAAAACTGGCAATGCCCTGTAGTATTAAGTATGCTCCATACAGCCGTATTTTTGAGCAGCTTATTGACAAAGACAGCATGTTCCGGCAAAAAGACACCCTGCCGGTCATTATACTGCGGCTGGAAGACTGGATACAGGGAAGAACCTATCATAGTCTGGCGGAATATGAGGAATTGGAAGAAATACTAGAAAAGAATACGAGAGACTTCATTGGTTATGTCAATCAGTCTGGGCTTATAGAATTAACTGTCTATCTATGCCCATGTTCGGAACGGATTCAAAGTGATTTTACGCTGAATGCTTTGATCCGTAGAATGGAAAGACAGATAGCCGGGCATTGCCGGCCGGCAAAAATATACCGGACTAATGACGTGACCGGCAAATATGGCCTAGATAATTATCTTGATGAGAAAAGTGATCAAGAATGGCATATTCCTTACACACGCGAATTTTTTACGGCGCTTGGAACGGAAATCGTGACTAATCTGTTTAACCGATATGCTGATGAATAAAATACATAGGAGGAAAATCAAATGAATGAAGAGCTGTTGAAAATCAGGTTTAAGAAAGAGCAAAGTGTTATTACTTGGGGAAGATGGGCATCTTTAATCATTGGTATCTGTTATTTTGGCATCGGAGTGCTGATGATCTTCGACCCGGCTGAAAAATACCGTGGCGAAGAGTATATGAACCAATTATATTTAAATCCGCTGATTCCGCATATCTGGCGGTACATGTTCGTACTGGTCGCTTTTATAACCATTCTCTGGATTTCTGGTGCCGATGTCGTCATCCGCAGAAAAAGCCATGAATGGGAAGGTTTATACTTATGGGTTAAGATAATGGGTTACGGAGCGGCAATTGTAAGTGCGATCCAGTGGTATAAAGAGATTTACCAATGGAATTACATCGAGAATTATACCGAACAGTCGGATATTTATAAGACATTGATCCCGATAATCGGGACTGGCATCGACCCCGACTATCTTTGGATGTTTGGTGCTTTGGGTGCTTGGTACCTAGTGAGCAGCTGTCTGGCGATGAAGAACGGGATTTTCAATAAAACAATCAATATTTTCGGGATTTTATCAGGCGTGTTTTTACTGCTGACCATGTATTTTGCCATGACTGACATCCTTGTCTATTTCCCCAACGGCAATCAAATGGCAGTGATGCAGTTTACGTCAATGGGCGGCGGTGTGTGTGGCGCGTTTTATCATGTAATTGCCTTCTTTAATCTTAAAAACCAGAATAATAAAAATCAGTCTGACAAAGGCAGAGCCTGATGAGACCGCCAATATGCAGATAATGAGGACAAAATGGCTGGAAGCCAGAAGATTATCCGCGGGCAATGCCGCTAAGCTACGGATGATTCTGTTTCCGCCGGCCGGAAGTGATATTTCGATTTATTACCGCTGGGAGAATTACTTTCCGCCGGAAGTGGAACTTTTACTGGTGCGCCTGCCCGGCCGCGGCGGAAGAAGCGGCGAAAAGCTGATCAGTGACGGTAATATATTGGTCAGAGCAATGCTGGATGACATTCGGGATGAACTGAGAAAGCCATATGTAATATTTGGGCACAGCATGGGGGCGTTGCTTACCTACCTGATGGCTAAAGAAATCTTTACAAGGCAGTGGGAACTGCCGGAATGTTTATTCCTGTCGAGCCTTAAGGCTCCGGCTCGGCTGAGCGGAATAAACGGCTGCTTTAACGGCATCAACAAGCAGGGGACATGTCTATACCAGATGGATGATATGGAGCTGGGCAAGAAAATAGGCGAACTGGGAGGTGTCCCGGATCTGGTCTGGCAGGATCAGGAATTTTTCAGTATGATTTTGCCGATATTCCGGAATGACTTGCGGCTGTGTGAAACCTATTATTCTGCGGCGGAAGTTTTGTTCCCGATTCCGCTGGAACTGCTGGGTGGGAACCAGGATAAGCTGGTTACAAAAGAGGAACTGGCAGAATGGAAAGACTATTCTAGCAAACCGGCTTCCATGACTATTTTTCAGGGCGGACACTTTTATTTCCATGAGAACATGAATATTTTTACGTTTACTATATCTCAAAAGCTTATGGATATAATGGGGCGGCATAAAACATGAAAGGAAAACTTATGTTGAAAAAAATAATAATAATTCTCGGTATATTGACAATGATTACTTTCTTTGTACATTCAATCTTATCATTCCGCTATTTCATGGGGTGGGATGAATATTCTTTTTCATATAACATTACCGGAGTTATCTTGGCGGGGATTATGACGCTGCATTTTATATTTGGTCTTATAAAAATCATCCAGTCAAGTAAAAAGACCTCTAAAGAAAGATTTTATATGCGTTATATTGCGGAGTATTCCCTGCATAATATGTCTGGGATCTTTTCCTTTGGATTTGCCTTGCTTCATGCGGTATTTATTGAACTGAACCGGTATTATCAGAACCAGCTCTTTAACATATGCTGGCTGGTTACGGATGTTATGATGTATATCACCATAATTATCCATTTAAGTATTTCAATATCCCATCTGTTCATCACTTTTGGCTTAATTAAAAACAGTAAAAATCTCAAGCATGTCAAAAGAACGGTTTATATTTTGGGAGGAGCTTTTTCCGCTGCAATCACTTATTCACATTTTGTATTTTCTTTCTCGTGATGTAAGAGTATCTGAGATAAGTTTAGGATAACTAAGGAGGCGACATGGACAAAATACTGATTATCGGGTGCGGATTCGGAGGCATTACTGCCGCAATCAAGTGTGCGCAGAAGGGAGCGCATGTTGTTATGGCAGGGCCCATGCAGTCAGAGCGGGCACAGTCTGTCATGGCCATGGGCGGCATCAATGCCGCACTAAATACCAAAGGGGAAGACGATTCTGTCGCCGAGCATTTTAAGGATACGATGAGCGGGGGGTGTTATATCAATAATGCGGAAGCGGTAAAAAGACTGACCGCCGATGCCCCCGGGATTGTCACATGGCTGGAGGAGCTGGGTGTTAATTTTGACCGAGACGAGGAAGGCAGAGTCGATTTAAGGAATTTCGGCGGCCAGAAAAAGAAAAGAACGGCATATTCAGGGGCTCACAGCGGCAAACAGATTATGACGGCACTAATTGCGGAATGTCGAAAATATGAGGTGTCCGGACAGATTGAACGGCTGGACGGCTGGAGGTTATTACGCATTATTCAAGATGCTGAGCAGGTCTGCGTGGGGGCGGTTCTTTTAGAGGTCAATACTCAGCAGGTCAAAGTATTTACGGCGGATGCCGTGATCATTGCGACGGGAGCGCCCAATGGCGTTTTTGGTAAAACATCGGGATCCGTCGTGAATGACGGAAGCGCCGCCGGGATATTATTGCGGCAGGGAGTCCGGTTTGCTGATCTGGAAATGATCCAGTACCATCCCACAACCTTGGAGACGCCAAACAAAAAAATGCTGATCACCGAGGCGGCCAGAGGGCAGGGCGGAAGGCTGTATACCCTGCGGGATGGACAAAGATGGTATTTTATGGAGGAATGGTTCCCGGAACTGGGGGCGCTTATGCCGAGGGACGTCGTAAGCAGAAGCATCTATAAAGTGTGCAATGAGATGGGTTTGGGTATTGAAGGTAAGAACCAAGTGTATCTGGACATATCCTTTTTGCCGGGAAAGGTCATTGACTATGCCCTTGACGAAGTAGTTCAGACCTGTAAAAGATACCGGGATATCGACCCGCATAAAGAGCCCGTTCCGGTCTATCCTGGCATCCATTATTTTATGGGCGGCATCCAGACGGACGAGTATCACCGCACCAACATCCAATGCCTTTATGCCGTCGGGGAGTGTTCTTCTCAGTATCATGGCGCTAACCGGCTGGGCGGCAATTCGATATTAGGTGCGATCCATGGCGGCATCATGGCCGCCGGAACGTGCTGCCTGGGCAAGTCTGACAATAAAAGCCGGTCGTCAGATCCAGCCTGCGAAGAAGCCTTAAAAAAAGAGCAGGACAAGGTTAACCATTGTCTGAAACATAAGCAGGCCGGTACGGTGGCAAGCGGGGAGATAACGGATAAAATGTCGCGGATAATGCAAAAAAGCATGGGGATATATCGCGACCGTGTAGGTCTCGAAGCCGCTTACAAAGAAATGGAGAGGCTGGCAAAGCAATGTGATGAACATATCATCGCAGAGAGCTATTATGATTATGTGGCGGCACAGGCAGCAGTATTATTGGCTCAGGCCTTTCTTATTTCGGCACTGGAGAGGAAAGAAAGCCGGGGGGCGCATCAACGGCTGGACTACCCCCAAAGCGACGACCTTAATTATAAAAATAATACGGTGATTCAATGGAAGGATGCACGCTTTTACGTTGAAAGTAAGGAGATATAGGAGGAATTATGGGGCAGATCAAGGTTATCGTAAAACGTCAGGTAAACAGCAGTTTGGAGCCATACCATGAAGAATATGCTTATGATGGCAGCCCGCATATTTCGGTATTGAACTTGCTGGAATATATCAATATGAACATGGCCAGGCTGGCTGAAAAAGCCGGGGCTAACAGAAAGCTTCAATATCAAAGCAGTTGTGAGCAGGGATTGTGCGGTGCCTGTGCCATGGTAATCAACGGTACGCCGGGTCTGGCGTGTAGAACATTTTGCCATGACATTGTAGATAAGTCGGGTTGCATCCTTCTTGAACCGCTAAGTAAATTCCCAGTAGTCAGCGATTTAATAGTGGACCGGAGCATAATATACGAATCCATGAAAGAGCTGAAGCTGTGGGTCGAGGGAAATGCTGTTTATCGTGCCAAGTCGCATAATAATCAATACCAGGCGGCTCAATGCCTGCAATGCGGGTGCTGTCTGGAGGTCTGCCCCAGTTATGCCAGAAATGATCTTTTCGTGGGGCCGGTCGGTGCGGTCAACGCCATGAATGTATTTCAAATGAGTCAGCAAAGTGAACACAAGCAGGATGTTAAGAAACAATATAAAAAGAAATTTTATGGCGATTGCGTCAAGACAGGAGCCTGTGAAAAAATATGCCCGGCGGAAATACCGGTTTTAGGGGTCATATCGGAAAGCAACTATGTTTCGGTATGGAAAATATGGCAGCTGTTCGGCAGTGCTAAATGATAATCAACTATTGACTTGGCGTACACAGAGCGGACATGGGAGATAATGATGTTTAATAATGATCAGATCGCAATTATAGGAATGGGGTGCCGGTTCCCCGGCGGGTCAAATTCAGTGGCGGAGTTTTGGAACAATATCAAAAACGGCCGGGACTGTGTGACCGATATTCCCAAGGACCGATGGGACATAGCGGAATTTTATCATTATAACGAAGAGATTCCGGGAAAAAGCAAATCAAAGTCCGGCGGCTTTATCGACCGGTTTGATCAGTTTGATGCGGCCTTTTTTGAAATGAATGCCCGCGAGGCCGAACAAATTGATCCCCAGCAGCGGCAAGTACTGGAAATTGTCTGGGAGGCTTTTGAACAGGCAGGGCTTAAGCCGGCCGAATATGCCGGCAGTAATACCGGGGTGTTTATGGGGGGATTTACGCTAGATTATCAGATTCTGCAGTTTGCCGATCCAGACGGCATTGCTTCTCATACGGCGGTTGGTAGTATGATGACGATGTTGTCTAACCGGATCTCATATGTTTATGATTTTACCGGGCCCTCTATGTCAATTGATACGGCCTGCTCATCTTCGCTGGTGGCATTACATCAAGCATGTCTGAGTCTTAAAAATGACGAATGTCGGATGGCGGTTGCCGGCGGCATTGAGCTGGTATTTACGCCGGAGTATTATATAGCGGAAAGTAAAGGCGGCTTTCTGTCCAAAGACGGAAGATGCAAAACATTTGATCAAAATGCCAATGGCTATGTCCGGGGCGAAGGCGGCGGCATTCTACTGCTGAAAAGGCTGCCGGATGCCGTCCGGGATCATGATCATATCTATGCCGTAGTCCGGGAAACCTTGGTCAACCAGGATGGAAAAACCGTGGGAATCACCGTTCCTAATGGGGATATGCAAAGGAAGCTTCTGGAGGGGATCTATCAGCGTTCCCAGATCACGCCGCAAGAAGTCAGTTATGTCGAGGTCCATGGCACCGGTACCGGTGTGGGAGACCCGATCGAGTCCAATGTCATTGCCGATTTTTTCGGCAAGGACCGCGGCGGGGATCCCTGTGTGATTGCTTCGGTCAAGGCCAATATCGGCCATCTGGAAGCTGCATCCGGGGTGGCATCCATTATAAAAGTCATCTGCAGTATGAATGAGCATCTAATTGCCCCGCATATCGGGATGAAGAACCTGAATCCCCAAATCAGCCTGACGGAAGGAATCAGAATTCCCCTTGCCTTGGAAGAATGGCCGGACCGTGGCCACAAACGGGTTGCCGGAGTAAATTCCTTTGGATTCGGGGGAACCAATGCCCATGTTATTTTAGAAGAATATATCGCGGACAGTAAGCAGTATGACGGCCATAAAGTATATTCGGAACGGCCGGATATTCTGCATATTTCCGGTAAGTCTGAGTATTCGGTCAAGGAACTGGCAAAACAGTACTATGATTTTTTAGAGGCAAACGAGATCGCGCTTGCCAGTATCTGCCATGAAGTCAATACAAAAAGGGAAGCCATGTTTTATGGCCTAGCGGTCATCGGCCGGACAAATGAAGAGATGCGGGATCATCTTAATAATTATATTTCGGGGCAGGCTGACGATGAGGCGGCAGTGACCGGAACGCAAAGGAACGATCAGAGACTGGTCTTTGTTTTTACCGGGATGGGACCGCAATGGTATGGGATGGGCCGTGAGCTTTTTGAGCAGGATCCGGTCTTTCGTGACAGTATCTTGCAAACAGATAAAGCTTTTTCCCGATATATGGACTGGTCGATAGTGGATGAGCTACGGGCGGCCGAGCCGGAATCAAGGATTGACCGGACAGATGTGGCCCAGCCGATGAATTTTGCCATCCAGGTGGCGGTCAGTGACATGCTGGCCAGTATGGGAGTCCGCCCCAGCGCCATCGTCGGACATAGCGTCGGAGAGGTTTCCGCTTTTTATGTTGCCGGTGTCTATAGCTTAGAGGAGGCCGTACGTATATCATGGCACCGGGGCAGATGCCAGAATAAGCTGACCGGCAGGGGCGGGATGCTGGCCGCCGGGCTTTCTGAGCAGCAGGCCCAGGAATATCTCAAGGACGTGGAAGCATCCGTGTCAATTGCGGCAATCAACAGTAACAGCAGTATTACCTTGTCAGGAGACGAACAAAGCCTGCATATTGTCGCCGATAAGCTGGAAGAAGAGCAGATATTTAATCGCTTTTTAAAAGTCAACATACCTTACCACAGCTTTTACATGGAAGAGATAAAAGAAGAATTCCTTGAAAGTGTCGGGTCGATTCATGCCGGCAAAGCGAAGGTGGCCTTATATACGACGGCAGCAGGTAAACATTCCGACGGTACCGACCTAGATGCCGAATACTGGTGGAAAAACATCAGAAACCCGGTACATTTTGCCAAAGCCGCCGAAGGCTTACTGGCGGAAGGCTATGCCACATTTATTGAGATCGGGCCACACCCAGTTCTGGCCAGATCAATTAAGGAACTGGCAGAGGAGCATGAAAAGACTATTGTAACCTTGGCGACATTAGAAAGAAAAAAAGTAGAAATGCTGAGTATGCACCGGACATTGGCCGGTTTAATGAACCAAGGTTATCCGGTCGAACTGTCATGTTTATATCATGGTGATTTTCCGGAAGTGCCCCTGCCATTATACCGCTGGGACCATAAGCGCTACTGGAAAGAGCCGCTGTTACATAGCCGGAGAAGGCTGGGGCTTAAGGATCACGTCATGCTGGGTTATCGGACGGACAGTATCATTGAACAGTGGGATGCCGAGATCAATGATTATATCATGCCCTTTATTAAGGATCACATAATCGGCGGCCAATGTCTGATTGCCGGTGCGCACTATATCGAAACCGCGCTGCAGCTATTAAAGATAGAAAATAATGACGACTATATATCGGCTTTGGAACTGTTTGACCTTCGCTTTGTCCGGGCGACATATCTGGATAAAAATAACTGTGCCAGGCTTTCTGTTGGATATGACCGCAGAACAGGAGCTGTCCGGATTTACCAGAAGCTGGATGACAACCAATATAAGTTGAGTTTCGAGGCATATGCTAAACGAAGGCAGCTGGCAGCAGCCAGCCTTACGATTGACATCGCCATTCAAAAAGAAGGCTGCCGCCAGTATATGGATGGCGAGCAATGTTATCGAGCTTTGGCTGAGTCAGGATATCATTACGGTCCGGCATTTCAAGGGCTTAATCAGGTCTGGCTCAAAGAGCAGGGCGTATTTGCCGGAATAAGCGGCATCGAAGAATTGCATGTGCCGGATAATGAAGCGATCTTACATCCGGTATTATTGGATGCGGCATTTCAATGTATGATTTTGTGCCAGTTCGGGGCCGAGAATAACAGCGGTGTGGAAAATGTTAAATTGCCGGTAGCTGTTGACAGGATAACGGTATATCAAAAACCGGCAGGAGGCCTATATGTGTCCGGTACATTGACACAAAGTGATGATAAAAAGGTGGTTGCCGACATGACGTTATATAACTTGTCAGGGCGGGTTGTTGCCGAAATAACCGGGTTTACCGCCAAGACATTGGAACAGGACCAGGGCCGTCTGAGGTTAAGTCAAAATGAACTTAACAACTGGTTTTATCAAGTCGTATGGAAAGAAACGAATAAGACGGAAGATGAAATCAATCAAGGAACTGTCAAAGAATATGATGAATGGATTATTTTCAGCGATGAAGAAGGAAACGGCGAGAAACTGAGCAAATGCTTGAAGAAAAAAGGTAAAAAATGCCGGGTCTTATATGGGGATTATGTCCGGGATAAAAAGGATACCGTGGCTTTAAGCAACCCGGAAGGCTGGCGAGAACTATGGCAGGGACTGCCTTTGGCGGGCAGGTACGGGATTATCTATATGTGCGGCATGGACGTAGGGTTCTCGGCGACGTCAGCAAACCATACGGAAATCATTACGGCAAAGAACCGATTGATCAATCCACTCCGATATATTGTCAACTCTCTCGTTGAAGCCAATGTGAGCGGTCATATCTGGAATATTACCCGGAATGCCCAAAAGGTACAGAGTTCAGATCAGGGCATTAACGTGAATCAAGGCGCGGTAATCGGGATGAACCGTGTAATTGCTCAAAATGAAGGGATTACGACATGGGCCGCCAACATTGACATTGATAATAACCGGGATAACTGGGACCTGATGTCAGATGACCTATTACATGTAACCAGTGAAAATGAAGTTGCTTATCGCAACGGGAAACGTTTTACCGCCCGGCTGGAACATTTGAAGGTGACCGATCCGGCCATTCCGCTGATGATCGATCAAGATAAAGTTTATATTGTTTCCGGCGGCCTTGGTTCACTGGGCATTATTACGGCCAACTGGCTGATACAGAAGGGGGCTACCCGCCTCGTCCTGCTGGGAAGGTCGGATATCGATAAGGATGAAACAAAAACAAGGAGTCTGGAAAGGCTCTGCAGCAACGGGATAAGGGTGGAATATTTTCCGGTGGATGTCATGGATATCCATGCCGTCAAGGAACTGCTTCACAAAATCCGGAACCGGGGCGAAAAGATCGGCGGTATCTTCCAGATCGCCGGGGTTTTGAAAGACGTGCTTTTCATGTCAATGACTCAGGAGGATTTCGATGCTGTTTTTGATCCTAAGGCAATCGGTGCGTGGAATCTGAGTCAGGCCACATGGGAAGACGAACTGGATTTCTTTGTTATGTATTCGTCAGCCGGCGCTGTGGTCACGGCGGTCGGACAGGCCAATTATGCGGCCGGTAACGCGTATATGGACGCCTTGGCGGAATACAGGAGACAGCAGGGAAAACCGGCGCAGAGCATCGCCTGGGGACCATGGGCGGTCGGGATGATCCAGCAGATGAACCTGACGGATTATTACCGCGATGTGAAGGGCATGACCCCTATTTATGATACGACGGGCATGCAGGCATTAGAAGCTGTTTTAGGCCAGGATCTGCCGCATGTTGTTGTCTGCGGGACCAATTGGCCGCAGGCGTTGACCAATTACCCGGGAAAACCGCCATTGTTCCGGCACCTTTCCCATCAGGATGAGGCGGCTGGGCAAAGCAGTGAAGAAATTGATATTATTGATGAACTGGCGTTAGAAAATGACGAGAAAATCCAGAAACAACTGCTGCAGGAATTTATCCTAAACATCATTGCCGATGTGACCTTCATGCCCAAAGATTCTCTCCATGCGGACTGGTCGCTGAGTGCGGTCGGAATAGATTCTTTGATGGCTACTGAAATCAGAAACCGGATTAACAATAAATGTGGCGTGACAGTTACCATTGCCAATATTTTGGGAGGTGCCAGTATTGAAAATCTCAATGAAAAACTGTATGAGCAGGTCGGATCCCAGGTCATGCAGCGGAGAGAAGAAATCGAAGAAATGCTGAAGCAGCTTGAGGAACAGTAAACATTCCATAAAGAAAACGGGGATAGGTATGAAAATAAATTACAAAGAATCATATCGAGAGTTTGATGTGGCGGTGATCGGCATGGACTGCAGGTTTCCGGGAGCAAATAATTATAATGAATTTTGGGACAACCTGTGCCGCGGAAAGATATCCCAGACTGTTTTGACCGATGACGAGCTTATCGCGGCGAACGTTCCGGCAGAAAGAATCAATTCACCTCGTTATGTCAAGAAAGCATTTCGCATTGACGATGTTGACATGTTCGATGCGGCCTTTTTTGGGCTGACCCCGGGGGAGGCGGAAATAATGGATCCGCAGCAGCGGCTGCTCTTACAGACGGCATGGCACGCCTTGGAGGATGCCGGATATGCCGGAGAGCGTTTTAACGGCAAGGTCGGTGTATTTGTCGGAGCCAGTACCAGTCAATATCTGTTAAGGAATATCATTACCAATTACAGTGTCAGGCAGCTTGATGAAAACCAGATGATCTGGATTGAAAATGATTTAAATTATTTAGCTACGATGATTTCCTATAAACTGAACCTGACAGGTCCCAGCATTAACGTGCAAAGTGCCTGCTCCACATCCTTGGCGGCAGTGGCAATGGCATATCAGTCGCTGCTAAGCTACGAGAGCGACATGGCTATTGCCGGCGGCTGCCGGATAACAATACCGCAGAATTCGGGTTATCTTTACACGCAGGGGGAGATCTTATCACCGGACGGGGATTGCCGTCCCTTCGATGCTGACGGCAACGGAACGGTAGTGGGAAGCGGTGTCGGTCTGGTGGCACTGAAGAGACTGTCGGAAGCGGTAAAAGACGGGAATCAAATTATCGCCGTCATCAAAGGTGGCGCCGTCAACAATGACGGCAATGCCAAGGTCGGTTTCGCGGCACCTAGCGTAAACGGGGAATATCGGGCCATTAAGACAGCCCATAGGATGAGTGAGATAGATCCGGAAACGATAACTTATGTGGAAACTCACGGTACGGCGACCAACTTAGGCGATCCGATTGAAATCAAGGCCTTGACGGAAGCCTTTGGGGAAGGCGTCACCAGAAATTACTGCGCCCTCGGCGCCGTCAAGGCCAATATAGGCCATCTGGACACAGCATCAGGAATCGCCGGTTTTATTAAGACGTGTCTTGTCTTAAAAAATAAGCAACTGCCGCCCAATGTAAATTATAAAAAAGCCAATCCCAATATCAATTTTCCCGAAACTCCGTTTTATGTCAATCAGGAGCTAACGGAATGGGCACCCCAGTGTGGTGTCAGGAGAGCCGCAGTCAGTTCTTTTGGTTTTGGCGGAACCAATGTACATATGGTCTTGGAAGAAGCTATCGATGAAAGGTATTTTGATCAAGGATATAGTAGTCAAGGATATAGCAGTCAAGGCTTTACTAGTCAAGAATCTAGCAATGATTATGATAAATCACCGGAAGCAGAGCTGCTTATGCTGTCGGGAAGAAGCAAGGGAGCCTTACAGCGAAACGCTCAGAGTCTGCGGGAGGCACTCCGTGATGACGACGGTATGAACTTCCGTCAGGCGGCAATGACGGTTAACTATGGCAGGAAACAGTTTGCCTGCCGTTCAGCAATCGTTTTCCAAGATAAAGCGGAATTATTGGAGGGTCTGGAAGCAGCGGCAGAAAACTTTGCTTATGCGGATAATAAGCCGGACATCGTCTTCCTTTTTCCCGGACAGGGAATCCAGTATATCGGAATGGGAAAGGATCTGTACCGGAAAAATAAAGAATTTCGGAAACATATGGATGTATGCGCCGAGCTGTTAAACCAAATATCGGGAACCGACCTCATTGAACTGCTTTATAAATATGAGCCTAACCTAGAAAATCAGGCACGGCTGACCCGGACGGAAAATACCCATGTGGCGCTATTTGCTGTTGAATATGCAACCGCGAAAACACTGATGAGCTATGGAATCATCCCGGATCTGATGATTGGCCACAGCATCGGCGAATATGTTGCCGCCTGTATCAGCGAAGGACTTGCGCTTGAACAGGCGCTCAGCTTGATCAGTGCCAGGGGAAAAGTGATCCAGAAGCTTCCGGAAGGTTCCATGCTTTCGGTCAGGTTAAGTGAAGCAGATATAAAAGCACAAATCAGCGGCGACGTCTCGCTGGCCTCTGTCAATGCGGAACGGCTTTGTGTTATTTCCGGATCAGAAGAAGCAATAAACAGGACGGCAAAAGAACTGGGTGAATCAGTACCGCACCGCATCCTGCATACGTCACATGCGTTTCATTCTCATATGATGCAGGCAGGGGCAGCAGATTTTCGTAAGGCGCTTCAGGAACTAAAAGCCGGATGTATTAAAATCCCATACTTATCTAATGTGACCGGTGACTGGATGCAGGAAGAAGAGCTGCCGGAGGCTGATTACTGGATCAGCCATCTGACCCAGACCGTCCGGTTTTACGACTGTCTGCAGAAAATAAAGGACGGAAAGCCAAAGATATTCTTAGAAGTGGGTCCTGGTAATACATTGTCGACATTTGTCAGAGAAGAATTTGGGGAAAAAAGCAAGGCCGTTTCATTGATCCGGCCGGCTGGAAAAGAAAGCAGCGATCTGGTTAATTTTTATCGTGCGGTCGGTTATGGCTGGATGCACGGTCTGTCGGTAAGCGACGAGCTATTTTTGCAGGGGCGTAAGCCGTTATTGGGGGCGGCTCCCCTATACTCTTTTGAAAAAAAACGATACTGGATCGAGGCCGGCCACATGGGAACAGCGACGGAACAGGAACCGCAGTCTTTCCTAATCAGGGCAAAGGCGGAGGATCATGAGGAGCGGCTGATTCCATATGTAGAGCCCGAAAATGAGCTGGAAGAAAAACTGGTTGAAATCATCGGGTCGATTATGGGCATACAAGCAATCGGAGTGACCGATCATTTTATGGAAATAGGCATCCATTCGCTGATAGCCGGCCAAGTCCTGACCCGTATCAACGACATGCTTCAAATAGAAGTCAGCCTTTCGGAATTTATGAATTGCCAGAATATCAGGGAGTTTTCCGAGTTCGTTTATACAAGACTAAGTGAGATGCTAGAAAATGTAGAATAAAGGAGATGTTATGGAGCAGATAATTAAAGTCAGTAAGCTAAGTAAGGCATACGGCAAGATCCAAGCAGTGGATGATATCAGTTTCGGCGTGGATAAAGGAACTATGTTTGCCTTTCTAGGTCCCAACGGGGCAGGAAAATCAACAACCATCGATATGATCAGTACAATTAGCAGTATTGATTCCGGTACCGTTAAAATTGCCGGATTCGAGGTGGGAAAGGAGGACGATAAAATACATAATTTGATCGGGGTGGTATTTCAAGACGGCGTCCTGGATCCAGTGCTGACAATAAGAGAAAATCTGGAGATAAGAGGTTCATTGTATAAGCTAAAAGGTAAAAAGCTGGCCGACGCGATACAAACCGCTACGGACACTACCGGTGTCACCGATTTGCTTACCAGGAAATACGGGTCATTGTCAGGCGGGCAGAAAAGGCGATGTGACATTGCCAGAGCCCTGATCCACATGCCGCAGATACTTTTTTTAGACGAGCCGACGACAGGACTTGACCCCCAGACGCGCAATTATGTGTGGGAAACTATTTTCCGGCTACGAAAAGAAACCGACCTTACTATTTTTCTCACAACCCATTATATGGAAGAGGTAATCAATGCGGATGATGTAGTGGTCATTGATAACGGGAAGATTGTAGCCGAAGGTACGCCTGCCGAGCTGAAAGAAAAATATACCAGTGACCGCCTGGTCATCAACAGTATCAATCCGCAGGCAGCGGTTGCCAAATTGCAGAAATTTAATTTTATATATGACGTAAAAGAAAATAAGATCTCAGTCAAACTGGACAGCACCATCAGTGCGGTATCCATCCTAGGGGCGTTAAAAGAAGATATGCAGAGTTTTGAAGTGACGACAGGTTCCATGGATGATGTATTTATTAATATTACCGGAAAGGAGATCAGGTCATGACAAGTTTTTTTAAACGTAATCTGTCAATCTATTTTAAGGACAAGGGGGCAGTATTCTATTCTTTGATGGGTACATTGATGATTTTCCTGCTCTATGTCTTGTTTCTTGGCAACCTATGGTCAGGAATATATGAAAGCGATGTAGTCAATGCGGATCAGCTGATTGACAGCTGGGTAATGGCCGGTATCTTAGCGGTAGTTTCCGCGACTTCCTCGGCCGGCATCTTGGGCATAATGGTAAACGACAGGTCAACCGATGTGTTTAAAGATTTTATTGCTTCTCCAATAAAAAAAGGTCAGCTTACCGGGGGCTATATCCTATCCGTTACATTGGTAGGGCTGATCATGAGTTTTATTGCCCTTATCCTGTCGGAAATCTATATCGTAGTCAGCGGCGGCAAACTGCTTTCGCTGCCGCGGCTGCTGGCAATAATTATGCTTTTGATCATCGTGTCATTTTCCAATACTTCATTTATGATTTTCTTCGCGTCCTTTTTTAAGAGCCATAATGCTTTTACCTCGGCGGCGGGAATCCTGGGCTCCTGCATCGGATTTATTGCGGGGGCATATATTCCGATTGGCATGTTTCCGCCGGCGTTCCGTTATGTTCTGGAAATATTGCCGATCTTTCAGGGTTCAGCGCTGTTAAGGCAGGTTATGATGGGTGATTTGCTGGAAAGCGCCACTGCCACCCTTACCGGGGCAGAGAAGGCCGAACTGTTTAGCAATCTAGGAATTACGGTCCAGATCGGGGATTTTACTTTCAGTAATCTTATCAGTTTTATTATTATCGGCGTAGCCTGCGTGACATTTTTCAGTATCGGAACCTATAATCTCAGCCGGAAAAAATCGTAAGCAAGGAGTAAGGATTATTACGGTCAGATCATAAATGATTGAGCAGACCGGGAAAGGACGGTTATGGAGGAGATCATCGTACCTAGAATCAATGCCAATGACAATATTTATGTGGTCAGAACATATTTTGTCGCCGAAGGGAAGTGGGTAAATAAGAATGATAAAATTGCCGCTGTCAGTTCTTCAAAAAGCGTTGTCGAAATGCTGGCGGAAGGGGAAGGATATATCCATTTCTTAAAAAAAGAACAAGAGGAAATCAAGGTAGGTGAAGTCATGGCGGTGCTGTTCAAGGATGCGGCAGAAAAAAGCACCTGGACGGAAAAAGCGGATTCCGGCGGAGCTTTGGCAGCGGATTTTACCTTGACAAAACTCGCGCGCGAGCTTGCCGATGAGCATCACCTGACCCAAGACGAATTGCGGCAGCTCAATAAAAAGCTGATTAAAAAGACCGATATAGAACTCTATCTGCACCATCGCAAGGCGGCGGCCAATGAATACATGCCCTTGTCTTTCAATCAGATAGAAGTCGGAAAGGCAGTTACTAAATCAGCCCGGGAAGTCCCGAAAGCTTTTCAGGTAAGTAAGATAAAGGCCAATAAGCTAGTTAAAAAAACCGAGCAGCTGACCGAGGAGTTTGGGGTCATCATCGGCTTGGGCGAATTATTAGCGGTGGCTCTTAAAGAAAGCTTTACGGATTTCAAGAAGTTCTACGGAACCTGGCAGGATGACGGTCAGCTGCTTATCAGCGGGCATCCGGGAATCGGGGTGACATATGACATGGGCAACGGATTGTTTATCCCGGTCGTCAAGGAAGAAGATGCCGCTTCGGTCGAGCGGGTGAGTGAGGTCATGCTGGAGTATAAGATCAATGCCATGCGCGGGGAGTTTAGCCCCCAGCAGCTTGCCGGAGGGGCAATCAGTATCAGTATAACGGCAGCGGAGGATGTTGTCTTTGTTTCACCGATTATCCCACCCGGTCAGATATGCATCCTGTCGGCAGGAAGTATCATCAGCAGCCCGGCATTTGATCAAGAAGGCCAAATTGGGCAAGATAGTTACTTTTATCTGGGCATTGCCTATGACCATCGCGTGATCAACGGCTATGAAGCCACCAATTTTATAACCCATATTAAGAACAAGCTGGAGCAATTAGATTTAAGAATCTATCAACATAACACTAAGGAGGAAGAAAACAATGATCGAAAAAACCCTGGTACATGAAATCAAACCCCAACAGGATGTAAAATGGTGGATGCCGGAATATGGCTTTTTTGGAACATTTTATATGGAGGGTGACAATTCAGTGGAAGGTTATCTGGATTGCCGCAAGCAGAACTTGGCGGAGCGGACAGATATGGAGGCTAAGGGTGTAATCAGCTTGCTGAATCTATCCCCGGGGAGCAAGCTGTTAGACTGCCCATGCGGATATGGCCGACATAGCAATTGTCTGAGTGAACACGGCATTGATGTGGTCGGTTATGACATTAACAGCGTTCATCTGGAACAGGCAATCAAAAATGCCAAAGCAAAAGGCTTGAAGACAAAATTCCGTCAGGGCAATATGCTGGAAATAGATTTATCCGCGGAATTTGACGCGGTCATAAACATGTTCTATTCGTTTGGATTTTTTGATACGGACGAAGAAAACTTTAAAGTCCTGGTTAATTTTTATAATGCCTTGAAAGAAGGCGGAAAATTCCTGATGCATACCGATGTGAATATACCGAGAATCAAAAGCGGCAATTACAAATTTGATGAGCATAGGGAACTGATTTCCGGCAACCGCTTACGCATTGTAGACGAATATGACGAGGCTACCAAAAGAATCAACGGCAGATGGATCATTAAAGAAGTAAGCGGAATAACCAGAGACGTGGATTATTCGGTCAGGGTCTATGAAAAAGCTGAGTTTGTTGATATGTGCCGCCAAGCCGGTTTCGGTGATGTCAAGGTTTATGCCGACTGGGATGGCAGTGACTATTCGGGCGATGCCGAGGACATGATAGTGATTGCCTGTAAATAGGAGAAGGAGATTTAATTGAAGGTAGAAAAAATAATTGCCCAAGTTATTGATGTCCCGGAAGCGGATATAAAAAGAGATTCGTCACCGGCTAACTTCGGAGGATGGACTAGCTTAAAGCAGCTGACTATCATAAGCATAATTGAATCGGAAGCCGGCATTAAGTTCACGCTTCCGGAGATTAAAAGGATGCGTGATGTCGAAGGAATCATTAATGTTCTTACAGAAAGAGGAATAGTAAATGTTTAATTGCAGCAATGACGATCTCCGGCTGATGCTGCTGATCCGGAATGTTGAACTGCTATTGCTTGACGCATGTTCACAAGGCTTGATAAAAGGCACCGTACATACCTGCCTCGGTCAGGAATATATACCGGTGACAATCAGAGAATTTATTAAAGAGAGTGATTTTGTGATCAGCAATCACCGCGGGCATGGGCATTATCTTGCCATTGCGCAAGATACGGAGGGCCTTTTGGGGGAGTTCTTAGGCAAGGAAGGCGCGGTCGGTAACGGCATCGGCGGGAGCCAGCATATTTTTACGGATAATTTCTTATCCACTGGGGTACAGGCCGAAGGAATCGGTGCCGCTGCCGGAATCGCCTGGTGCATGAAGCATGAACGAAGCACGGATATGTGTATTTCCTACATCGGCGATGGGACGTTTGGCAGAGGTGTCGTGTATGAAAGCCTTAATATGGCGGCTCTTTATCAGTTGCCGCTGGTAGTGGTGGCAGAAAACAATGGTATTGCCATGACAACAAGTCAGGAGATGAATATGGCCGGTACTATTGAAGCCCGCTGCCGGGCGTTCGGGATAACTTATATCCGGCTGACGTCCAATGCCCCCGGTGAGCTGAAGTCAATTCTGGCACCATATATGCAAAAGGTAAGAGAAGGCAGCGGCCCTCTGCTAATTGAATTTGTGACCCAGCGGGTTGCCCCGCACAGCAAGGGGGATGACACAAGAACACCGGAACAGCTGAGCGAGGTCCAGGCTAAGTACTGGTACAACCAGATAAAGGCGGATCAAAAGGAATACATGCTGAATGTCGAGGCAGAAGTAAAGGACTACCTGGCCGAGCTGTTCGCCGGCTTGCAGGGAAGAAAAGATGCTGAATGGAGCGATTATGTCTGAATCAATATTAGAGAACCTCAACCGAACAATGAAAAAACTGATGGCTACAGATGAAAAGATCATCTTAATCGGTGAAGATATCGCGGATCCTTATGGCGGAGCGTTTAAAGTGTTTAAGGGACTGTCGGTTCAGGCACCGGACCGGGTGATTTCCACGCCGATCAGTGAAGAAGGGTTTACCAATATGGCGGCCGGCATGGCTATCAGAGGATACAAGCCAATAGTGGATCTGATGTTTTCTGATTTTATGGCACTCATCTTTGATCCGCTGGTCAATTTTGCTTCCAAATGTGTGTCGATTTCCGGTGCCAGAAAGAAGATTAATTTAATTGTCCGCTGTGCCAACGGCGGATACCGCGGATATGGACCGACCCACAGTCAGAGCATGCAGAAGTATTTCATGGGGATACCCAACTTAAGCGTTTATGAAATGACGCCGTTCCATGACAGTTATGAAGTATTCATGCGGATGCTCCGGGAAAATATACCCTGTGTCTTTTTTGAAGAAAAGAGCTTATATTCCGGCAAAATGTATATGGAAAACATCAGGGAGCAGTTGTTTACCTATGAACTGAAGGGAAAAGAAGACAACTGGGCGGCAGTATCTTCCGGGGCGGCGGCGGATGTGGCGGTCATCTGCCATGGCGGGTTAGCGGAAATGTGCATTCAGGCGGCTAAGTATCTGTTGATTGAGCACGAAATCGAGACATGTATCTATATCCCTTCCAAACTATATCCCAGCGATATCGGGGATATTTATCAGGAATTAAGGGCGGTCTCCCGGATACTGATTGTTGAAGAAGGCACTAGGGGCGCGACATGGGGCGGGGAAATGATGGCGGATATTTACTGCCGCTACGGAAAAGAAGATCTGGATATTCATTTACTGAGCTCGGTGCCCGCGATCATACCGGCTTCATGCCGATACGAAAACACCGTATTGATGAATGAAGAGAAAATAGTGGCAGCAGTGGCTGATATGGTAAGCGGATCATGAAAGGCGGTCTGGGCAGAACAGGGGTGCAGGTATGGAACTGGAAAAATATTTGAAATGGACCAATGAAAAAAAGTATATGGATGAATCCGTCAGGCAGATTGTTATTTTGTCCTCGTTCACGGTAGAACCGATCGAATCTTATCTCGGACTGGATCTTCTGGCGGCAGGGGCACAATATTTGATCCGGTTTGGGATATTCAATCAGATTGTGCAACAGTTAACGGACAGTGACAGCCTGGTCTATCATGAAAGGACAGAAAAGATCATTATCTGGCCGCGCCTAGAAGATATGGCGGAATATCAGATGCAGTTTGGGGCAGAATGTTTTATCGGCTGCCTGGAAGATGCCCGGATAATGGCTCGCTCCGTTTTACATGCCCTAGATAACAGTGATAAAGATTTTATCTTTGTGCTTCCGGCGCGCTGGGAAGTCAGGCCGGCCGGAATAGGGGATTATCAGTCCGTCTTTGGGACGGAAGCCCTGTATCAGAAGTTCATATCATGTTTTATCGACAGTTTCAGCGGAAAAAAACGGCTCCTGTTGTGTAGCGCCGAAGAAGCAATCCGGACGATAGCGGCGGAAAAGGCCTTGGATACCGCTATGTATGCCATGGCTAAAATCCCCTACTCAGACCTGATGTTTGCTCACATGTCCAAGATATTGGTAAGGTGCATGGCGCTAGGGATCCCGCAAAGACCGGTCTTGCTGGCCGATGCCGCTTTATTCCTTTTGGAAGAGTATGACTGTGACGGGAGCATAATCCAAGCGGTCAGCACCGGGACACTGGGACGCAGCGACGCCATGCGCCGCCTGCAGGTTCATATCAATACAATCGGGCGCTGGGGCGGCAACCTGCTTTTATATACCGGGCTTAGCCGGGATAGCATAAAAGACCTCTGTTCGCAGCCGGAAGTGTCATTATCGCCGGACAGTTTCGGGGATATATTATATGAATGTCATACCTGGCCGGATGTTATGCAAAAAGCCACAAACAGTAAGCCGGAAAAAGCAAACCAGTTTATTTTGCTGACTCCGGTCAAGGCACCGGATATCCAGGCGGATGCTTGGCCGCAGCTTAAGCTAAGCCGCTTGCCGGAAGAATCCGCGGCTTGGAGCGGGGCTATATCGGAAACACAGTGCGGTGATTTTATTCCGTTTTCAGATCAGCCGGATCTTCAATGGGAAACCCCGTCAAAGGAAACGGTGGTGAAAGCAGAAGAAATCAGGCCCGATTTTCAATTAAGCGTAGACGTCCGTAAGGTCAGCCGGTCACAGCTGGAAAGCATAAATCATCTATTGGAGACGGTCGGCGATTTCCGGTTTACGGATGTCGGCTGGAACGAAAATAGGTTAGCGCAGGAATATCAAAATGATGATATCCATATTTTAGGCATATCGGTCAAGGACAGATTCGGTGATTATGGCGTGGCCGGGGGGATTATTGCGAGAAAAGACCGGAATGTCCTTGAAATAGTCGAATTGATGTTGAACTGCCGGATACTGGGACGGAAGGTTGAATACAGCGTAATAAGGCAATTAGCTGATTATGCCGGGCAAATCCAATGTGACAGGGTTAAGTTTGTCTTTATTCCCAATGACAGAAACAGTATTGCCGGTGATTTTCTGACGCAGGCCTTTGCTGTCAGCCGGCCTGCTTTAGAACAGGAAGGGCTACAGCTGACTATCGATGAAATGCGCGAATCGGTGCAGGATAGAGCGGAACCGGCGAAGCAGGGGGCGGTAACTGATGATGAGAAAGGGGGCGGGACTAGTAGGAATAGGGAATTAATCTCAGATTCGGCAGTAGCAGTTTTAAGGAAGAACTGGCATGAAAAGCCGGATCATGTCAAGCGCGAACTGTTAAGCAGCGTGGCAGGAGCAAGGTCATTGGATGATATCCAGCAGGAAATAGACCGTATCCGCCATAAAAACCAAAACTTTATATTTGAATATCAGGCAGCCCGCACGGAAACAGAAAAAAAGATGGTAGTTTTATGGGAAGAAATCCTCCATCTGGAGAGAGTCGGTGTTCTGGATAATTTCTTTGCCCTCGGCGGCACATCGATTCTGGCAACGCAGCTAATAATTCGGTTTCAGCAGGTATTTGGCATCCAGATGCCGGTCCGCTTGTTTTTTGACAAATCAAATATCGAGCAGATGGCATTGTATATCGATGCGCTTCAGGACGAGAACATCGATGCGGAAGAATTGAACCTGAATGATATTGAAAATTACCGGCTGAATCTGAAGAATTTCTTGAAGCGGGAGATTGTCTTGGATGAGACAATCCATAATAAAGAGCGGCATCCCTATCTGAAGCCGTCAGAATGTAAAAATGTCCTTTTGACAGGCGGCACCGGATTTGTCGGTCCGTTCATTTTGTCCGAGCTGATGAAAAGAAGCAGCTATCAGGTATATTGTCTGGTTCGTGCGGATGACACTGCAACAGGTCTTATTAGAATAAAAGATAATATGGAAAGATATTTTCTCTGGGATTCTTCCTATAAGAAAAGAATCACGATAATCTGCGGTGACCTTGAGAAGCCGCTTATGGGCTTAGAAAGCGGCCATTTTAAGCAGCTGGCACAAGAAATCGATATGATTTATCACAATGGGGCAAATACTAATTTCCTGCAGCCATATCATCTTTTAAAACCGATCAATGTAAATGGAACGGCAGAAGTCCTGCGTCTAGCCGTAACAGAGAAAGTAAAACAGGTACATTTTATTTCCACCCACTATGTTTTTTCAGTTATCTCTAATGAGCCGGGCTCCCGGAAATACGAGGATGAAATGCCTGACTATAATGAAATAGTGGTCGTCGGATACCAGCAGACCAAACTGGTCTGTGAGCAGCTTATAACAATTGCACGGGAAAGGGGGATACCGGTCGCTGTCTACCGATTAGGACGGGTGTCAGGGGCTTCGGATACCGGTGCCTGCCAGACCGGCGACTTCGTATGGCAGATGACAAGATGCTGTGTAGAATCTGGCCTAGTATTTAAAGAAGAAGCTAATTTGGAACTGATTCCGGTTGATTATATCGGTAAGGCAGTAGTCACGATTTCGCTGGACGAAAGAAGCGACGGAAGAAACTTCCACATTGTGAACCGTCGCCGTGTCCCAATGGAGTTTGTTAAAAAATGGATGATAGAAAAAGGCTTTACGGTCGAAGAATACCCCTATTTAGAATGGAAAGAGGTCTTGACGGAGAGGGTTGCTCAGAATGACCGGCTGAAAGCAGTGGAATCCATGCTTCCTTTTATAACTGAAGATAATACGGTATTGGGTCAGGAACTGGAACTTGATACCGCTAATACAGATGCAATCCTGGCTGGCACTGACGTGAGCAGGAAAGAAATCGACCAGGAGCTGTTTAATAAGTATCTAGAATATTTTATCAAGATTGGTTTCTTTCGATTGGAGCAAAGTTAAATAAACTTCGCGATAATATTCTATATATAATAAAAATCAAGACAGGAGAAAAATGACATGTACATGATTGAGACAAAGGATTTAGTTAAGAAATTCGATAATACGGTGGCAGTTGACGGGGTGAGCCTGAAGATCCAGGAAGGAGATATCTTCGGTCTGCTGGGACCCAACGGTGCCGGAAAAAGCACAACCATTAATATGATTTGCGACCTGCTTACCCCGACTTCGGGAGAAATTCTGATACAGGGCAATAAGATCGGGACAATGAAAAATACGATCGGTTATATCCCGCAGAGCCTAGCGGTTTATAATGAATTTACCGCGTATGAGAACCTAAGGTTTTTTGGCCAGATTTATAATGTCCGCGGAAAAGAGCTGAATAAGAATATCAATGATGCGCTTGAATTTACCGGCTTAACCGAGGTAAGGAATAAGAAGGCCAAAACTTTTTCCGGCGGGATGCTGCGAAGGTTAAATATCGCCTGTGCCCTGGTCCACCGGCCCCAGATAGTGATAATGGATGAGCCGACGGTCGGAATTGATCCCCAGTCCCGCAACCATATCATGAATGCTATCCGCAAGATGAACGAAGAAAACGTGACCGTTGTATATACTTCGCATTATATGGAGGAGATTGAGATACTCTGCAATAATATCTCGATTATAGACGGCGGCAAAGTCATTGCAAACGGGACTAAGGAGGAATTGCGGAACCTGATCACCGATAAAGATACTTTAAGCATCAGCGTGGATAATCTGTATCATATTGATGTGGAAGAGCTGAAGAAAATCAAGGGGGTGGCCGACGTTCGGGTTGAGGACATGAATCTTGAGATCACTTCCCAAAAGAACTCATATAACTTAAACGAGCTGCTCAGATATATCTTGGATAAAGGAGTCAGGGCTTCCAACATCGGTTATAAAGAAGTTACTCTGGAAACGGTGTTTTTATCGTTAACCGGAAAAAAACTGCGCGATTGACGATAAGAACAAGGAGGAGGATACAGAATTGAAAGATATTATCAATAAAGTATTTATAAATCAAATCAGGAAACCCGGATGGCTTTTGTTTAACATGCTGTTTCCCATATTTCTTGTAGTACTGATCGGTTTTATTTTGGAAAGCGCTTTTAATAACCGGGCAAGCTTCCCCAATGTAGATGCGGTAGTATTGGATGAAGGAACCGGCGTTGTTTCCGACACCATGGATGCTGTTTCCAGCGCCACGGTAAGCGTGTCACAAGATTACGGCATCAACCTAGTTAGGATATTTGATGAAGAAGAGGGTAAAGACGCGGCCAGGCTGGACGGGAAGGTCTTTATTCATGCGGACGGTGAGCAGATCAAAGTATATTACAATGAATCCGACAGCATCAATGGATCACGGGTGTCCGAGGTATTCTCGGGAGTAGCTAACAGTGTCCAGGTGGTGGAACAGATTTATGATATAAACGATGATATGGCCGAGTCGATCTTAAGTGAAAATAATGCCTATTATGAATTGCCGCTGGAGCTTTACCGCGATGACAGCTATATGACCTCGTTTGACTACTATGGCGTTGCGGAAATCACCTTAATGATTATGTATCTGGCGATGATACCCTTGAGCGATATGTTCCGGGATCGTCAGACTGGAATCAGAAACCGGATGAAAATGGCCGGAATCAGTGATATCAAGTATTATACGGCGTCTTTGCTTGCCTATCTCATGGTTAGCGTCATAGCCTATATTCCTAGTTTCATTGTTACAATAGTAGCTTTTGACGTAAACTGGGGAGGAAGCAAACTTGGCGCGTACATATATTTGATGTTATTTGCCGCCTTTAACCTTCTGCTGGGGATGTTTTTGTCGGTATTTTTGAAGACCAGAGGAAAGGTCGATTTAATTATTGCCGTCATTATCCTGCCGGTTCTGTCTTTCTTAGGAGGATCATATGCGCCGATGGGATATACGGTTGAAACGGTGATGGACAGAATAACCTTGATCAGTCCGCTAAGATGGGTTAATCTAGGGTTTTTTGCCAGCATATACAATCAAGAGAGCCTGCCGTTAATATTAAGTATCATAATCCTGATTTTATTATCGGTACTGCTGTTTTATCTGACGGTACGTAAGGCCGGAAAGGAGGAAATTATCGGATGAATAACTTGTGGATATTGATCAAGAACAATTTAAGGATTACCATTACCAAAAAACCGCTATCTTTTATATTGTTACTGCTGATACCGGTCATTGTCATTGTGATGTGTGTTGAACTTGTCACTTATAGCCAGACTTTTATCAATGTCGGCTTGGTAGATACTGACCATACATTCTCCTCCGAAATCGTCATCGATATGATGAAAAATGTTGACGGTATTGAGACGTTCGACTTGAATAAGGAAGAAGTCATCCCTAATTTCAGGAATAATACCATCAATGTTGCGGTTGAAATAACGGAAGGATTTGAGGACAGCCTGATCCGGGGGGAGATTGAAGATATACTTGTCTATGCCAATGACGGTTCTAATGACAGGCTGCTGGTTTCCAGTATTTTAAAAAACCATCTGCTGAATTTCCGTAACCTGGGGCGGATATCAAACGGCAGTCAAGAGATATACCAAAGTTCTGTCACTACTTATATGGAAAACACATCGGTAGTGTCGAAAGCGTCTTTAAATGATCTGTATACGGATTATAATAATTCTACCCTAGCTATCGGATTTTTGATTATGATGCTTTTTTTCAAAGCCTCATCGGTGGCCAATACGATCAATATTGACCGGGAAAGTAACGTATATACACGTATTTTTGTCTCTAATGTCAAGACATGGCAGTATTATGGAGCCAATGTCATCTGTAATCTTTTTATTGCCTTGATCCAGATATGCATCGGGGTCTTGGTAATGCAATATGTAGTAGACGTTTCTATGGGCATGGAACCGCTGACCTTATTTATTATCTTATCGGTTATCTCAGCAATTGCGGTTTCTTTCGGCACGTTCTGCGTGGCTGTAACCAAGGACACCGATACCGCGTCATTGCTGTCGAATATGTTTAATCTGATCTTCGTCCTGTTGGGCGGGAGTTTTATTCAGGTTGAGTATTTCCCCGATATCGTCAATTTTGTATCTTACTTATCCCCGGCAAGATGGGCGGTTTCCTGCATGATGGCATTGCAGGCAGGTGCCACGCTAATAGAGATTCTGCCGCGTATGCTGGTAATGTTTTTGATGGCAGCAGGATTTTTACTGGTAGCCTTCCGGATTACTTATAAACGTGATAAGAATTTTAACGCCGTCAGGGGCGGGTAAGGCAGGCTGGTATGTTTATATGGGACAGCGGGAGTACCGATCCATATTATAACTTGGCATTCGAAGAATACTTGCTTAAGCAGGGCCATGACGGCAACGGACATGTTTATCTTTGGCAAAATAATAACGCAGTCATTATCGGCCGCTATCAGAATATTTTAGCCGAGGTTGACCAGAAATACGCCAAAGCCAATAAGATCAGAATAGTCAGAAGAAATTCCGGCGGCGGGGCGGTTTTCCATGATCTTGGCAATCTGAACTATACTTTTATCCGCCGGAAAAAGCCGGCCGGCGGGGAAGCCTTCCGCGACTTTCTGGATCCGGTCATTCAGGCGCTTAATAGCTTGGGGCTGGAAGCGGTTCTATCGGGAAGAAATGATATCTTGCTCGGAGGACAAAAGATTTCCGGCAATTCACAGTATATAACCGGCGAGCAGGTATTGCTTCATGGTACGCTTTTATTATGTTCGGATCTGACGGTCCTTAAAAAGGTATTGAAACATTCCGATAAACACCTTCTATCAAAGAGCACTAGGTCAACCCATGCTAGGGTGGCCAATATGGCGGATTTTCTAGAAAGCCCGCTCTCCGTTGCCGGATTGAAGGCGGCAATAACGACTCAGATAGCCAAGTCAGAACCGCTTCTGAAAGGAGAGCTGTCAGAAAGGAGCCGGAGGGAGATATTGAAGCTGGCACAAACAAAATACGCAGCGGCGGAATGGAATTATGGATCCGCGCCGCCCTATAATATTACCAGAGCGGGGCGCTTGCCGGCCGGTAACATCAAAATATATATGTTAGTGGAGGAAGGTAAGATCAGTCAGATCCACTTTGAAGGTGATTTTATCGCCCTTACAGATATTACGGAACTCGCAGAGGCATTTACCGGCTGCTGTTTCGGGGAGGATAATGAGGATAATGAGCGGGGATGGCCGGTTAAGAATATCGGTGCTTATATACGCGGCGTGACTGACCAAGAGTTTTATGGCTTGTTATATGGCAGATAATAATTGACACAGGAGAAGAGTTATGAACCAACATTATGATATCATTATAATTGGCGGCGGCGTGGCAGCCTGTGAGGCTGCTGAAATAGCCGCCAGAGACGGATACTCGGTGTTGCTTTTAGAAAAGGACAAATTGGGGGGAACCTGTTTAAACAGCGGCTGCATACCATCTAAATACTACCTTTCCTTAGCCCATGACCTGGAGCAGCTGGGCGTCCGTAAGGAGCAGGGCCTGCTGATGGGAGAGGTCAATCCTGATTTTGGCCGGATAGCCCGGAAACAGCGGCAGGTAATTGCAAAGATGAGCGAAGGGGTCCACAAAAGTCTTTTAGCGGCCGGGGTGGATATTTTATGGGAAGAGGCCGCCACCGTTAAGGTTTTGGACGACGGGATCGCGGTTTTTGTCAAAGATAAATTATACTATGCCGGACATATAATCATCGCGACGGGCACCGAAACCCGGCTGCCCGCGCTGGCAGATATAGAGGAGGAAATAGATAACGGCTTTGTCATGACCAGCCGGACGCTTTTTGAAATACAGCAGCTGCCTGAAAGCATGGTAATTATCGGCGGCGGTATTGCAGGGATTGAGATGGCTTATGCCTTTGCCGGCTTTGGTACCGATGTGACTGTCGTGGAAATGGCAGATGAAATCTTGTCATCGGTTGACCGGGAATATCGGCAGGAAATCAAAAATCTATTGAGCCGGCGGGGTATCCGATTTGTGGTTCAAGCCAATGTCACGGCTGTATGTGAGGGCAGCGTTTTTTACACGACCGGAAAAGAGGAATATGCTGTCGAATGTGACATGGTTTACTTATGTACAGGACGAAAGCCGGTAAGCCGCCTTGCCGAAGGATTGTTAAAGATGGATCAGCAAGGTTTTATTATTACCGATCAGCAATATGAAACAAATCAACCCAATATCTATGCCATCGGGGATGTGAACGGTAAGTCGCTGTTAGCCCATAGTGCCATTTCCCAAGCCAAGACAGTTATAGACTGGATACGCTCCGGCGCTATCCCGGCAAAAGTCATGCCGGTACCGCAGGTTATTTATCTTAGGCCGGAATATGCCCAGACAGGGGAAAGCGAAGACTCGGCGGTTCAAAAGGGCTTGGCTTTTGAAGCAGTCCGCTGTTCCATGAATTATAGCGGACGGTTTGTTGCCACCCATGGGGAGATGTACCGTTATGGCAGTATAAAATTATTGATCGGGGCGGATGAAGTAATCATCGGCGCTTGTGTTTTCTGCATGCAGGCCTCAGAAATTATTACCATTATCCAAGTCATGATGGCCGAAAAAATATCTTGCCGTGATATCGCAGACTACATCTTTCCGCATCCGACCGAGGGTGAAATAATCCGTAAATGCGTATCACTTTATTATTCAGCCGTCAGAAAGGAAGCATGAAGAAAGGATATTTTATGAAACCATATAAGTTTTTTTATTTTCCCTATGCCGGTGCTTCATCCATTACCTATAATGCATGGAAAGAATACTTTCAGCCGGAACTGGAACTGATATTGATAGATTATGCAGGTCATGGGGGCAGAAGAAATGAACCTTTATATTCATCGGTTGCGGAAGCTTGTGAGGATATATACGGTATTGTGAAGGAAAGGGTCAAGGAGAATGAAATTTACTATCTTGGCGGCCATTGTATCGGTGCTATTATAGCATATGAATTATATCTTAAGATCCGGAAAAAGGGAGAGACCGTCACACCGGACGGGTTGTTTCTGTCCGGTCAGGGCGCTCCGGACCGGATTCAGGATGACGGCCTTGCCGATATGGATAGCCGGCAGTTGCTTCGGCATCTTAATCATACCGGTGTAATCGAAAGCGAACTGCTGGATGAGAAGATTTTCAATTATGTAAAAGAAATGGTAATTGAGCCGGTCAAGCGTGATTCAAAGATTTGCAATGAGTATAAATGCGACTGCTCAGAGGCCAAGTTAGACTGTCATGTATGTGTGCAATATGGGTTAGATGAGCAACTCTATTCACCGGAAATGATGAAGCGGTGGGGCGTTTTTGCCGCCGCTCCGGTCAAGTTCTACGTTTATGACGCGGATCATTATTATATGGACACCTTATATGAAAGATATATATCCGATATCAAAGCCGAGATTTTAAACTACACAGCAGGAGAATCACAACATGAACAATGTCCTTGAATATCTGGAAACAGCAAAGCGAAAGTATGGTAATAAGACCGCCCTAGTTGATCTGGAACAAAGCTGGACCTTCCATGAATTATGGCAAAAAGCCCGCAATATCGGTTTACATATGGCTGCCGTAATAAAACCCGGGGAGGCCGTCGGGGTGTATCTGGACAAAGGCTGTGATGCGATAGCCTGTTTTTTAGGCATTGTATATGCCGGCGGATTTTATGTTCCGCTCAATGTCAAGCATCCGATCAAGAGAATCACCCAGATCCTGACGGCGGCGAATTGTCATACGGTGATTGCCAAGGATGAGCACCGGGAGCTTTTGGCGGAGAACTGTGACGCTGATATAGATGTAGTCGCCGTGGACGCCCTAGGGGAAGCGGCGGAAGATAGTCCCCTTTTAGAGCAGATCCGCAGCAGGTCCATTGACCTTGATCCGCTTTACACCATGTTTACATCCGGTTCCACCGGGAAACCCAAAGGGGTGGTCGTCAGCCATCGCGCGGTAATTAATTTCATTGATCAATTCACCGACCTGTTTCATATTACCAAGCATGATGTCATTGGCAATCAGGCGCCCTATGATTTTGATATTTCCGTTAAGGACATCTATTCGTTCCTGAAGACCGGAGCAACCATGTATATCATACCGTCGGATTATTTCTTGCAGCCGGTAAAACTACTTGATTTTTTGTGCAATAATCATATTACAACAATTATCTGGGCGGTTTCGGCTATGTGTATTGTATCGGGAATGGATGGCTTTGACTATCGGGTCCCTGAGCTCAGCAAGATATTGTTTAGCGGCGAGATAATGCCAGGCTGGCACCTTAATTACTGGAAAAGCCATCTTCCGCAGGCAATGACGGTTAACTTGTATGGGCCAACTGAAATCACCTGTAACTGTACCTACCATATCATAAAGAAAAACCTTGAGAAAGATGAGCGGATTCCCATCGGACGCGCATTTCCCAATGTCAGGGTACTGCTTTTGGACAAAGGTCAGAATATAATAACGGAACCGGACGTCACGGGCGAGATATGGGTGTCGAGCGCATCGCTTGCCCTCGGCTATTATGGCGAACCGGAGCTGACCCGGGAAGTGTTTATCCAAAATCCGCATAACGGTTTTTATCGCGAGATTATGTACCGGACCGGAGATTTTGCCCAATATGGCCAAGATAAACAGCTTTATTTTATTTCCCGTAAAGACTTTCAGATTAAGCATATGGGACATCGGATAGAACTGGATGAAATAGCCGCCCAAATAATGATTATTGAGGAAGTGAAAAGAGCAAGTTGCATTTATATTGAAGAAAAGGAGAGAATTATTGCTTTCTATGAAGGCAATATTGAGTCAAGAAAAATCATCCAGTTCTTAAAAAAGCAGGTACCGCCCTATATGATACCGAATAAATGTATTGAATTAAAGCAGCTTCCGGTTACAGAAAGAGGAAAAACCGACCGCAGACAATTGATTTCTATCTACGAATCTTATGTCAGATGAGGGGGTGATGACATGATACCACAAGATAAATATCGGCAGGTTGCCCAAGAATATGGAACGCCGGCTTATGTGTTTGATCTGGACGAAGCGGAAAATAGGGTGGCTGAGCTCAAAAAGCATCTTGCAAGTAATGTTACAATCTGCTACGCTATGAAGGCCAATGCGTTTCTGGCGGAAAGATTAAGTAAGATCCCGTTGCCGCTGGAGGTATGCTCGCCTGGTGAGCTGGCAATCTGCAAACAATTGAAGGTCCGGGCAGAACAGATTATTTATTCCGGCGTTAATAAGCAGCATGACGAGGTGCTTGAGGCGATACGGGCCGGCGTGAGGGAATATACCTGTGAATCTATTCAGCAGGCCGAAACCTTACAGGCTACGGCCAGCCAAGAAAAAGTAGTGATATCGGTTATAATGCGGCTTTCTTGCGGAAACCAGTTTGGCCTAGATGAAAAAGCAATGATTAAGATCCTGGCGAGGAAGAAGCGTTACGATCATCTGACCTTCATTGGCCTGCAATATTATACTGGAACCCAGCACTGCCGGATAAAGATCATTCAAGAGGAGCTCAGCCGTTTAGCTACGCTTACCAAAGAGCTGAACCGGCGATTTGATTTACATATGCGGCGATTGGAATATGGGCCGGGCTTGCCGGTAGAATATTTTAAGGATGAACATATTGATATGCTTCATCACGACCTGCCCTTTTTTATAGAACAAGTAAATGAACTGAGCAAGGACTGGGAAATCTTTTTGGAGCTGGGCCGTTACCTTGCGTCAGCAGCCGGAACCTATCTGTCCAAAGTGGTAGATGTCAAGACTACGGAAGATACGGACTATGCCATCATTGACGGAGGAATAAATCATATTGTCTATACCGGTCAGATTATGAGTATGAAAGTCCCGCTTATATCCGTACTATCGAGTAAAGCAGTTGCGGACGACAAGGCAGTTACCATCTGTGGCTCGTTATGTACGGCAGCAGATGTGATTGTGAGAAATGTTTGCCTTGCCGAACTGAAGACAGGGGATATCCTTGCCTTTCATAATATCGGAGCCTATTCCGTGACAGAAGGTATTTATTTGTTTTTATCCAGAAAAATGCCGGCAGTATTGCTATATAGCACTGAAAAGGGCTTATTGCTGAAGCGGGATTTTATTGATACATATCAAATAAACAGTGGAATGAAGGGAGATGTAATATGATAAACAGCCGGCTTTATGAAATTTTGTCAGACGCCCGCTCTGATATCGATTTTGAACGGGAAACAGGGCTTATTGATCAGGGAATCCTGAATTCTTTTGATTTACTGTCGATTATCTCGGAAATAAATGAATCATTTGAGATTACCATCAAGCCAATGGATATTTTACCGCAGAATTTTAATTCCGCTGAGTTAATGTGGAAAATGATCGAAACATATTTGAATACATAATAAATTATGAAGAGGAGAGTAGACATATGAATAAGGGAATCGACAATTTTGCGACAAAAAATGTGGTTGTTTTCAGTGTGCTGCTGGTCATCGTCACGATGCCGGTCGCTTGGGGCATCCTGTATCCCCTGCTTATTCCATTGGGAATGATGTGGTATAATGCGATAAAGTATACGGTGAGCGCGGTCTTGGCCTTGGTTTTTATGTATGTGTTATGGCAAAAAAAGGTATTTAGCTTCCGTAATCCCCGTTTTTTTAAGAACCTGTTTACTTTTGGCCTGCTGGGGGTTCTTGGGTCGGTCGGGGCTTTTTTTGTCAGCGGCGGTGTGGTTGACCTTAATCCCGGGCTGGGGCTTATTATCGGATGCATATGGATGAACCTAGCCATTGCCGTCAGTGAAGAGGTTATATTCAGAGGAATCTTGCTGAATACCATGTTATCCGTGTGGAAACATAAGAAAAATGTCATTTTCTTAGCTGTTGTAATCAGTAATATTATCTTCGGGCTCCGGCATCTGATTAATTTGGTCCTGATGCCGGATACGGTTGTCCTGACGGCGGCGCAGGTGATTTTTACCTTTATGGCCGGGGTCTACTTAAGTGCGGTTTTCCTCAGAACTAATAATATCTGGGTCTGTGTAGTCATTCACTTCATGGAAGACCTAGGTGTTTCAATCTGGGAAATCTTTTCCTCGTCACAAGCCGCAGAAGCCAATCAGGACGGTTCACTCTGGATGGCGGCCGGGATGATATTGGTTCAGCTGCCGTATTTGATTTTTGCCATCTTGATGCTCAGAGATAAAAAGTGGGATCGGTTAACCGACAAGACAGCTTTCAACTATTGATTATGAGTCCGTTTAAGAAGCTGAATCAATAGCGGACATGGGGTAGAGACAGGGGGTACAGACATGGATAAATTTCGAATTGAAAAAGATCTGCTCGGAGAAATGCCAATACCGGCGGAAGCCTATTATGGAATACATACTGTCAGAGCTTATGAAAATTTTTGCGTTAGCGATGAAAAACCGGACGGCGTCTTAATAAAAACCATGGCCTGGGTAAAAAAAGCATGTGTCCTAGCCAACCAGGACGGCAACAAGATTGAAGCGGATACCGCCGGTGCCATAGCCGATGCCTGCAATAAAATAGCCGCCGGCGGTTTCAACGGTCAATTCATCGTAAACCCGATCCAGGGCGGTGCCGGAACCTCGTTTAATATGAACGCCAATGAAGTTATCGCCAATCTGTCGCTGGAAGCCTTGGGATACGAAAAAAGTAATTACGACATTATTGATCCGCTTGCCCATGTAAATATGTCACAGTCGACTAATGACGTTCTGCCCACGGCTTTAAATCTGGCACTAATTCTCAAGCTGGAGCCCTTATTAAAAGCTTTGGCCGATGCAATTGAAACATTACATGTCAAGTCGAAGGAATTGGAATCGGCGGTAAAGATGGGAAGAACCCATTTAAACATGGCGGTGCCCATCAGTTTTGGCCAGAGTTTTGATGCATATGCAGCGGTGCTCGACCGTGATTACGAACGGATCAAGCAAGTAAAAAATGCTATCGGGAAAGTGCCGCTAGGAGGCACCATCGTCGGAACCGGACTGAACACGTCACCTTCCTATCGCAAAGCCGTGATCAGCCACTTACAGCAGATCAGCGGCATTAAGGTAGAAGCCTGTGCCAATCTGGCTGACGGTATTCAAAATGTTGATGACTACACCTCATTATTGTCGGCATTGAAGGTATGTATCCTGAATCTTTCTAAAATAGCTTCTGATTTAAGACTATTAGGTTCCGATGCCCAGTATGGAATCGGCGAACTGCTGATTCCGGCCCGGCAAATAGGTTCGTCATTTATGCCTGAGAAGGTTAATCCCGTCATGGCTGAGCTGATTAATCATGTGTCATTTTTGGTATGTGGTTATGATTTGGCAGTCAGCATGGCGGCGCAAGCGGGACAGCTTGAATTAAATGTCTATAAGCCGACGATTTCATATTGTCTATTTAAGTCAATCGGCCTGATGACAGAAGCCATTTCCCTTTTCAATGAATTTTGCTTAAAAAATCTCAAAGCGGCGCTAACAATTCATTGACAACGACATCTGGCAGTGCTATGATTGACTTAATTAAAAACAGGGATAGAGGTTGCGTTTTTCATCAGTAATTTTTCCGATGTGACAGGCACAGTTGAAGAAGAGTGAAAGGGAAAAACGCCGAAAGGATCTGATCTTCTGTAAATCGGACCTTGGGCATGCAGTGAAGAATTGCATGACTGTCATCAAGAAATTGATGGGGCGCTATCGGAAGTATAACAGATAGATATTTGTTTATGCTCAGTAGCCGGCCGCATGCCGGCATTTTTGTTCCTTATAATTTATAATCTCATGATCTATCATAAGGAAAGCGGGCACGGCCTTATCCCGGGCACCCTAACATATGTCCCAGACTGGAGGAGAAAAATGGCAGTATTTACCGGCGCAGGTGTTGCGCTTGTGACACCGTTTAATGAAAACAATGCAGTGAATTACGACAAACTGGCGGAACTGATTGAGTTCCAGATTAAGGGCGGGACTGATGCGATTATTGCCTGCGGAACAACAGGCGAAGCGTCTACCCTGACCCACGAAGAGCATATCGGAGTGATCCGGTTCTGTGTGGAAAAAACGGCCGGCCGGATACCCGTAGTGGCGGGAACCGGCTCCAACTGTACCGACACGGCGGTCTACCTTTCCGTGGAAGCGGAGAAAGCCGGTGCCGATGCCTTGCTGGTCGTATCGCCTTATTACAATAAAGCCACGCAAAACGGCTTGTTTGAACATTTCAAAGCAATAGCCGATGCCGTAAAGATACCAGTGATCTTATATAACGTGCCAAGCCGCACCGGCTGCAACATTCAGCCGGGGACCATCGTCAGGCTGTGTACGGAAGTACCTAATATCGTAGGGGTAAAGGAAGCCAGCGGGGATATTTCGCAGATCGCCAAGCTGATGCAGCTGGCCGACGGCCAGGTGGATCTATATTCCGGGAATGACGATCAGATTGTCCCCCTGCTCTCATTAGGCGGAAAAGGGGTGATTTCCGTGCTGTCCAACATCGCGCCGCAGCAGACACACGATATCTGTGCCAGTTATTTGGGCGGCGCGGTTACCGAAAGCAGTCAGCTGCAGCTGGCCGCTATCCCGCTTTGCGGTGCCCTGTTCTGCGAAGTGAACCCTATTCCGGTCAAAAAGGCTCTGAACCTGATGGGCATGGCGGTCGGTACCTTGCGGCGCCCGTTGACCGAGATGGAAGCCGTCAACGTTCCCCGACTGGAAAAAGCCATGAAAGAATACGGTATTTTATAGGACAAGGAGACAACATTAATGATAAAAGTAATTATGCACGGATGTAACGGGAAAATGGGTCATATCATTGCCGATATAATTGCGGGTGATCAGGAAGCGGAAGTCGTGGCCGGGGTGGATGCCTTTGACGAAGGGAAAAACCCCTTTCCCGTTTTTTCAGATATTATGGCTTGTGACGTGAAGGCTGACGTTATTATTGATTTCAGCGTAGCCGCCGCTGTTGACAGGCTGTTGGATTATTGTGCCGGCCGGAAGATCCCCTGTGTTCTCTGTACAACCGGGTTGTCTCAGGAACAATTATGCCAGGTGGAAAAGGCTGCCGAACGAACAGCTATCTTAAAATCAGCCAATATGTCGCTGGGTGTCAACCTGCTGTTGAGGATGATCCGAGAAGCGGCCGCGGTGCTGGCACCGGCGGGCTTTGACATTGAAATAACCGAGAAACATCATAACCTTAAGCTTGACGCGCCCAGCGGAACGGCGTTGGCTTTGGGGGATGCCATTAATGATGAGCTTAACGGGGAATACTCCTATGTCTACGACAGAAGCGAGCGTAGCGAAAAACGTGATAAGAAAGAAATCGGTTTTTCGGCTATCCGCGGCGGAACCATCGTGGGCGAACATGATGTCATTTTTGCCGGGACGGATGAGGTGATTACCTTTTCCCATGCGGCCTATTCCAAGGCGGTATTTGGAAAAGGGGCGGTTCAGGCCGCCAAATACCTAGCGGGAAAACCGGCCGGGATGTATAATATGTCACATGTGATTAATGTGTGATGGGATTGTTTGTGTTGTTATAACTTATGTAGACAGCACCCCCAAGGAGTGCTGTCCCGATATAATTCTTAACAGGAGAAAGAGCTAACTGTGACAAGTTTTACCGGTTAATATCTTGTTCCATAGTTACGTGTTGCATTGTAACGGGTTCCGGTAGTATTGTTTACATTGTCATTAGTGTCATTTACCGTATCATTGTTTACGGTATCTTCGCTGTTGCTGTCATTTCCGCCTACCACGTCACGGGTTACATTTTCCACTCCGTCAGTTACGTCTTCGACTACGTCGCCGACTGCGTTACCGGCATCTTCTAATATAGAGCCGTCGTTATTTACGTCATTCACGTTGTTCGCGTCATTCATGTCGTTTACGTTATCGGTGGTGTTATTTACCCCATTATTATCGGTGGTCTGGTCAATGGCCGTATCATTCCTATTCCTGTCGGTGGACGTTTCATCCATATCGGTAGTCCCGTTCACAGTTCCGTCTACATTGTCTGTAGTTCCGTTACGCCCGCAGGCAGAGAACATACAGAGCATAGTCAACACAAAGGAAACCGAAATCAGTTTTTTCCAAGTTTTCATAATTTCACTCCTTTTAAACTTATTTAAAACGCTTTATAGCCAGGAACCGTAAGCAACGGTTCTTAAGGTATTATGCGCAAGGATAGGGTAAATATACGGTGGAATAGCTTTAAGAAATCATTGGAAGAAAATAAAAAATAAGAAATGATGACGGTTGATGACTGTCAAAGTATGGTTATGATAATAGTTTATCTGCTCTGTTACATGTTATGTTGGAAATTCAATCCAGATTAAAGGTCTGCCTTATCAGCACTCCGATATTGTAACATTTACGGTCTATTCCTCACTATGCCGTTGAGTATGGTGTGTAGTATATAGAATTATTATGATAACATAATGATGGTTTTGGTAATGATAATTATTATAATTGACATATGGAAAAGAGATATGTTAACATGAGATAAGGGAATCATTAGTAATAGCACAATAAATATATAAATTTACTACGAAGATTGCCATGGAAACGTTCCCATGGGAATGGAACGGTTCAGCAACAGAAAAAACAGTTTTATGAGGAGGATGTAATGGTTAATGTAGTCAAGGGAAGACACAAAAGTACAAACCAAAAGATTTATGACGTGAAGCGAAAGGGTTTACGGAAAAGTAGTAAAATGTTTTTAACAGCGGTACTTGTTTTTGGCTTATTGTTTGTTGTTTCATGTGGCCGCGGTGATGTGCCGACCACTACCGATGATCCTGACCGTATAGTTTATGTGGCGGAATATCAAGATATGGGTTTAGGAAACAGCGGGATGCCGGTTGCGTTAGAAAATGACGGCATTCTTTATAGCTTGGTCAGAGAAGATACGGCCTCAATGACAGCCGCTAAAATCATCATGAATAAGACCGATATCGCCGATGGCAGTCAGGAACAGGTTTCTATGTTTGATGTGGATGCCGGAGAGACTGTCACCGCTATGGTTTATCAACAGGGAAATCTGGTTGTCCTTATGGAAAAAGTGGACGAGGCTGGAAATAGTCATGTTTTATATGAAGTGACACCTGATGGTGAGAAAGTCAAGGAAACGGACATTACGGCGGCGGTAAAAGAGGCTGGTGGTATTTCAATCAGCCGGATGAGCGGCGACGGCCAGGGTAATCTATACATAGCGGCCGAAACCGAGATGTATTCGACAATCATTCTGCTTTTAGATCAAGCGGGTGCGGTGAAGGGCAAGGTTGAATCCGCGCAGATGGCGAACAGTATGTTTTATGCGGGTGACAATCTGTATGTCTATGGCTACGGTACCGAAATCACCGTCTTGAGTAAGGATGATTTTGCCAACGGTTCGCCGGGTACGATGGCTGCCTTGAAAGGAATACTTAACAATAGTACGTTTACTTTTGCTCCCGGCGGTTCTACCGGCATCTTAGTTAATAACGGCGTCGGTATCTATGAGTACGACAGTGCCACCGGAGAATGCAGTAAAGTATTTGATTACATCGAAAGTGACTTTTTGGCCGGTACGGTCAGTTTGTTTGGTATCATCGGCGATCAGTCTTTTTGGGCAGTCAACCAAGCCCTTAACAATTACGGTGATGTGACCGCTACCGAGATGGTTCGCTTTAATGCGACAACCGCCGCCGAACTGCCGGAAAGAGAAATCATAAGATTCAATGCCTATAATATTATGCCGTTAGCATATAAACCCATTGTTGAATTTAATAAAAGCAATCCCAGATATCGGATCGTTGTAGAAGACTTTACCCCGACTGATTTCTCTGAATACGAAGCGGCAATGTTACGGTTTAATGCTTCTTTGCTGGGCGATGAAAGACCTGATATTGTCCAGGTGTCGATAGGCGATTATAAGAATCTGATTCGTAAGGGCGTTCTAGAGGATCTTTACCCGTTCATGGAAGAGGATGACAGTTTTAATCTGGATGACTACTTGAATAATATCATGACCATTTATGAAGAGGATCAAAAACTTTATGGATTAGCTAATGGCTTTATGATTGAAACCCTAGTCGGTAGCGCCGAAATCCTTGGTGATATCGAACGGTGGAATATTGAGGAAATGATTGCTTTTGCAGAACAACACCCGGATGCCCAGCTTTTCGCCGGAGACGGCAGAGCGGCCATGATACGGTTAACCAGCCGTAATTTAGAACGTTTTGTGAATTATGAGACCGGGGAAAGTTATTTTCAGGATGATGATTTTATTAAGTTATTGGAATTTGCCGCAACCTTCAAGGCACCGGAAGATCTGGAAGAAGGCACGGAATATCTACTGAGTATAGAATATGTTTTTGATGTAGAGTCGGTGCAGAGGATGGAGAGTTACTATAACGGACCGATAACATATATCGGCTATCCGACCGATGAAGGAAACGGGATTATCGTTTCGACAGGCTTGGGACTGGGGATGAATGCCGACTCGAAGGTCAAAGACGGGGTGTGGGAATATTTATCGTTTTTGTTGTCGGATGAAGCTCAGGATGCAGAGAATGGTATGATTCCTTACACGTTCCCGGTCAAGAATAGTGCCGTGGATCTTCTGTGTGAGAAGGCCATGGCAACGCAATATGCTGACGACGGAAATGGAAATCAGATCGAAGTGCCCAAATATGTCTTTGGAGTTGAGATGGAACCGGCAACGGAAGAACATATCAGTCAGTTCAAGGATTTGTTGGAACGGGCAGACACTCTCCCCGACGGCAATGAATATATATTTACTATTATCTCTGAAGAGATCGACGGTTACTTTGCCGGCCAGAAGACGGCTGCAGAAGTTGCGGAAATTATTGATAACCGGGTACAGGTCTACCTCAGCGAGAACCAGTAAATACCTGATTAGCCTATAGTAATATACAGTTATTTTCTGTTATCACGATGAATAGATGGCCGTCAGATGACTGGCTTAAGCGGTCATCGTCAGATTGCCCGGAGCCGATGAGGCCCGGGCAATCTGACGAACCGGTACATGGCCTTAATTTCAGGGAAAACAGCTTACAGCGAAAACAATTCTTCAGCGTAATGGATTGCCGTTATTGTCTCTGGTATGTTATAATCTATAAAATATATGATTCTTTATATTTTATATTAAAGGAGATTACGGCATGGAATTCCGCCCTTGTATTGATATCCATAACGGAAAAGTAAAACAGATCGTCGGCGGCAGTCTGACGGCATCGGAAAGCGGCATCACGGAAAATTTTGTGGCCGTTCAGGATGCGGCCTTTTATGCCGGTTTGTATAAAGACCGCGGGATGAAGGGCGGTCATGTCATCCTATTAAATCCTCCAGCCAGCGAGTATTATCCGGACACTAAAGCGCAGGCGCTTAAGGCACTGGGCGTCTATCCGGGCGGCTTACAGGTCGGCGGCGGCATTACTCCGGACAATGCCGGATCATTTCTGGAAGCGGGGGCTTCCCATGTCATAGTTACTTCTTACGTCTTTCAAAACGGCCGGATTTATTTTGATAATCTGCGCAGATTATCTCAGGCAGTCGGTAAAGAACACCTGGTAATTGACTTAAGCTGCCGCAAAAAAGATGGCCGCTATCATATAGTAACTGACCGTTGGCAGAAATATACGGATGAAATCCTTTCGTTAATCACATTGGAAACATTCTCCATCTACTGCGACGAATTTTTGATTCATGCCGTCGATGCGGAAGGGAAGTCGGCCGGCATCGACGAAGCTTTGGCGGCACTGCTGGGGAGCTGGTCCGCGAATCCCGTCACTTATGCCGGCGGCGTACATTCCTATGACGACCTTAAGAAGCTGAAGGAACTGGGGAAAAACCGGGTAAACGTCACTATTGGAAGTGCCCTGGATCTTTTCGGCGGGTCTTTAAGTATGGAAAAAGTCATTGAATATATTAATTCTGTATAAATTCCGATCAAATCCGAAGACATGGGCAATTATGCAATTTATTGATTATACAGATTCAGTTGGTTCGGCAAAATCACCAACATAAATAATTGATGATGTTTTCCTAAGGTATTTATGATATAATAGACAGTAATAAATCACAGTTATGTTCCCGGAACGAACGTTCAGGGATAGAGAGTTTCCAGAATAAGCACAGAATGAACATTACGGGAACGCTGTTACAAAAGGATGTAGCATATGTTGACAAATAGTGGAATTGTCCTAGAAGGTGGAGCATTCAGAAGTATATTTTCGGCTGGCGTACTGGATTTTTTCTTGGATGAAGCCTTTCATTTCCCCAATATTATCACTTTATCAGCCGGCGCCTACGCGGCCTTGAATTATGTATCGAAGCAGAAAGGAAGAATTATCCAGACCAATATTGAACCATTAAGGAATAAGAGCTATGTCGGGCTGAAGACGTTTCTCCGGACAGGCGGCTTATTCGATATGGATTTTTTGTTCGACCGGATTCCCAATGAACTGGTACCGTTTGATTATGAGGCATTCTTTGCTTCCGATCAGCGGCTGGTGATGCACGCTACCAATTGTCTGACGGGAAAGGCAATATATTTTGATACTTTTGAAAATAAAGAGCGGCTGATGGATATCTGCCGCGCCTCCAACAGCATGCCATTTATCGCCCCCATTGTCAAGGTTGATGAAGTTCCTTTACTGGACGGCGGGATATATGATGCCATCCCGATTGAAAAGGCCATGGAAGACGGGATTGAAAAAGCCGTCGTCGTATTCACCCGCAATAAAGAGTACCGCAAGAAGAAACGCTGGTTTTATCAGTTCATGATAAAGCGGGTATATTATAAATATCCTCGCTTGGTCGAGATCGCAAAGAGCCGCGCGGAACGCTATAACCGTGCCTTGGAGTTAGTGGAACAGCTTGAAAAAGAAGGAAAGGTTTATGTGATCAGACCGACCCAGCCGACGATCAAGAACAGCGAAAGCAATCCCAATAAGCTGATGGGTTTTTATGAGCATGGCTATCAGACGGCCAAGGAAAAGTTTACGGAGATCAAAGACTTTTTGGGAGTTGAGTGAAATCTTAGGAAATAGCTGTTTCACCGCTTCCTCCCCGATGTGATGTTAAGATTATGATAAAGGAGAAAATAAGATGATTAGCAAGAATTCGATTCTGGTAGTGGAAGACTGTAAGGAAAATATTGACGGGCTGCGGGCCATATTGGATGAAGAATATGAGGTGTTTGTGGCCATTAACGGCGCGGGAGCCATTAATCTGCTGAAAACTGTCCAGCCGGATCTGATTCTGCTAGATATCGGCCTGCCGGATATGGATGGCTTTGATGTCTTGGAAAGGATCCGTAAGCTAAAGGGCTGCAAACAGATACCAGTCATCTTTATTACCGGCGAAACCGATACCTATGTGGAAGAATACGGACTTTCCATGGGAGCGGAGGACTATATCAGAAAGCCCTATGTTCCTAGTGTCCTTCTGGTCAAGACCAAGAATTGCATTGAACGTAAACTATATCGCGATAATCTGGAACATCTGGTTAAGCTGCGCACCAAGGAACTGACTAATTCCCGTGAAATGATCATCATGGGCATGTCGCTGTTGGCGGAAAGAAGAGATAACGGAACCGGAAAGCACATCCAGCGCATCATGAAATATACCGAGCTTCTGGTAAACCAGATATTCCGTACCCATCCCAATATGATGACACCTAAGCAATGTGAAGAAATCATCGTGTATTCTACGCTTCATGATATCGGCAAGGTCGGAATCCCGGATTCTATTCTGCTAAAGAACGGCAAGCTTACCGACGATGAATTTGAAATCATCAAGACCCACACGGACATCGGGGCAGAAGTCTTGTTCAATACGGCGAAGCTCTACCGGGAGAACCAGGAATATCTGCGAACGGCGATTGATATTGCCGAGTCTCACCACGAAAAATATGACGGAACCGGATATCCCAAAGGGCTGAAAGGCAACGAGATACCGCTGGCGGCTCGGATAGTCGCTCTGCCGGATGTCTACGATGCCTTGACCAGCAGAAGAGAATACAAAGAGGCCTATCTGCATGACATGGCCAAAGACATTATCGTAAACGGAGACGGACGGACCATGCCCAGTCATTTTGACCCTATTGTGCTGGAGGCCTTCCTGCAGATGGAGGAAGAATTTAAAAGTTTAAGTGACAATAAAGACGAAGAGTAGTTTCATTTTAGAAGTTTAAAGATTCATATGGAGGTTGTGCGGAATGACGGTGGAATTGATGGCAGGAGTGTTAGGTATTATTATTATATTGTTGATTGCCGCCTTGTTTTTTGTTATTAAGAATAATAGCAAGCTCCAGAACCTGCAAAAGAATCTGGTTGATATTGGTCAGCTCCAGACGCACCGGGATGCCTATCGCCGGAGCCAGCGTGATATGAAGCAGATCATCGACTCGCTGCCTTGGCCGATGTTCATCATTAATCCCAAGGAGCTGGCCGTCAGCTATGGCAATGATGCATTTAAAAAGACTTTCCGTTTTGACGGGGAAAAAACTACGGAATTCAATATCTGGACGGTCATGCCCGAACGTCAGTCCAATGGACGGGACAGCAAAGAGTGTATCCGTGATTTTGTCAGCAGCGTGCGGAAAAGCCCGGCTGTGTTCACGGAAGAGCAGGACTACCTTCTGCCTTTCGGGGAAATCGTCCTGATGCGGACTGTGGGGGCAGAGATCTATTACAATGGTGAGCCTTCTGTTTCCGTCGTGCTTCAGGATGTTTCCGTTCAGAAAAAAGAAGCGGAGCTGCTCAGAAGCCTTGCCGATAAGGAACGCGAAGCCAATGAGTTAAAAAGCCGTTTCATCATCAATATGAGCCATGAGATCAGGACGCCGATGAACGGTATCATCGGGCTGGCGGATATTCAGCTTCAGAAAACCTATGATAAAGAAACCCGGGATGCTTTTAAGAAAATAAGCCTGTCCGCTAAACTACTGATGGCCATTGTCAATGATATTCTGGATTATTCCAAGATTGATGCCGGCAAGCTTAATATCATCGAAGAAGAGTTTATTCTTGAGAGCATTTTATTTAAAGCCATGCAGACGGCCTTTGAAAGGATCGGGGATAAAAATGTGGATATGCTGCTTAAGATGGCAGACGATGTGCCCCGCAAGGTGATCGGTGATGCGGTCCGAGTATGGCAGATCATCCAGAATGTCCTGGACAATTCCGCCAAGTACACCGAACGCGGCAACATTATGCTGCAAGTATCTATGGAAGATAAAGCTTTTTCCATGGAAGATAAAGCTTTTTCCTTGGAGGATAAGCAGCTTTATTTATTCAGGATTGCCGATACTGGCATCGGCATGAACAGGGAGCAGCTGGACAAAGTCTATATCCCTTTTGAGCAGTTTAGTCCGACTGATTGGAAAAACAGCGGAACTGGGCTGGGACTGCCGGTTACTAAGCATCTGGTCGAGCTGATGGGCGGTACGATCGCTATGCAGAGTCAGGAAGGCTGGGGTACGGTTACGGAAATCCGAATACCGTTAGGAATCAGCGAATGGGATGAGCCGGCAATCGACAAGTCGGCCTTTGCGATCTTAGGGGACAAGCATGTCCTGATTGTTGACGATGCCGCTGCCGGTGCACAAGTTATAGCGGAGCTCTTAGACAGTATCGGTGCTAGGTCGGAAGTAGCCCGGTCGGAAGAGGCGATTGAGCTCATCAGGGAGCGGGCGGAGGAATATGACATCATCATCCTAGAGAGCAAACTGGATCAGAATATCTTAAAAACATTAAGAAGTTATCCCTTTATCAAGACAAAGCTGATTGTTTTACAGAAGCCCTATAAGCCCACCCGGTTCCTTGAACGTTTATGCGCTCTTTTAGGCGGTGTGACGCCAGCGTATAGCATGAGAAACAAAAAATACCATTTCCCTAATGCTAGGGTGTTGGTCTGTGAGGATAATGCCATCAATCAGGATGTCATTGCCGGTGTCCTTGAGCTGTTCAGCATTCAGGCGGTGATTGCCGTCAATGGTGAGGAAGGGATTAAATGGCTTGATAAGGAAGAGTTCGACCTAGTGATCATGGATCTCTTGATGCCGGTTATGGACGGGCATGAAGCCACTAGGGCGATCAGGAGCAGCGGCAAGCCCTATCAGACAGTGCCGATCATTGCCATGACAGCCAACGCGATGGATGAAGAGATGGCTGTCTGTTTGGAAGAAGGAATGAACGGCTATGTGACTAAGCCTATTGATCTGGACAGGCTCTATCATGAACTGCTGAAATGGCTTCCGGTATCATCCAAAGAAGAAGTGGTGGAGTCGGCCGACCTGAATCGCTTGGAAAGCTTGGATTTAGAAGCGGAAACCGACAGCCAGAAAGCCGAACTGGAGAAACTAGGCATCGACGTGGACGAAGCGACGGCTAGGTTTGCTGGAAAATTCGAGACCTATTGCCGCTCATTGCGTAAATTTGCCACCGACATAGACAGTAACGGCATGAGGGATGTGGCTGTGGCGGCCGAGTCTGACATCGTAGAGCTGCGCAGATATGTTCACGGCTTAAAAGGCGTAACGGCCAATCTCTCAATAAAGGAAGAGAACCTTATGCTTCAGAAGCTTGAACAGACCATAAAAGACGGAAATCCGGATATCGGCTTATATCAGCAGCTATATCATCGGCTGACCCGGCTGGCCCAGATGATCCTTTCGGTCGTCGGCATAGAGCAGCCTAAAGACTTGGAAGCCGGCAGCTGGGATGAATGTAAGCTTCTGTTAGCCGAACTGAAACAGCTCCTGCTTCGGGCAAAAGCTAGGGAATGTGAGCAGGTGATCGACCGGATCAAGGCCAAAGCCTGGGAAAATATTGATACCGAATTACTGGAAAAAATCTATGGAAGCGTGGAAGAATATGATTATTCCAAAACGCTGACCATTTTAGAGCAGCTACTGTGATTAAAAAGCTGTGCTTTCATAATAGGATAGCCATATATGAATAAGATTATCGAAAACAATATTGAAATGGTCATTGCCTACGATCAGGAAGGCAAGATCACCGCCTACAACCGGACGGCCGGTGAAGAGCTAGGCTATGGAGATGACATCATTGGCCTTCCTCTGACGTCTGTTTTTACTCAAAGCGCGGAAAACGGCGGGAAGGACATTTTTTTCAGCCAGTCAGATAAGGCGGAAAGCACCGATATGGTGGCCTACCGGAAAAACGGGACCTGCTTTCCCGTTTTTTTGCGGCTTTTCCCCGGTTACTTGGCAGCCCAGAATATGACGGCCTTCAAAAACATGGAAAAGGAATTAGCACTGCTGAAAGCGGAAGCGGAAGAAATGCGCCATGTCCGCAATGAATTCATCGCCAATATGACCCATGAGCTGCGGACTCCGGTAAACGGCATCAAGGGCCATGCCTCCGCCATGCTGGCGGACGGGCCTTCAGCCGAGCAGAAAAAAACCCTTCATATCATACAAAGATGCTGTGAAGACATGACCGCCATCATCAACAACATACTCGACTTCTCTAAGCTGGAAGCCGGCAAGTTCGAACTGCACGAGACTCGGTTCGACCTTTATGAACTGCTGGATTATGTGATAGCGACCAATGTGGCCGTAATCAACGAAAAAGGCCTTCGCGTCACGCTCAATATTGCCGACAATGTGCCTCGCCATGTGAGCGGGGATGATTTACGGCTGGGTCAGATCTTAAACAATCTCATTTCTAATGCCGTTAAGTTTACCGATGTCGGTTTTATCAGGATTGATGTGAACCGGCAGATGCAGTACAAAGAAGAAGCAGAACTTTTTTTCATGGTCAGCGATTCCGGCATCGGTATTGCCCCGGAGGACAGGGACAGGCTATTTGAAAGCTTTTCGCAGGTAGACAGCTCCTCGACCAGAAAACATGGCGGCACCGGCCTCGGCCTTGTCATTACCAAGGAGCTGGTCGAGATGATGGGGGGAACTATCCGGGTAGATAGCCAGAAAGGGAAAGGCAGTAATTTTTCTTTTGATATCCGCCTGAAAACAGCCGAGACAGAAGAAGACCGCAATAACAGCTATCTGTTTACCGACCCCGCTGAGCCCATCTTCCTGATCGAAGAACCTCAGGAGTCCGTATACCGTTTCGGCGCTGCCGAAAACAAGGTTGAAATAGAAAGAAAAACCCAGAAGCTCATCTTGGCGCTGGAGCTTGAGGCTTGGGATAAAGCTGAAAATATCGCCGCCGGCCTCAAAAGGCTCATGACCGAGGCTCCGGATGAGGTCCGCAAGCTTTTATTCAGACTGGAGATGGCCATCCGCAAAGAAGACCAGGACAAGAGCAGAGAACGCTTTGAACAGCTCAAAAATGTGCTAAACATCGATTAAGCGGGCATCAGCCGTATAAAGGGGCAAGATCAGCCGGCTGATGTATCTGTCTTCTGATTCATAGCCTTGATAGCTTCCGCCATGCTCCTGCATGATCTTGACACAGGTACGATGGCCCAGCGCCGTGCTTTCCACGGAATATAGCGCATGATTCAAGACATTGACAAACTCGATGTGGAGAAAGGTATCGGTTTCAAAAGCAAGGATGTCGAGCGGTTTCTCCCGCTCGGCATATTTTCGGATATTAGACAGGGTATTATCCAGCACGCGCTGCAGAAATTCCGCATCAATCAGGCAATTGCCGGTAAAAGACTCCGGTTCGGCGTAAAGCTTTACGATAAAACCGCTGTTTTCTAGGTCAAAAAGCTGATTATCGATCAAGCTGGTGATCAGGTTGTAAGTAGAGATGATTTCTTTATGGTAGGTTTCGGCGGTTTTTTCTGAAGCCAGGAAATACTCAAACAGCTTATCCGACATCTCCCTGATCTGAAAGGCCTTGCGCTTGGTCGTAAGCAGAAAATGTTTCAGCTGATCTTCATCCTGGTAACGTTTTAGCAGCATCAATTCCAGATATCCGATCAGAGAGGTAAGCGGGGTGCGCAGGTCGTGGGCCAGAGCGGTCATCAGCTTATGGTTGGCTTCCTTGGTTTTCTCCTCTTCCTGTTTTTTCGCCAGAATTGAAAGGCGCATCTCATTTATCCCCTTGGCGAGCTGAAACAGTTCGTCGTGCCCTAGTTCGGAAAGTTCGTAGTCAAGGTCGCCCCCCTCAAGGATCTTCAGCTCCTGCGACAGGGTATGGATATACCGCAGCTTGATCTGAACCATGATCATGGAAATGACTAGAAAGATAGCCAAGGATAAGAACAGACATACATAATAAGCCCAGACATAATACTGGGAATAGCTTTCGCTGTGTACTAGGGCATTGACAACGGTGCCATCGGCAAAGGTAAGTGTGTAGAAATTGGAATTGTATTCTTTGATCAGGGTGGAGATATACTGTTTATCTAGATATTGGTTATAGTCGGCCTGCAGGTTTTCTTCGCCGTTGTAAGGGTCGGAGTCGTTATAGATACGGTTTTCATAATCGGAATCAAAAATCAGATTATTGGAAAAAAGCGTCAGCTTAATGTTGTTTTCTGCCGCTACCCAGTCGTTGACGGCAGAGATATTGTCAAGCGTGATGTTATAATCCGTGACATATTCCTGCAGCAGCCAGACATATTGCTCCTCTTTTAGCTGTATGGCTTCCGGGCTGGCAACGGTGGCTTCCAGAAGCCGGTAGGAAAGACGGGTCAGGAGCGGAAAAGAGATATAGGCAATGATGAGGGCGGCGGTTACCGAGATCAATAGCTGGGTCGACAGCCTCTGCCGAAAAATATTCTTTATCTTAATCAATCCGGTACCCCCTTCCCCAGATGTTAAGGATATAGCGGTTTAGCTGATCGTTGTCCTCCAGCTTCCTGCGCAGGTTGCGGATATGGACATTGACGGTGTTGTTGGAAGATGCAAAATAAGGTTCCTGCCATACGCTTTCATAGATATTCTTTACCGAAAAGATTTTCTTGCGGTTTGAAGCAAGCAAGAGCAAAATCTGGTACTCGATCTCGGTCAGAACCAATTCTTTTTCGCTTTTATATACGCGCTTAGTCTCTTTGTCAATACGAATATCCTGAAAATAGATTGCGGAAGAAGGCGGCTGGTCGGAAACATTGTACGTGATATGCCGGCGGATCAGTGCCTTTACGCGGGAAAGCAGCTCCGAATAGGAAAAAGGCTTGACTAAGTAATCATCCCCGCCGGCGGAAAATCCGGCGACCTTATCCGTGTCGGAGGATTTGGCGGTCAGGAACAGGATGGGCGTCATATATTTTTTACGAAGCTCCAGGCAGGCCTCGATTCCGGAAAAAACCGGCATCATCACATCCAGGATGATCAGGGAGACATCGGGCGCCATCTTGTCAATGGCCTCCTTGCCATTGGTGGCTTCCAGCACTTGGTATCCTTCGTTTCCGAGCAAGATGCGGATGACTTCGCGGATCTCGTCGTCATCGTCAGCAATCAGGATGGTTTGATTCTCATTCATGGCAATTCCTCTTATCGTAATATGCCCTTATTTTAGCATGGTTTAAGGAGGGAAGCCATATGGTTTGTATAACTTAATTATTCTTAAGCAATCAATAAATTGAAATAACATCAGTTATTAAGTTATCTTCTACCAGAAAGCTCCACACGGAATGGCTGGGCAGGCGGTGTTCAGTCAGATACCAGCGCTCTTCGATCGGTGTGATGTAATAGGGGGTGCCGCCGCCGATGAAATACGAATAGACATCTTCATATCCGCCATCGGCAAGGGCGGACAGGTCAGTAGTACGGATCAGGGTGGCATAATCTTGGTTGCCCGCGGCATCGGTCGAAACGGTTATGTAATAAAAATCATGGATTTTAGTAATCTGAACCATGCCGGCCAGCTGGCTGGGAACGGGATATTCCGCCACGATGCGGAAAGTGTCCAGCTTGGCCTTGATGATGGATGAGTTGCCGGATACAAAATAAATATTGTCACCGATGATGGTAAAAGAACGGACATAAGCTCCTTTCAGCGAGGGAATAGAACGGATCTCACTTAAGTAAACAGCGGTGCTGCCCGCTTCCCGGCGGAACAAGTACATCTCCCCGGTAAGTGAACTCCAGACATAAAAAGTATCGGAATCTTTGTCGTAAATAATGTAGTGAGGACGGTTACCGATATCGGTAAATTCCTGGGTAGGGAAGAAAACCGGCTCCCCAGCATCATTGACCTGTCTTTCCATGATCAGGACGCGGTTGTTTTCCGTGTCGTCAATCAGATAGACCTGGCCGTCACTGGCGACAGTATGCCCCATTGACAGATCAGAAGTCATGACCGACCATGAACTGACAGGGTCTTCTAGGTTATCATGGTAGATGACTTGATCATGATAACAGTCCACGATAAAGTATTCAGTTCCTATCTTAGTGATATAGGTAGGAACCTTCAGATGGTCATACGGATTCACCGGTGCGGGAAGCGAAATATCCTGAGCGTGAATTATCGGAGTAGAAGCAAGGAGATAAGGTGACGTAAAAAAGGCCTTCCGGACAGCAAATACTGCCGGGATTCCTATAAGGATAATAGCTAGTATTATTATTATGCCGCCGGTTTTGTTTTTCACATTACCCCCGTCATTTCGCAGATTGGATTTGTTTGTACAGTAATATTGTAAACAGTAACATTATAAACGGTAACAGGTAGAACTGGCAAGAAAAATTAAAATTTATGTTACCCTAGCCAAAGTGAATCAAACCACTGCTCCACAGTAACATCGCTATATTACCCGGGTATCATGTTATTTTTTTGGCGGTCATCGCCATATTACCCAGGCGTCATCGGCTCCGGTTCCGGCTCTCGAAAATAAGTTCCGCTAAATTTCTTGCGCCCCAATATTGGCAGCTTCCGTGTCGCCGTCAAGCGCCGTCCGTGG
>QMCD01000283.1_pt1 | contig 61676 bp, 57 predicted proteins | sample 1821841 | NCBI WGS metagenome assembly QMCD01 (sample SAMN01991225, study PRJNA193472) | Termite gut metagenome, whole genome shotgun sequencing project. | isolation source: worker | host: Macrotermes natalensis
TTGTCGTCGTTTTTGCCTGACGAGGGATGGGATGGTGAGTTGTGGGATTTGTGGCCAAATCCGGTGAATAGCGACTTTTCGGGTGTGGCGGTGTACTCGTTGGAAGATGGCACTCCTGCATACGGCCGGCGTTTCGATAAGGGCAACGGTACACATATTGTACTTTTCGATGAAACGTACAGGAACTTCTCTGATCCGAATCTGAGGATTGCTATGGGTGTTGCAAACGGATTATTGACACGAGGAGAAGACGAGATTCCGCCGCAGCATATTGAGGAAGTGGTTGTAGTTGAAACACGCCCCGGACGAGGTGGCGGCGGTAGTGGTATTAGTATCCCTGATCATCCGGACGACGACAGAAAGGGAATTGATATTCAGGGTATCATAGACGTCAATACGACACCTGACTACGGTGGTCCTGGTGGCGGTGGCGGTAGTCAGGTTGTTCATCGCGATCCGACAATTAAAGTCCCTGACGGCCAATGTGTGATCGGATCTATCGCTGCGGCATTGCAGGCGAAGTACGGGTTCAACGATGCTACAGCTATCTCTATGGCTACCAAAGCACTGAATGATGCCGGAATAGATACCACGACTTGGATAGATGGGGGGATGACCATAAACACGGAGAAAATCTCACAGGCACTCAGATCAGTCGGGTTTAATGTTGTTAAACCTTCCGGAGGAGCATATACGTCCAACCAGATTTCATCTCATTTTACCAACAAAGGGTTTGGAATAGGGCACATAAGTGGCAGTCCAGCGCATAATGTGTTCTTGGTAGGTTATGTACAACAGACTAATACATATACCTATTACGATGCTGTGAAAGGGGGATATGGTAGCAGAGTCGGTATGAGTGGCATTTGGTTGTTTTTTAATTAGTCTATTATGAAAAAGTACACATTGTTGTTGCTACTTATTGCGGTTGCGATAAAGGGCAGCTTTGCTCAGGATTTGTCCGGCATTAAGTCCGAACAAGAGGCTGTTCAGATTATAAGAAGCAGTCGATTTATGCAAATCTATAAATCTGCGGACTGTGACAAATTGAATGTCGAACGATTTGTCGGTGAGGTCGAGAAAATAATCCCTTTGGAGAAGGGAAAGAAAGCGGCCCTGAAAGGGCAGTTGTTTAATGTGGCAGAGTGCGAAATGATTGTGTGGCCTGTGAATCGACCTCCGTTCATTGCAGAGGCAGTAGATGATGTCTTGAAAAACAATTTCGACAGTGCACAATATTGCGAATTATCGGTCAGACTCATAGAAAAATTGGCCCAAATGAATAGTGCTTATGGGTATTTGTCTTCTATACTTCAACAGAAAGAGGGATACGTGCCGTTTGGGTATCCCGGTTCTTTGGAGTATATCGATATGATTTACGACTACTTCGATATTTAAAGAGTGTAGCCGATAGTGTCATATTTTCAGAAAACCCCGTCCCTTCTAAGGGACGGGGTTTTCTGAAAATATCACAAACCGAAACTATTCGAACACAGTAATCGACTCGACGTGCTTACGCAACTCCTCGGCATTCAACCCCGCAGCAGAACCCGCACTGCGGAAATGTTCAGCCGCCTTCACAGTATCACCCTTCAACCCCATCAAAATACCCATATTGGTATGCCAAGCACCATCGTGGTTCTTAACCTTAGCCAAATAACGCTCCGCAGCAACCGTATCCTTGCGATCCAAAGCACTCGCCGCAGCATTCAAATTAGCCACATCGCTGTCCGGGAACACCCGAGCCGCAGTCTCCATAGACTCGCGGAACTGTTCGCTGCCCTGAGCATAAGAGTTGGCAACCATAAACATCTCGTTCAACGAAAGATTGCTCGGACGTGTACGAATAATCTCCTTAGCCCTCTCCACATCAATAGGCGCAACCTCATAATTGATCACATAATCGGTCCGGCGCAACTTCGGATAAAGCTCGTTGCGAATCGTCTGATAAGCACTCTTGCCCCGCAACTGAGTCTCGCGACTATCCAAATTGTCGTTGCCATAAGCAATAATGTCGATCAACTCCTCCTTGCCCGCAAAAGTACCCTGCTGAACCAAAGTTTCCAAAGTCTTCCAATCTTCACCCGCACCAACGGCACTGATGAGATTGGCCGCCAACCCATAATTGGCCTGAATATAACTTCTCAAAGCCTCGGCACGACGCTGCGACAACCGCTGATTGCTCGACGCGCTACCCTCCGGCGAAGCGTGACCGGTCAACTGAACGCTCTTAACCGTCACGTCGGTGTCGTTCTTAACCAAATCGATGGTCTTCTTGATAGCCTCCAACTCGGCCGCATTGCTGCGGAAATCGCGATTAATCTCCGAGCGACCCACCACATACTCCAAATAGGCCTTGCCACTCTCGGCGCGAGCCTTCACAGCTTCCACCTCGGGAGTGATATAAGAAACACGGAACTGCGGCTCATAACGCTCAACCACAATAACAACCGGTTCGGGTTCGGGCTCTACCGGCTTACGGCCGATGCCGTAAATGAGGTTCAACCCGATCTTGGTCGGGCCCCAATAACCGTGCTTGCGGCTATCGCGGTAATCACCACACGTCTCACAAGCATAAACGTCGTAATCCATCAACGCATAACCCGCACCGATGGTGAACTCCATACCCCAATGATGAGACCAATTCCAACGATAACCCCAACTGATACCAGCTCCGTAAAGCTCACCGTCGAAGCGATTGTTCTCCATAAACTTGGTGAAAGGCTTGTGGGGGAAACCACCCACATTGAAAGTCGCCCAATGGGCATGCAACCCGATGAAGCCCCCCTTAAAAGTCTCGCGGAACCAATAACGAAACTCGGGCTGAACCAACACGTGTTTCAACTGGAAGTCGGTGTTCTTGAAATCCCACGGATTCCAATTCACCGGAATGTCGATAGAGGTGTGACCTCCCGTGCGAAACTCGATGCCGAGGTTCATCGTCGTGGTGAGATCGTACAGCAAGTTGGTCTTGATGTTAAAGACCGGCGGATCGATCTCTTTCTTCTCCTTACGCTGAGCAAACACCATAGCAGGTGCCAGCAGGAACAAAACTACTAAAAGTCGTTTCATAATATAATACATTAAAATTTAAAAGACTGCAAAGACAACACAAAACTCCTACTTACGCTGGAACAACCGAACAATAAGCAAAAGCACGCAAGCACCAACCACGGCACTCACCAAGCTCCAAACAAAACCGGCACCCACAACGCCCAACATCCCGAAAATCCATCCCCCCAACACCGCGCCGATAACGCCGACCAACAAATTGAGCCAAAAGCCCTGACCCGTACCCTTGATAATCAGCCCGCCGATCCAGCCGGCCGCCAATCCAATGAGAATAAACCACAAAAAGTTCATAACATTAAAGTTTTAAGTGAGCAACACAAAAGTTGTTTGCCGCACCCTAACCTCAATCATCGTGCCACGTTTGTACCCTCCGCAGCCGCATAGGTCAACGCCTGACCGCTGACCAACATCAACGACACCTCGCACATCTTGGTATCATACTGCGCAACCAGCAACCGCTCCTCGGCATCCAGCAAGCTCTTCTGGGCCTCCCGAAGCTCGATCCCCGAAATGACATATTGGGCATAAAGGTCGCGCGCCGCCTCATAGTTCTGGTGGGCCGACACCAAATTCTCCCTCTCCAAAGCCAGCAACTGCAAATTGTTCTCATAAGCCATCCAAAAGGTGGCCAGATCGGCCCTGAGCGAGATCAAAACCTGCTCCGTCTCCAACCTCGCAATATCCACCTCCAACCTCGCATTGCGTATCTCGCGCCCGCGATTACCGTCGAAAATGGTGAACCCCAGCCTCACCCCCGCATCGGGTCCCCAGTTGTGTCGCCGCCGAACCCCTCCGCGATCGTAACCATTGGCCGCATAACCATATCCCAAATTGAGCTCCACGGCGGGATAAGCCCGCGACCGCACCATCTTCAAATCCAGCTCCGCCAACCGACCGCTCCTTTGGGCGAGGGTCAGCTCGGCACTGTGGTCAAACATAAGCCTCTCCAATCGGGCGAATTCCAACGTCTCGTCGATGTCTATAACGGAGTCACAAATCACGACATCCTCCGAAACCATCAACTCGCCCAAACGAATGCGGCTCGTTGCGATAAGCTCCTTCTGGGTGATGTAACGCGACGAGTCGGCATTGTAATCGACCCGCGCCTGCAACACCTCGGGCCGCGAACCGTTGCCGAGCAAATAGCGCGCCTCGACTATGCGCAACCGCTCGCGACTCAACCCGACCGCATACTGATAGTTGCGCAAACGGATCGTCTGTCGGATATAGTTATAGTATTCGCTCGTCAAGGTAGCCACAAAGTCCTCTATCGTGATGCGCGCCGCCAACTGTCCCATCTGTTCGAGCTCCTTCAACCGCTTGTGGTTGGTCAACACAGAAAAGCCGTTGCTCAGCGTCCACCGTGCATCCAGCCCCACCGAAGCGGTCTGCGTCAAAGCGTCGGTCTGGGTTCTGGCACCATCCTCCTCCACACTGTTGGCCAGCACATTATACCCCGCATCGAACCCCACGGTGGGCAGAAACCCTGCGTTGCCCGGCGTCTGGTTGTTTTCGGCAATCTGCTGCTCGGTGCGCGCTATCCTCACCGAATGGTTGCGCTCCAACCCCACCCGCAGGCAATCCTGCAAAGTGTACTCCTGTGCCCCGACAGGCAAACAAACCAAAAGGGCCAAAACGGTGGTGACAACCAGCGGCTTTGACCGGCGTTTACGGTCGGTGGAGATAAAGCGATAAATGGCCGGAACGATATACATTGTCATAACGGTCGAAATGAGCATCCCGCCCGTCACCGCAACCCCCATCGCAATGCGGCTCCGAGCACCCTCGCCACTCGCAAAAGCCAAAGGCAAAAGACCCAGAATGGTCGAAAAACTTGTCATCAAAATGGGACGCAAACGTTGCAACGAGGCCTCCAAAATAGCCGTCTGCTTGCTCTCGCCCGCCGCCTGCTTCTGGTTGGCGAACTCGACTATCAAAATCCCGTTCTTAGCCACCAGCCCGATGAGCATAATGATCCCTATCTGAGAAAAAATGTTCATAGTGATCCCTCCCGCATACATAAACACCAACGCCCCCGCAACCGCCAACGGCACCGTGAGCATAATCACGAACGGATCCTTAAAGCTCTCGAACTGCGCCGCCAACACCAAATAGATAAGCACGATGGCGAGTATGAAAGCGAACATCAAACTCGACGCACTCTCGCGAAACTCCTTGCTCTCGCCGCTCAGCGCAGTCCGGAACGAATCGTCCAGCAAATCCTGAGCAATAGCATCCATCTCTTCAAGCCCCTGACCGATAGTGCGCCCGGAAGCAAGACCGGCACTGACCGTCGCTGCAACAAACCGATTATAGCGGTACAACTGCGGCGGCGCAATATCCTCGTCTATTGAAACCAGATTGTCCATCTGAACCATCTGTCCGCTATTATTCCTCACATACATCGAACTCAGATCGGCGGGCTTATTGCGCTGCTGACGGTTGATCTCGCCCAAAATCTCATACTGCTTGCCGTTCATATAGAAATAGCCCATCCGCTGGCCCGACAAGCCATACTGCAACGTCTGGGCAATATTCTGGGTACTCACGCCCAACAAATTGGCCTTGTCGCGATTAATGGAAATGCGCGCCTCGGGCTTGGTGAATTTCAGGTTCACATCCGACATCTGAAAAACCTCGCTGGCCTGAACCCGCTCCATAAAGGCGGGCAAAACCTCACGCAACCGCTCGATGTCCATCGCCTGCAAAACATACTGAACAGGCATCCCGCCGCGTCCGCCTCCGAAAGTCGACCGCTGCTGAACAAAGCTCCGTGCACCCGTCCGCTGCCCCACCGCCGCACCCAACTCGGCCGCAACATCCATCTGGCTTCGCTCCCGCTCGCGCTGATCGACCAACTCGACCTGCAAATTTCCACCCCCGCCGCTCACCCGCGCCGTGATGAACTCGGCATCGGCCCCCACAATGCTGTCGGCCAACAGATTAATGCTCTCGGTATAATCGCGCATATACTCATAAGTGATGCCCTCGGGCCCCATAGTGCGGATAGAAATGCTCGACCGGTCTTCGAGCGGAGCAAGCTCGCTGGGCACCACATTCCACAACCACACAATAACGCCCAACATCAGCCCGACGATGGGCAAAGCCAACCACTTTTTGAGCAAAAACATCCGCAGCGAGCGGCTGTAAAAACGGTTCATAGCCTCGAAAAACGGCTCGGTGCGCCGATAAAGCCAGCTCTGACGCTTGCGCCGTTTGAGCAGTTTGGTCGAAAGCATCGGGGTGAGCGTCAACGCCGCAAAACTCGAAATAGCCACCGCGCCCGAAATCACCACGCTGAACTCGCGGAACAACCGACCCGTCATTCCGCTCATAAACACGATAGGCAAAAAGACGGCGATCAACGTTATGGTCGTGGAAATGACGGCGAAAAATATCTCCTTAGCACCCTCGATGCCCGCCTCACGCGGACTCATCCCGCGCTCGATGCGGATATAGATATTCTCGGTCATCACAATGGCGTCGTCCACCACCAACCCGATGGCCAGCACCACCGCCAGCATCGTCAGCGTGTTGATGGAAAAGCCCGCCGCATACATCACAAAAAATGTTCCGATCAACGAAACCGGAATCACCACGACCGGCACAAGCGTCACTCGCCAATCGCGCAAAAACAGAAAAATGATGACGATAACCAGCGCAAAAGCCACCCACACAGTCTCCACAACCTCGCCTATCGACGCCCGAATAAACCGCGTATTATCGAACCCATAGCTGGTGTGAACATCGTCCGGCAAATCCTTCTGCATCGCCTCCACCCGCTCATACACCGCGTCGGCGATCTCGATGTGGTTCGCCCCGGGCTGAGGCACCACCGCAACACCCACCATCGGCACCCCGTTCATCTTCATATAGCTCCGCAGGTCCCTGGGTGAAAGTTCCGCCCAACCAACATCCCTGAGCCGAACGACCCGCTGACCGTCGGTGCGAATGATCAGGTTGTTGAACTCATCCGCCGTGTGCATCAACCCCAAAGTGCGGATGCTCAACTCGATAGTGTTCCCCTCGATGCTCCCGCTGGGCAGCTCGACATTCTCGCGATCCACCGCCGCCTTAACATCCATAGTGGTCACGCCGTGCGCGGCCATCTTCACCGGATCGAGCCACAACCGCATAGCATAACGCTTCTCGCCCCAAATGTCCACCGCGCTCACATTGTTGATGGTCTGCAACTGCTCCTTGATGGTCAAATCGGCTATCTCCGAAATCTCCAGCAAGCTCCGCGTGTCGCTCTGCACCGCCACCATCAAAATGGGCGTCGCATCGGCATCGGCCTTTGTCACCGTGGGCGGGTCGCAATCGCGCGGCAAATACCTCTGCGCCCGCGAAACCTTATCCCTGACATCATTCGCCGCGGTCTCCAGCGGAACACTGAGCTCGAACTCCACCGTGATGCGGCTCGACCCCTGGGAACTCACACTGACCAACGAGCGGATCCCCGGAATGCCATTGATATTCTGCTCCAGCGGCTCGGTGATCTGGTTCTCGATCACATCGGCATTCGCCCCCGGGTACGACGTCTGGACGGTGATGATGGGATTGTCGACACTGGGATACTCGCGCACCCCGAGCGCACCGAACCCGATGAACCCGAACAACAAGATCACCAAACTGAACACCGTCGACATAACGGGTCGATTTATACTCAGCTCCGATATATTCATAAATCGCCCAATCTAACTTTCAACCCTTCGCGCAATTGCAGCGTGCCCGTTGTGATCAGCGTGTCGCCCGGCATCAACCCCGTAATAACTTCTATCTGTGAATCCGTGCGCTGGCCCGCCTCGATGGCCAGAGAGTGCGCCTCGCCGCCGCGATAAACATAGACCTTATCCACCCCCATCTCCTTGATGACCGCCTCGGATGGAATCACGATCGCATCCGCCATCTCATAGAGAGTGATGCGCACCGCCGCATACCTCCCGGGCATCAACAACCCCTTATAATTGGGGTACAACGCCTTCACATCGAGCTGCCGCGTATTCAAATCGACCTCCGAACTAACCGCATAAACCTCCGCGGTGAACTCCTCGAGAAAGCCGTCAACCATAAAACTCACATCGGTGCCCTGTCTTACCGCGTCGACATAGCGTTCCGAAACCGAAAAATTCAACTTCAACGGCACTATCTTCGTCAACCGTGCAACAGCCGTGGTGGGCGAAACAAACGCCCCCTCGCTCACATAACGAAACCCGATAACCCCGTCGAACGGGGCACGCAGCTCGGTCTGGGCAATATTGGCCCTCACCAACTCGATGTCCGCCTCCAACATCGCCAGCTCGGTCTGCGCCTGCTCATAAGCCTCGCGGCTGACGGCATCGCGCTCCAACAACTCGCTCTGGCGGAATAACCGGTCCTCAGAGAGCTCCAACTGTGCCTCCAACTTCTTCAACTGGGCCTGCAACGGGGCGTCGTTGATCTTGGCCAACAGTTCGCCCTTCCCGACCGCCGAGTCCTCCTTGAAAAAAATGTGTGTAACTTTACCGGAAGCCTCGAACGCCAGATCGACCTGTTCGTCGGCGGTGATGGTGGCGGCAATGTTGTCGAGCGCAAAGGTCAACGGGCTCTGCCCGATGATCATCCCCTCGACCGGTAGCGCACCACGCGAAGCAGCCATCACGGGCGCGTCGTCGCCCCTCTTCCAAAACGAATTGTAAAGAACGATCCCCACCGCGATCAAAACAATGATGGCGATGGCGATAAGTCGGTTGTATTTTTTCATCGGCTCCGAGAACAATTTCACAAAAATAGAAAAAATTTGTACCTTTGTCTCTATGATGACCGACTTTTTAGCAATCACGTGGGATGTGAACCCTGTGTTCGCACGTATCGGGGGATTGGAGATTATGTGGTACGGGCTCTGCTGGATGGCGGCCCTGGTGGGCGGTGCGCTGTTTTTCATCAACTTCTGCAAACGGGAACGCCTAAGCCAGCTCTATGCCGACCGCATTTTCTGGTGGGGAGTGCTGGCCACCGTAATCGGGGCGCGGCTGGGGCACTGCTTCTTCTACGAACCGGCCTATTATTGGGCCCATCCGCTCGAAATTTTCAACATTCGGCAGGGCGGTCTGGCTTCGCACGGGGCGGCGGTGGGTCTATTGCTGGGCCTGTGGGGCTTTTCGAAGGATGCCGACGGGTGGTTTTTCGCCAAGGTGAAGCCCCTTTTCAAACTCAAACTGACCGTCAGGCCGCGGATGAAACTGCCCTATATCTGGGCGATAGACAGGGTGATGTTGCCCGTCACCATCGGGGGCGCAGTGGTGCGGCTGGGCAACCTCATTAATTCCGAAATTTACGGGCGGGCGACCGATCTGCCCTGGGGCTTTGTTTTTGTGCGTGCGGGCGAGACCGTCCCGATGCACCCCACGCAGATATATGAAGCGTTGTGCTACGTCGTCACCTTTGTGGTTTTGTGGTTCCTGTACTATAAGAAGGATTTTGGCCGGAAGCGGCCCGGGATGCTGTTCGGGGTGGGGCTCATCGGGGTGTTCCTGACGCGGTTTTTCATCGAGTTCATCAAGAATCCGCAGATCGCCGCCGAACAGAGTATGGTGCTCAACATCGGCCAGATGCTCAGCATACCCTTCGTTTTGGCGGGGATTTTGTTAGTCCTCAGGACTAAAACTAAAAACTAAAATTCTATCGATATGAACAGTGTTGAACGGGTTATTTTCGATGTTTTGGCGCGACGTGGGAGTGTGTCGCTGCCCGGCTTGGGAAGCTTGGAGGTAAAGCGGCGAAAAGCTCACCGCGTGTCCGACACCACCACCATTCCGGCCGCCGATGTGGCCGTGTTCTCCACCGCCGAGGATGGAGTGTCGGTCGTGGATCTGCTGAACCGGAACGAAAATATGTCGATGGACGACGCCTGGGCCACCTACAACGCCTGGATCGAGGAATCACGCGACGGCGGCTCGCTGATAATCGAGGGCGTGGGGACGGTTCGCGACGGCCATTTCGAGCCCACCGACCACTTTCACGAAATGCTCAATCCCGAAAAATCTTCGTCCCGAAGCTATGACGACGATCACCACTATGACGACGAACCGAAGCGTCGTTGCGGCCTGTGGTGGTTGTGGCTCCTTTTGGGGTTGCTCGTTGTCGGTGGGGCGGGGTGGTACTTCCGCGATGCGATTTTCTGCGCCAAGCCCAAGGTCGCTCCCGTGGTGGTCCAGCCTGTGGTCGACAGTTTGGCGGCGGATAGTTTGAGCTTGTCGACGGCGGTAGATTTTTCGGCGGCCAGGCTCGATGTGCCTCGGTACTATGTGATTGCGGGCGCGTTCCTCGTGCCGGGCAATGCCGAGAAGCGGATGACCGAGTTACGGCGCGATTATGGCGATTTGGAGGTTGCGAAGATTCAGAACCCCAACGGGTTCGAGATGGTGGCGATATTTTCGTCGACCGATCGCACCGAAGCATACCGCTTTATGAACCGCCACCTCTACGTCTGCGAATGGCTGTGGGTGTACTATAAGTAATCGAAAGTTATGAAAAAACTGTTTTTTCTGTTGGCTATTGCGGCGGGCTTTGTGGCCTGCGATAAAGATGAGCCCAAGATCGAACGAGAGATGATTGTGGGCGAGTGGCGGATGACCAACGCTTATGGCTGGGAGATAGAGGAAGGCGAGAGGTGGGAGTACGACCTGACGACGCCCATCGAGGGTGAAGATATGTACGTTGCGTTCGAGAGCGACGGCACGGCGTTGATCGTGTGGTGGTATACGGACGAAAGCGAGCCGTGGGACAGCGAGGAGCTGACGTGGACGCTGAGCGGTAACACTTTGCGGCTGACCGATGACTATGGTGACAGCATCAGCTATAAGGTCGAGAGGTTGAACCAGACCACCCTTGTCTATTCGGAACACTATAAAGAGCCGGGTTGGGAATACTATGACCGTTACACCTTCGAGCGGATAAACGGCTGGTTGGCTAGGTGAGGGAGTATAACTAAAAGATAGTTCTACGCGACAGGCACGTCGCTCGCGAGGGGCATTCAGCCCATCGCCTGCGGGAGCGACGGGCTGACGAGGTCTGCGACCTCGAAATTGACCATTAGATGAAACTTCTGCTTCTGTACCTGGCAATGGGGTTGTGTCCGCCCGAAGGCGTTCCGGCCGAGGCATACGGCGCGGCGGCGGAGAGGTACGAAACCACCTCTCACTCCAAAAACATCCTCACGATCATAGACTTCACCCTGCCCTCGTCCGTCGAAAGGCTGTGGGTGATCGATATGGAGGCCAACGAAGTGCTGATCGCGTCCCACGTTGCCCACGGCATAAACAGCGGCGACGGAGAGTATGCAACCGACTTCTCCAATAAACCCGGTTCGTTGCAAAGTTCGCTCGGGGCCTACCTCACGGCCGAAACCTATTACAGTCAAAAAAACGGACTATCGTTGAGGCTCGACGGACTGGACCAGACCAACAACAACGCCCGAAAGAGGCTGATAGTGGTTCACGGAGCGGACTATGCAGACCCGAAATTGATCCAGACCGACGGAATGATCGGTCACAGCGAAGGTTGTCCCGCACTGCCCCGAGCCGTGGCCGAAAAAATAATAGAGTTGATCAAAGGAGGCTCCGTGCTCTACATACACGGGAAAGCCATTTAAGCCTCGCCGACGGTGGCCATCATAGGCGCCTGAAACTCTTTCAGCTCTATCCGGCCCACCTTGGTTTCGTATCGGGCGAGGTTTTCGGCAAGCGACATATAGAGCCGTTTGGCGTGCTCGGGACTCAATATCACCCTGCTTTTCACCCGCGCCTTATTCATTCCCGGCATCACGGCCGCAAAATCGAGGACAAACTCGCTCGACGAATGGCTAATCACGGCCAGATTGGCATAACTGCCCTCGGCCACCTCCCGCTCCAATTCCAGATCTATCTTCTTTTCCGACATTTTTCGTCCCGTTTGGTTGGAGCAAAGTTAGGCTTTATGGGCGTCTGCAAAGCCCCCCGCGGGCAAAAGTTATAAACAACTTCTCATAAATTCCCCCACGACAAAATTACTGCCCCCTATATAGATCAGGTCGTTTTCGCCCGCGAGCTCCTTTGCCCGCCGAACAGCATCGGCAACGGGGAGAACAATTGAGAGTTGAGAGTTGAGAATTGAGAATTGTTTCGAGTTTTCTGAAGAAAACTCGTCGGCCCACCCCGTGGGGGCGATGGCTTCCCCGCCGCGAGTGAATAGCGAGCGGTGAGAAGCCGGAGCAGAAAGTGCCGAGCTTTGCTCGGCGGCTCCGAATGGACGGGGTCGGGCCGAAATAAATTCCGCGTAGCTGCCTGATGGCTAAATTTTTCCGCCAACTCCTCCACGCTCATAGCTCGGGGGCTGTCGGCCTGGGTGAGTATGATGTGGGCATCGGCGGGCAACAGATCCACGATGGCGTCGACATCCTTATCCGCCGCAAAACCGAGCACCATAAATAGCCTGTCGTAAGTTTCGGCCCTCAACTGCCTCACAACCTGCCGGAACCCGTGGGCGTTGTGGGCAGTGTCGCACACCACTTTCGGCCGCTCGCCAACCACCTCCCAACGGCCCCGCAGGCCGGTCAGTTCCGCCGTGTTGCCAAGACCGACACGAACCGCCTCATCCGGAATATCGAACCGCTCACGCAGCAACTCGACCGCCGCCAAAACCGTTGCAAGGTTCTTCTGCTGGTAACGGCCTTGTAATTGTAATTCGTAATTCGTAATTCGTAATTTATTGTTTTCGCTATCGGCGAAAACAATTTTCTCGGCCACGGTGCGAAACACCCGCTCGCTTTCGGGATCGCGCTCGCCAACCACCACCGGCACCCCTGCCTTGATTATACCCGCCTTTTCGCGAGCGATCTGCTCTATCGTGTCACCCAAATATCGGGTGTGCTCCAACCCGATATTGGTGATGACCGACAGCACGGGCGTGATGATGTTGGTGGCATCGAACCTACCCCCCAGCCCCGTCTCGATAACGGCCACATCGACCCCCTGCCGCGCAAAATGCCACAAAGCCATCACCGTCGCCATCTCGAAAAAGGTCATCCCCAAGCGCACCATCTCGCCGCGGAACTGCTCGGCAAACTCCACCACCGCGCCCTGGGGGATCATCTCGCCGTTCACCCGGATCCTTTCTCTGAAATCTATTAAATGTGGAGAAGTATAAAGACCTGCCTTATAACCGGCACTCTGCAAAACAGCCGCCAGCATACTCGCCGTCGAACCTTTGCCATTAGTCCCTGCAACGTGAACCGTCGGAAACGGCACCGGAAGAACCCCCGCCGCACGGGCAAACTGCTCCACCCGCTCCGTCCCGGGCTTATAGGCCGCGCCATCCGCAACCCGCTCCCAAACAGGCAACGCGCCGAAAAGAAAATCCAAAGTCTCGCTATAAGTCATTCCTGCGCCGCGCCCGAATAGCAACAAAATAGAGCACTCCCAACCCGAAAACCAACAACGCCACCCGCGAAATCCAATCCCCAAACCGGACGTAAAAAGTGATCCTGTCCGACACCGCAACCTCCTGCGTGACGGTCCCGCGAACATCCCAACCCAGCGTCGTGCCCACATCACCACGCGGCGAAATAAACCCGCTCCGACCCGTATTCGCACTCCGCACCACACTGCGCCGCGTTTCGACAGCCCTCAGGCGGGCAAAGTCGAAGTGCTGACGATAACCCGGCGTATCGCCCCACCAGCCGTCGTTGGTGATCACAAAAAGTATTTCCGCCCCGTTCCTGACAAACTCGGCAAAGTACTGCCCGTAAATGCTCTCATAACAAATGCCCGCACCCGCCGTCACGCCCCGGCCATTAGTAAACACCACCCGCTCGGTGCCATAACCATACTGCCCCGCATAAAAGTCAAGGTGCGAAACCAACCGTTGCAACCCCCGAATCCACCACCACGTCGGCATCATCTCCGCCCCGATAACAAGCTTGGCCTTATGATGAACCGCCAATCCGCCATCCGGAGCAATAGCGACCGACGAATTGAACACATCGTAATAACCCGCCCGAGCGTCGAACCTGGCCGTTTCGGTGCGCCTCACAGTCCCGTAAACCTTATAGGTCGTCGCCCCGACCACCGTCGTCGCGTGGGGTGCCGCCTGCGAAACGGCCCCGAACAACTCTCCCACGACAGGCTCCTCCGCCAAAGCCCCCTCGCGCAACTTCCCCTCGACCGCGCTCTCGGGCAGCACCACGAAATCGGCATCCGCGGGGGCTTCGGATGCCAACTGCACCAGCCTGTCGTCGTCATAATCGCCCATCCAAGGCTCGACATTGGGCTGCACGACCGTCACCACAGCCCGCTCGGTCGGCAAATCGTAAGACCAATAAATGGCCAGCGAAATGGCGATGGGAAGGATAACGGCCAGACAGGCGGCTGTCCACAGTCTGTGCTCGGGCTTTTTCGGTTCGTGGGTTTTCAAAAAAGCCGATGAGCCGCTCGCTACTTCACTCGGCCTAACACTGCCGCTGCCCGCTTCGCGCGGCTGACAAGACAGCCGGTCGGCTGCGGTTTAGTCCTCGCTCCGTTTCACGCTGCGCGCCAAATCTTATTTTTGAAAACCACTCACCAAAGCCCTTGCGCGGCCGGTGTAGTGCGAAAGTCGAAAATAATTCGAACACCAAAATATTGACAATAAGCACCCAAAGCGTGCCGCCATAAACCCCTGTAAACTCGTACCACTGAACCGCCCAAACATCGCGCGCAAAACCATTGCCAATAGCAAGCCACGGAAACGACGCCTGATTGACGTTATAAACCCACTCGCCAACCAACCATCCCGACACCAAAACCGTGTAACTCAGCACCCGCGGCACCCGCCCCGAAACAAACCACCAAAACAAAAAGGGGATACCTATATACACATAAGCGAAAAAAGTTGCCGCAATGGGCCCCGCCGGAGTCGCATTCCACACCCACCAAACCGTCATCGCGTACCACAAAACAACAAACAGTCCGAACCAGCCCGCCATCCGCCAAAACCGCCTCTCCCGCCCAGCGACAACCAACAACGGAACCAGCCCCACCAGCATAGGCAAGCCGCTCACCCCCAGCCACCCGAGCGACATCAAAGCGGCCGACAACAATATGAAAAGAAAATTTTTCAAAATAATTACGAGATTGCTTCGCGCCTCGCTCGCAATGACGGTGCTGCGTAGCTTAGTTTTTAGTTTTTAACTTTTAGTTTTTAGCTTTTCCATCACCCAATCCATCTGCTCGTCGGGGCTCATCGCGCTATTGTCCAGCACCACCGCATCTTCGGCCCTGCGCAAAGGACTCACCGCCCGCGACTCGTCCAAAAAATCGCGTTGCCGGATGTTCTGCTCGATCTGTTCCAACGGTACCGTCCCACCCAACTCCTCGAACCGCCGCCGAGCACGCACCTTGGCATCGGCCGTCAAAAATATCTTCAAATCGGCATTCGGAAACACCACCGTCCCAATATCCCTCCCATCCATCACCACGCCCCCCCGGGCTCCCATCCGCTGCTGCTCGGCCACCAGCTTCGACCGAACTTCGGGGATACCACTCACCCTACTCACCAGCCCGTTAACCTCCACCGAGCGCAACCGCGGATCGTCGGCGGGATAATCTTTGGGGTCGAATTCCGAAAGATTGTTTATCAATTCCTCCGTGTTATAGCCATTATCCAACGCCCACAGCGTCGCCGCACGGTACATCGCCCCGGTGTCGATGAATGTATAGCCCAATTTGGCGGCCAAAGCGCGCGCAAAAGAGCTCTTCCCGCTCGACGAGTGGCCGTCGATGGCTATGATGAGACGTTTCATAATTCGAACAAAGATAACTAACTTTGCCGAGTTATGAAAATCGAGATCGACCCCGATTCGGGTTTTTGCTTCGGCGTGGTGAGGGCAATCTCTCTGGCCGAGCAAAACGTGCCCCTCGTCTCTCTGGGCGACATTGTCCACAACAGCGGCGAGGTTGCGCGGCTACGCGAAATGGGGCTGAGGACGGTGGACGAGGGCACGCCGATGGAGTCGCTGGCCGGACAATCGGTGCTGATCCGCGCCCACGGTGAGCCGCCCCAAACATATCGGCAGGCGGAACGGTTCGGTGTGCGGCTCATCGACGCCACCTGTCCCGTGGTGGCGGCATTGCAACGCACCGTGGCCCAGGCGTTCGGCGAAATGCAACGAGTCGGCGGCCAGGTGGTGATATTCGGCAGGCGAGGGCACGCGGAGGTCGTTGGCCTTCTCGGACAAATTGAGAGTCAAGAGTCAAGAGTCAAGAGTCAAGAGTCAAGAGTCAAGAGTCAAGAGTCAAGAGTCAAGAGTCAAGAGTCAAGAGTCAAGACAAGAGTCAAGAGTCAAGAGTCAAGAGTCAAGAGTCAAGAGTCAAGAGTCAAGAGTCAAGAGTCAAGAGTCAAGAGTTGGCTACGCGGAATATTTTCGGCCCGCCCGACCCCCCAACGGGCGGGGCCGAACGACTTGCAAAGCAAGTCGAAAAACCGGCGGCATCGGGCGCACCGCAGACTCCTGACTCATCACTCCTGACTCATCACTCCATTATCGTAGTCGAGTCGGAGGCCGATCTGGGGCAGATAGATTTCGACAGGCCGATATATTTTCTGGCGCAAACCACCGGCTCGCTCGCCACATTCCGCAAATTAGCCGCCCAAATCGAACAAAAAGCAACACACCCCCCGATAATAAAAGACACCATCTGTCGCCAAGTGGCCGATCGCGAGCACTCGATCGCCAACTTCGCCCGCAAGCACGACGTGGTGATATTCGTCGCCGGAGCCAAAAGCTCCAACGGGCAAGTGCTGTTCGAGGCGGTGAAGGCGGCCAACCCCCGCAGTCACAAAATCGAATCGGCCCGGGAGCTCCGACCCGAATGGCTGGCCGACGCCGCAACGGTAGGTGTCTGCGGAGCTACTTCCACCCCGCGCTGGGCAATGGAGGAGGTGAGTGAAAAACTAAAAACTAAAAACTCGGCTGCGCAAAAAACTTCTTCCACACCCACAGCATCAAAACCCCGATGAGGGTGCCCGCGGTGAGGCCGAACAGGATGTCGAGCGGGAAATGAACCCCCAAATACATCCGCGAAAAACAGGTCAAAACCACATAAACAGCCATACATATAGAAACCCACCGTGTCCGCAAAATGCCCGACGAGGTCACCGCAATCGCCATCGAAGTGGCCGCGTGACCCGAAACCGTGCCGAAATTGCCGCCGACATAGCTCCGGCCCGTGAAAGCGTTCCTCACCGTGTGGACCCACTCATTGTAAGGAACCCCCTCCCACAGCAACAACGTGCGCGAAGGGCGGAACTTGGGCGTGTGGGTCTTGAAGAAATTGGCCGTCTGGTCGGCCAAAACAATAGCCAAAACGATCAGGCCCAAAGCGACCAACATCCCCCGCAGCCCCAATCGCCGATAAAGCATCCAAATTGTGACGACATAGAGCGGCCCCCAGCACCACGGTTGCGAAACCGCCCACCAAAAAGTATCCCACGCGCCACCCCACGGCCCGTTGATGGCCAGCAGCAACGAGCGATCCAAATCCCAAATGTAACCTGTCGGGCTCATCGTCTTCTCCCTATTCCGATATAGTAAATCAAAGTCGCAACCGCCGCCAAAGCCGCAACGACATAAGTATTGGCCGCCCAACGAAGCGCAACCGAAGCCCCGATCCGCTCATCGCCCCGCAAAACCCCGTTGTCGGTCAACCACGCCATAGCCCGACGCGAAGCATTGATCTCCACCGGCAAAGTCACCAAAGCAAAAACCGCCGACAGCCCGATCATCCCGATGCCGATCCAAAACAACTGCGGAAAAGTGTTAATAAGCAGCAACCCCGCAATGACAACGAAAATGGCGAACTTGGAGGTGAACGTGATGGCCGGAACCAACGCCGAACGCATCCGCAACGGAGCATAACCCACGGCGTGCTGAACCGCATGGCCGCACTCGTGGGCCGCAACCGCCGCCGCAGCCACACTCGACGTGTTGAACACAGGCTCCGACAAGTTCACAGTCTTGTTGCGCGGATCGAAATGGTCCGTCAGCTGCCCCGAAGTGGAAATAACCTTCACATCGGTGATGCCATTGTCGCGCAACATCTTTTCGGCAATCTCGCGCCCCGTCAAACCCGCAGCGAAAGGAACCTTCGAGTACTTGGCAAAAACACTCTGCAATCGCGCCTGAACGATCATTCCGACGACGGCAATGACGATAATGATGATGTAATCTACTGACATAATATGAAATAATTTTGATTTATCGTACTTTCAATGTGGTCAGGGTGATAGCGGCCAACAGGATCGAAATAATAATGAACCGAATCACGATCTTGCTCTCCGGAAAACCCTTCAACTGATAATGGTGATGCAACGGCGACATAAGAAATACCCTGCGCCCCTCGCCATATCGCCTCTTGGTGTACTTAAACCACGCCCGCTGAATGAGCACGCTGCCCGTCTCCACGACATAAACCCCACACATCACCGGCAACAACAGCTCCTTGCGGATCAACAACGCCATAACCGCAATAACGCCCCCGATGGCCAAACTGCCCGTGTCGCCCATAAACACCTGCGCCGGATAGCCGTTATACCACATAAAGCCCACCAACGCCCCAACCATCGCCGCCGCAAAAATAAGCAACTCACCCGTCCCGGGAACATACATTATCCCCAAATAGTCCGAATAAATAATGTTGCCCGTCACATAAGCAAAGATCCCCAACACCACCACGATGGGTATCGCAACACCCGTGTTCAACCCATCCAGCCCGTCGGTCAAATTCGCCCCGTTGCTCACACCCGTGATAACCAAAATGGCAAAAACAATATAGAACAGCCACGTCGCCACCCCATTATCGTCCTTCTCGCCCGTAAAAACGCCATAATCCAGTTCGGCATCCTTAACGAAAGGCACTGTGGTGCGCGTGGTCTTCTCCGCCTCGCCCGAACGCAACGTCTGCTCCCCCGCAAACAATACCACCTCGTTCTCCGTCGGATGGACCACCTCGCGCACCACAATGTCGGGACAAGTCCACATCATCGTGCCCACGATAACCCCCAATCCGACCTGCCCCACGATCTTGAACTTGCCGTCCAACCCCGCCTTACGCTTTTTGAAAACTTTAATATAGTCGTCGATAAACCCTATCAGCCCCAACCAAACGGTCGAAATGACTATCAACCGGACGTAAACATTGGAAAAATCGGCCAGCAAAACCATCGGCACCAAAATGGCGGCCAGAATGATCAGCCCCCCCATCGTCGGCGTGCCCCGCTTCTGACTCTGCCCCTCCAACCCCAGGTCGCGAATATCCTCGCCTATCTGCCGCCGCTTCAAAACGCCGATGATCCTCCCCCCGAACACCAGCGCAATAAGCAACGCAACGATGATGGCCGCCGCCGCCCGAAAAGTCAAATACTGAAATATCCCCGCGCCCGGAACATCCAACCGTTGTAGAAATTGAGCTAAATGATATAACATAAAAATGAAAAAATGATAAGATGAAAAAATGAAAAGATTAGGCTACGCAAAAAAAATATTTTTTCACGCTTTCATATTTTCATCTTTTCATATTCAATAAACGCTTTTTTTATCTCTTCCCGATCGTCGAAATGATGACGTTCGGTGCCCACAATCTGGTACGTCTCGTGACCCTTGCCCGCCACCAGAACAATATCGCCCGCCCGGGCCATCGCCACCGCGGCACGAATGGCCTCACGCCGATCGGGCACACAAACAGCCCTGTCGGCAGGACCCAAACCCGCCCTCATCTCCTCCAAAATTGCCGCCGGATCCTCGCTGCGCGGATTGTCCGAAGTGAGGAACGCCATATCGCTCCCCGCCGCCGCAATGCGCGCCATCACCGGCCTCTTGGCCCGATCCCGCTCGCCCCCACAACCCACAACGGTATAAACCCGCGACCCCGCCCCGCGTATCTCGGCAATCGCACCCAAAACATTCTCCAACGCATCGGGCGTATGGGCATAATCGACAATGCCGACAACCCCTCCATCGCTCCGCATCGTCTCGAACCGCCCGCTGACAGGCTTCAACGCCGAAATAACCCGCAAAACCTCCGCCCTGTCGAACCCCAACTCGCGCGCCACGCCATAAACCGACAACAAATTGTAAGCGTTGAACCTGCCGACAAATTCCGTCCACAGCTCCACGCCGTCCATCTGCAAAAGCGTCCCGTCGGCGTGCTGCTCCACGATCCGGCACCGATAATCGGCCATCGCCCGCAGCGAAAACGTCCGCACCCGCGCCCCCGTATTCTGCACCATCACCCGTCCGTTCCGGTCGTCGACATTGACCAACGCAAACGACCCCACGGGCAAACCGTCGAAAAATCGCTTCTTAGCGGCAATATACTCCGCGAAAGTTCCGTGATAATCCAGATGGTCGTGGGTGATGTTGGTGAACACCCCTCCCGCAAACTCCAACCCCGCAATGCGCTGCTGAACGACAGAATGTGAGCTGACCTCCATAAAACAATATTCACACCCCGCATCGACCATCTCGGCCATCATTCGGTTGAGCCTCACCGGATCGGGCGTGGTGTGGGTCGATGGCAAAACGCTGTCGCCCACCCGATACTCCACCGTCGAGATGAGCCCCGCCCGATGGCCCAGCTTTTGGGCAAGATCGCACAGCAGGGTGGCGGTGGTGGTCTTGCCGTTCGTGCCCGTGATGCCGACCAATTTCAACTTCTGCGACGGATGACCGTAATATTCGGCCGCCAACTCGCCCAGTGCGCGGTGGGAATCGGAGACTACGATAAATTCGATGCCCTCCTCGCTATCTGCTTCGTGGCACAATTTCCTCCGCAGGTTATCCTCGCCTGGGTGCTTTGGGCGAACTTCCCTCGCAGTTGCTTCGCAAAGTTGCTCGGGTGATTTCCCCTCCGCACCCTCGCGCCCCGCAGGCCGCGCGACCGGCTCGGCTAAAATGCTCCGGCTCTTGCGCCACTCTGCGATTTCGCTTGGCACCCGTTCGCACACTATCCGCGCCGCGCCGCGCTCGATGGCGTCGCCAATGAAGTCGTGGCCATCCACACCCGCGCCCCGCAAAGCGACAAAAGTGTCGCCCCTATTTACTTCTCTGGAATCGAATGTAATCATAAATCAAGATGCGACACACGGTCGCGCGCTTAGATTGCCACGTCGCCGTTCCGGCTCCTCGCAATGACGGTACAAAAAATAATTCTCAACTCTCAACTCTCAATTCTCAACTAAAATCGGCCTCTGCCACTCATAGTGGGTCACATAAACCCTGTCCGCCACAGCCTTAAACACCGGCCCCGCAAGGTTCGACCCGTAAAACACATCGCCCGCAGCATTGAACCGCGTCCAAATCGACACAATGCAACTATACCGCGGCTCGTCCGCCGGAAAATAACCCACCATCGTCGCCATATATATCTGTCCGCGGTGTCCCCCCAAATACCGCCCGTCGGTGAGCTGCTGTGCCGTGCCCGTCTTGGCCGCAACGCGATAATATGGATTTTGCAGCACCCGCGCCGTACCCTGATCGACCACCCCCTCCAAACTCTCCCTGACGGCATCTATCGTCCGCCGCGGTGCGATCCGCGGATTGACCACCTCGCTCTCGAACTCCTCCACCGTCTCACCCAGCGAATTGCAGAGCCCGCTCACCAGCATCGGCCGCACCATCACCCCGTCGTTAGCCACCGCATTATACAGCGTCAACGTATGCAACGGGCTCACCTCCAACCCATAACCGTGCGACATAAAAGCCGCCGAATTGCTGCTCCACCGACCGAGCCGCGTAGCCTCCGGTGTCGGCCGATGCAAAATCGGCGTCGCCTCGCCCACGATGCCCGTACCCAACGGCCGGTCGAAACCCAACGCCGCAATATAGTCGACAAACTCGCGCTCCCGACCCCGCTCCTTGAACCGCTGCTCGACCGCCTGAACAAAACCGACATTGGACGAGGTCTCGAACACCCGCTTCAACGTCTCATAAGGAGCCTCCGGCACGTGGTCGTCCGTAAACTCGGCACTGCGCAGCTCCAACCGTCCGTTCCCCACCGCAACCATATCGCTCAGCCGCATACCGTCGTCCAACAACGCCAAAAGCGTGGCCAGCTTGAACGTCGAACCAGGCTCGAACCGCCCTCCGACGGCGTAATTGCTCACCTCGCGGCACTCCTCGCCGAAGCGTTGCAGGTTAGCCATCGCCTTGATGTGACCCGTGGCGACCTCCATCAGCACCACCGTGCCATACAACGCCCCGTGCCTGACCAACTGACGGGACAACATATCGTGCGCCACATCCTGGAAATCCATATCGAGCGTCGTGGTCACATCCAACCCGTTCACCGGCTCGACATTGAGCGGACTTGCCACCGGAGTGGAAAACCGCTGCGTCTGCTTCTGCATCATCTGCCACCCGCTCGTCCCCCTCAACCGGTCGTCGAACGAATATTCGATGCCATACAACCCCCGCTCGGTCAACATCGTCTCCACCCGCTTCCGAGTCGAATCGCGCGTCGGCACCACCAACGTGTCATACACCGTGCGCGTCTGCCCCAACGTCCGCTCCGCCAAAGGCCCGAAAGGGTGCTCGCGGTGGTAAACCCGCTCCAACGACAACCCGCCGAAGCCCGGCCGATCCTTCAAAAGCGGAAAAGTGAGCACCCGCCTGAGCTCGTCCACACTTATCATTCGCGAATTTAACCGTCTGTAACCCCTTCGGCCTCGTCCCGCATAACCCTCACGCAGGAAAACCTCATACTCTCCGGCAGACCTGTCGCCAAAAAGAGCAGCCAAACTGTCGGCAAGGGCGGAAACATTGCCGTTGAACCTGCCCGCCGTCAAGCTGTCCACCGCAAAATCCATCCCCAAATAGTACATCACCACACTGGTCGCAAGCAAGCTCCCATCCGCCGCAAAAATCTCGCCCCGCTGTCCGTCGATGCGCTGCATAGTGAACGTGCGCTCCTCCACCTTCTCGCGCAACGACGCCCCCTCGGGCCCATACTGCAACCACACTATCCGCCCGAAAATGCCCAATGCCGTGAGCACAAACAGGACATAAAGCCACTGAACGCGCAGCATTATCTCCTTTTTGATATTTCTCTCCTTGCGAGGTTTCACTTCACTTCAATAGTCCGAACCGGATGTGAGAACTCTTTCAACTCGATGTTCTTCTCCTCCAATCGTTTAACAATGGCACTCCGGCGCGTCTCCCGCACCCGCTCGGCCGTCCGGTGCACCGCCTCGATGCCCAGCTCCCTCACCTGCCGCTCCAACGCCTGCCGACGAAGGTGCAACTGTTGCAAATAGAAGGTGTGGGCGACATAAAACACCAACAACACGACCAGCACGATAAGATAAGGCCACGTGCGCCTCATCCACTCGGCCGACAATATGCTGCCGCTGAAAACCCCGCCGACCGCCTTACGAACTCTGCCCATCGCCAAGTTTTTTTATGCCATAACGCAACTTCGCACTCCGACTGCGGGGATTTTCGGCAATCTCCCGTTCGGTCGGCAGGGCGGCCTTGCGCGAAAAATCGTCCCAGGCACTCACCACCCGACCATAAAAATCCTTCTCGCCCGCCCGAAAAAACCGCTTCACCACCCGATCCTCCAACGAATGGTAGGAAATCACAACCAACCTCCCGCCAGGCCGCAACACCTTCAAGCTCTGCTCCAACGCCCGCTCCAACGCATCCATCTCGCCATTCACCTCGATGCGCAACGCCTGAAAAAGGCGCGACAACCAGCGGCTCTCGTCACTGCGCGGCACAAGCGGCCTGACCGTCTCCGTCAACTCGAACGTGGTTTGCAACGGTGAAAACCGCCGCGCCTCCACAATCCGCCCCGCAATCTTATGCGCATCTCCCAGCTCGCCATAATCGCGAAAAATACGGATCAGAGCCGGCGCATCATAGCTGTTGACGACATCCCCGGCCGTCAGTCTGCCGCTTCGATTCATCCTCATATCGAGCGGCCCGTCCGCCCGAAACGAAAATCCGCGCTCGGCACTGTCGAAATGGCGGCTCGAAACCCCCAGATCGGCCAAAACGCCATCCACCTCCCGCACCCCCTGCTGTCGCAACAACGAGCGCATAAACCGGAAATTGCCCCTGATGAAGGTGAACCGCGGATCGTCCAAAGTCCTCGCCGCCGCCTCCTCGTCCTGGTCGAAGGCAAACAAGCGGCCGCCGGCTCCCAACCGTTCGAGAATCCCCCGCGAATGACCCCCGCCGCCGAATGTCAAATCGACATAGACCCCCGCGGGACGAATATCGAGCAGGTCCAGCGACTCTCGATACAGCACGGGTGTATGGTAGAACTCCTTGCTCAAAATTTGCCGTAAAAATACGAATTTTTTTCGTAACTTCGCCCCTGATATATGACTAAGATTTCGTTGTCCGAGATAGTTTCAGCCAAACGATGGCCCGTGCCGCCGTTCGTTGTGCGGTGGTTGGAGCGGGTGATCCGACAGCGGGAACTCAATTATGTTCTGGAAAAATATGCCGACGCCTCTCCGATGGAGTTTCTGAGGGGGTTTTTCGACTACGCTGGGGTGACATACGAAGCGGTGGGGTTGGAGCGGCTGGATGTGAAGGGGCGATATATTTTTGCGGCCAACCATCCGTTCGGCGGGATGGACGGAATGATGCTGGCCGAGGTGATAGGGTCGCATTTCGGCGACGTGCGGGTGGTGGTGAACGACCTGTTGATGTATCTCGATCCGCTGAAGCCCATTTTTGTGCCGGTCAATAAGAGCGGGGCGCAACGGGGCAGCTATGCCGTTATGATGCGCGAGGTTTTTGCGGGCGACGTTCCGGTGCTCACCTTTCCGGCGGGGCTCTGTTCGAGGAGGTTTCCAGGCGGCGAGATTTGCGATTTACAGTGGCGGCCCAATTTTGTGAAGCGGGCTATCCAAACGGGGCGGCAGGTGGTTCCGGTCTACGTGGAGGGGCGGTTGTCGAACAGGTTTTACAGGGTGGCGGCGTGGCGAAAACGGTTGGGTTTGCGCTTCAATTTGGAGCAGATCCTGTTGCCCTCCGAGATGTTTTCGCAGAAGGGCGGCCATTTTCGGCTGGTGTTCGGCGAGGCTATTCCGGCGGAAGAGTTGTGCGCGATGGGCGATAATCTGGCCGCGGCGCAGGAGGTTAAACGAAGGGTTTATGATCTACACGATTGAAATAGAGCGCATCGAGCTTCGGGCGCGGCACGGCTGTTACGACGTCGAGCAGACGGTGGGGGGCGACTTCACGGTCGATGTACGGATGGAGGTCGAGGGCGAGGTCGAGGGCGACGATGTGGGCCGGACGGTCAACTATGTCGAGGTTTTTGAGGCCGTAAAAGAGCAGATGGCCATCCCTTCGCGGACCATCGAGCACGCGGCGTGGCGGATACGTCAGGCGGTGATGGGGTTGTCTCCTCGGATTTTGTCGGTCGATGTCGTGTTGGCCAAGCTCGCTCCGCCGATGGGAGGCAAGGCCCGCAGTGTCTCCGTAACAATTCGGAAATGATGAACATTCTGATAGTCGAGGACGAAACGGCTGCTGCGCGCGGTCTGGAAGCGATGGTGAGGAAGGTGCTGCCCGACTCGCGCGTCGTTGCGGTGACCGACAGCGTCGAGGAGACGGTGGGGTGGCTGGGTGCCAATCCCGCTCCCGACCTCATATTTATGGACATCCATCTGGCCGACGGCGAGAGCTTCCGGGTGTTCGACCGCGTGGAGGTGACAAGTCCGGTGATATTCACCACGGCGTACGACAAATATGCGTTGGAGGCGTTTCGGGTCAACAGCATAGACTATCTGTTGAAGCCCATCAAGGAGGAAGACTTGCGGCGGGCGGTGGAGAAGTTGCACCGTTTGACGGCGGCCGAAGTTCGGGAGCGGGTGGGCGAGATGAAGCGCGTTTTCCTCATTCCGGTCAAGGACAAGATAATTCCACTGCGGGTGGAGGAGGTGGCTTTTTTCTATACCTCGCAGGAACGGGTGCGGGCGTTTTGTTTCGACGGACGGGTTTTGCCTATGGACCGCTCGCTCGACCGCCTGTCGAAAATCCTTTCGGGCGACGATTTTTTTCGCGCCAACCGGCAGTTTATCGTTGCGCGAGGAGCGGTGAAGGAGCTGGCCGTGTGGTTCGGCAGTCGGTTGTCGCTTGTGTTGACCGTTAAGACCCCCGAGCGCATCGTGGTGAGCAAAGACCGTGTGAGCGAGTTCAAAAAATGGTTTGTCGGATAGCTATGAAAAAGTTCATTCTCGTGTTGTTGCTCGGTCTGCTGACCGACTGCTATAAGGTCGAAACGGTGGTCGTGGTATCCACCAACGATATTCACTCGTCGATCGACAACTTTCCGCGGCTGGCCACGCTGGTTGACAGCCTGCGAACAGTCTATGGCCGCCACCGTGTGCTGCTCCTCGACGGGGGCGACCGATGGACGGGCGATCCGTTCGTCGATCTGGCCGAGCCGCCCCTTTACCCCATCGTCGAGCTGATGAACGAGCTGGGTTACGACCTGGCGGTGCTGGGCAACCACGAATTCGACTGGGGACAACCCCTGCTCGAAGAGCGCGTCGGGCAAATGAAATTTCCGGTGCTGGGGGCAAATGTGAAGGGACTGGATGGCATAAAAGAGTACGAAGTGCTGAAACGCGACGGCATCCGGTTCGCTTTCGTGGGGTTGACGACCAACTTTTCGCCCGACCACAGGCCCGAGGGCAAGGCTGAGCATTTCGAGGGGTTGAGCTTTCCCGACGTGTTCGAAACGGCCGCCGAATACGCCCCGCTCGCCGAGCAGGTGGACTGTATGGTTGCCCTCACCCACATCGGCTTCGACCGCGATGTGGAGCTGGCGGAAAGGGTGCCCATCTTCGACCTCGTCATCGGCGGCGATAGCCACACGCTTTTAGACACGCTCGTCAGTGTGGGTAAAACCGTCATCACCCAGGCCGAAAGCCGGTTGAGGTACGCCACCGTGACCACAATCCGCAGCGATAACAACCAGCACGCCCGCGTGAGCCGGAGCGAGGTGGTGCGGCTCGACACCATTGCGCCCTCGCCCCGATTTGCCGAGCTGGTGGCGCACATCAAGGACAATCCGCGGCTCGATGCTCCGATGGGCGAGCTCCGAAGCCCGATGGACGAGCACGGGGTGGACAATCTGGTGACCGACGCCATTCGTGTATACACGGGGGTCGACGTCGCGCTCTACCACTCGGGCGGGGTGAGGCTCGACACTCTGGCAGGGGCGGTTTCGATGGCCGACATATTCCGCATCGACCCCTTTCTTAGCGAAATATACACCCTCCGGATGACCGCGGGGCAACTGAAAGGGTTGATAATGGGCACCTTCAACTCCAACAGCAAACAGGGCGGCTCTGTCGATATTCTGCCGAGCGGAGTGAGCTACGTTATCGAAACCAACGAGGCAGGGGAGGCTGTGGATGTGGTGTTGACACCGTCGGCAGACCTGTATAGCGTCGCTATGCCCGACTATCTGTTCAAGAACTATGACTTCGATTTTCAAGGAACGATGACCGACACCGACTATCTGGTCACCTCCGTTCTGGAATCGTACATCGGCAAACACTCACCCCTCACGCCCGACAACCGGAGCAGGGTAATAGTTGAGAATTGAGAGTGGAGAGTTGAGAGTGGAGAATTAGGGCGCGCGGGCAGGGGCGTGAGGTGTGCCAGATGACCCGACGACAAGCCAAGGGCCATCGAGTCTTGCTCGAATGGCTGAGGCGCAAGGCGAGAGTCGAAGACACAATCAAGGCACGCAGTGCATTAATTTTTTCGAGGTCGCAGACCTCGTCAGTCACCCGCCCCCCGACGCGGGGACTGAATAAATTCATTCCCCGCTGGCGGCTGACCGATGAGATTCCTAACATTCGTTCGGAATGACGGCGCCCGCGTAGCCAATTATCTAATTCTCAACTCTCCATTCTCAACTCTCAATTAAAAAATCCCCCGCCCGAGGATGGGCAGGGGATAGTGAAAAGCCACGGCGGTCCGCCTATTTCTTATAAACCTTAGCGTAGCCGTAAATCGCCTCGGGCCCCAGCTCCTCCTCGATGCGAAGCAACTGGTTGTACTTTGCCATCCTGTCCGAGCGCGACATCGAGCCGGTCTTGATCTGGCCACTGTTGGTCGCCACGGCGATGTCGGCAATGGTGCTATCCTCCGTCTCGCCACTACGATGCGACGTCACCGAAGTGTAGCCCGCCCTATGCGCCATCTCGATAGCGTCGAGGGTTTCGGTCAACGACCCGATCTGGTTCACCTTGATCAGGATCGAGTTTGCACACCCCATCTCGATGCCCTTGCGCAGGAACTCCACGTTGGTCACGAACAGGTCGTCGCCCACCAGCTGGCATTTGCCTCCCAGCTCGTCGGTCAGCATCTTCCAGCCCTCCCAATCGTTCTCGCCCATCCCGTCCTCGATCGAGTCGATGGGGTATTTGGCCACCAGATCGGCCAGGAACTTCACCTGCTCCTTGCTCGAACGTTTCGCACCCTTTGCCCCTTCGAACTTGGTGTAGTCGTACACCCCGTCCTTGAAGAACTCCGAGGCAGCGCAGTCCAGACCGATGGTCACATCCTTTCCGGGCTTGTAGCCGGCCGCTTCGACAGCCTTAATGATCGATTCCAGCGCATCTTCGGTCCCGTTCAGTGCCGGAGCAAAGCCGCCCTCGTCGCCCACTGCGGTCGACAAGCCGCGATCGTGCAACACCTTTTTGAGCGCGTGGAACACCTCGGCACCCATCCTCACACCCTCCTTGAAGCAGCAAGCGCCCACCGGACGGATCATAAATTCCTGAAAAGCGATAGGCGCATCGGAGTGCGAACCGCCGTTGATGATGTTCATCATCGGCACGGGCAGGGTCTTGGCGTTCGTTCCGCCGATATAACGATAGAGCGGCAACCCGAAATAGTCCGCCGCAGCCCTTGCGACTGCCAGCGAAACGCCCAGAATTGCGTTTGCACCCAGTTTGCTCTTGGTCGGAGTGCCGTCCAGCGCTATCATCAGGTGGTCGATCCCCACCTGGTCGGTCACGTTGAGGCCGATAACTTCGGGTGCGATGATGTCGTTGACATTGGCAACGGCTTTGCTCACCCCTTTGCCCAGATAGCGGTTTTTATCGCCGTCGCGGAGCTCCAACGCTTCGTTTTCGCCGGTCGATGCCCCGCTGGGTACGGCCGCACGTCCGAAAGCACCGCTGACGGTGGAGACCTCTACCTCGATCGTGGGATTTCCGCGCGAATCGAGGATTTCTCTTGCATGAACAGATACAATTTGCATAATTTTTTTTATTTTTGTGAATTAGATTAACCGGAATGCAAAAATAGTAAATATTTATGAACGCGACAATTATCGGTGCTGGGAATTTGGGCGGGGCTATCGCCTGTGGTTTGGCTCGGGGTACGTTTTTGAATGCCGAGGACATCACTTGTGTCGACACGCGCCCGGAGGCGTTGAAGACTTTGGCGGCGACGGGGCTGCCTTTTGTGCTCACCAAAGATGTCAGAAAGGCCGTCAAGGGGGCCGATATGCTGGTGCTGGCCGTCAAGAGCCACGCCGCCAAGCAGTGCATCGCGGAGTTCAGGGACCTGATCGACTACAACAAGCAGATACTGTTTTCGGTCGTTGCGGGGGTCGATTTCGAGGAGCTGTGCAGCTATATGTTCGACGGGGTTAAGAGCCCGGCCCGGCCGATACTTTTTCGGGTGATGCCCAACCTCGCCATCTCGCTGAACGACAGTATGACTTTCATTTCGGTGTACAACGCCAATGCGGCCCAGACCAAGTTGGCGGAGGCCATTTTTAGCGAAATGGGGCAGACGATGGTAGTTCCGGAGCGGTTGTTGCCGGCGGCTATGGCGGTGGGGTCTTGTGGGATAGCTTATGTTATGCGGTATGTGCGGGCGATGATGAACGGGGCGGCCGAGGCAGGGTTCAGTTCGTCGGAGGCTTATGGGATCATTCTTCAGACGTTGAAGGGTGCGGTGAGGTTGTTGTTGGAGGAGGGAGGTCATCCGGAGGTCGAGATAGATAAGGTTATCACGCCCGGGGGGTTCACGATTCGCGGGTTGAACGCTATGGAGGAGGCCGGTTTTTCCAATTCGATCGTCATCGGCATCCGCGAAAGCTATAAGAATAGCAAATAAATTACGAGTTACGAGTTACGAATTACGAGTTTTTTCGAGGTCTGCGTGGCTTCCGCGTAGCCCATTAATCATTAATCACTGATCAATACCGATAATGTTCGGGCTTGAAGGGGCCGCCGACGGGCGAAAACAAAAACCCCTGCTTCGGAGAGCAAGGGGTTCCTGCGGAACAAGGTGTACAATAGCTGCTTTTTGGGAAAATGTCGTCTCACAGCCGCGCACAAAAAAAGGCGCGGAACAATTTCCGAGCCCGTAGGTTTACCACAACCCCAAACCTTAAAAAATTGCCCACGCCCAGAGCCGTCCCAAAGCACAACAAGTGCCAAGACACGCCCCGAGCAGACAATCCGAATCAAGGTTTTGAGCAAACGTGGTAATTTACGGAACTCGATTCAAGAGTTGTCAAACTCCTATTTCACTGCAAAGATAATAATTAAATCTCAATAATCGTCGACTCAATACCGATAATGTTCGGGCTTGAAGGGGCCGCCGACAGGAGTGTCGATATACCTCGACTGCTCCGGTGTCAGGGTGGTCAACCGCACCCCGAGACTGCCCAAATGCAACCGCGCAACCTGTTCGTCCAATCCTTTCGGCAAGCGGTGAACCCCCACCGCCATATCGTTCTCCCACAACATAAGCTGAGCCAGCACCTGATTGGTAAACGACGTACTCATCACAAACGACGGATGGCCCGTCGCGCAACCCAAATTCACCAACCGACCCTCCGCCAAAAGAAAAATCGAGTGCCCGTCCGCAAAAGTGTACCTGTCGACCTGCGGCTTCACGGTGCTCCTGGTCGCAGCACCCTCCAACCGCGAAACCTGGATCTCATTGTCGAAGTGGCCGATGTTGCACACAATCGACTGATCCCTCATCCGCTCCATCTGTTCGAGCGTGATAATATCGCGATTGCCCGTACACGTCACATAAATGTTCCCCTCCGAGAGCGCATCATCCACCGTCATCACCTCGAAGCCCTCCATCGCCGCCTGCAAAGCGCAAATCGGGTCGATCTCCGTAACAATAACCCGCGCCCCATAGCTCCTCATCGATCTGGCACACCCCTTCCCCACGTCGCCATAACCGCAAACCACCACCACCTTACCCGCAATCATCACATCCGTCGCCCGCTTAATGCCATCCGCCAACGACTCACGGCAACCGTAAAGATTGTCGAACTTGCTCTTCGTCACCGAGTCGTTCACATTGATGGCCGGAAAAAGCAACTCGCCCTTTTCAAGCATCCTGTACAACCGGTGCACCCCCGTGGTGGTCTCCTCCGAAACCCCCTTTAAATCGGCAACACAATTGTGCCACTTGTGCGGTTCATCCGCCAGAACGCGTTTCAACGTCTCGATAACCACCTGTTCCTCATAGCTCTCGGGCGCATAATTCAGGCTTTCGGCGTTGTTCTCGGCCGCCCACCCCTTATGGATCAACAGCGTCGCATCGCCCCCGTCGTCGACGATCAAATTGGGCCCCCTGCCATCCGGAAAGCTCAACGCCTGCACCGTGCACCACCAATACTGTTCCAGCGTCTCGCCCTTCCACGCAAAAACCGGAACCCCCGCCGCCGCAATCGCCGCCGCCGCGTGATCCTGGGTCGAAAAAATATTACAACTGCACCACCTCACCTCCGCCCCCAGCTCGACCAGCGTCTCGATCAACACCGCCGTCTGGATAGTCATATGCAACGACCCCATAATCCGTGCCCCGCGCAAAGGTTTCGTCTTACCATACTTAGCCCTCAATGCCACGAGCCCGGGCATCTCGTGACAAGCGATCTCTATCTCCTTGCGGCCCCACTCGGCCAAGCCAATATCAGCAACCTTATAATCCATAATGAGTGAAAATGATTTCGATTCGCTTTGCGAATCGTCAGCCCCGCCCGTTGGGGGGTCGGGCGGGCTGAAAAAATTAATTATCGATCAATAAAATATCCTCCGCAATCTGGCTTCTGAGCTCCTCGGGAGAGGAAAAAACTATTTTCGGCCGTATGAATCTCAACAACTCCACCTCGATGACAGAACCGTAAAGGTCGCCCGAAAACCCGAGAATGTGCACCTCCAACACCCCCCCGTCTGCCCCCCCGTCGACAAACGCAACGGCCCGATGAGAACCCACCCGCGCCTCCCAAACACCCCCCCGAACATCCGTGCCATCGAGCGCAATATTGGCCGTCGGATAGCCCAACCCACGCCCCAACCCACGACCGTGAACCACCGTGCCCCGAACCACCGTGCCCCGCGTCATATCCCCAGCCGTGCAATAACCGTCTGCGAACCGACGACCCGATCGCCCTTCCCGACCAAAACCTCGGCGCCCGCCGGAACATAAACATTCATCCGGCTGCCGAACTTAATGAACCCGCAAGGAGTATTCTGCTCCACAACCGCGCCCACCCTCGCATACGACACGATCCGCCGAGCCACAAACCCCGCTATCTGCCGAAAAACCACCACCCCGCGACCCGACTCGACCGCAATGGTCGTGTGCTCGTTGTCCTCGCTCTCCTTCGGATGCGAAGCAATATGATAATGGCCGTTATGGTGCTTGAAATAGACCACCTCGCCACCCACCGGAAACCAATTGAGATGGACATCCGTAATAGACATAAAAACCGAAATCTTCAACCTCCGCTCACCCGTCACCTCATCTTCCGTCACCTGCTCGACCCCTATCACCCTTCCGTCGCACGGCGAAAACACCGAAGCCTCGTCCCTGAGAACCGGCCGACCGGGAACCCGAAAAAACCAAACCACAAACCCCAACGTCACCACCCCCGCCGCTCCCCAAAAACCCGCCACCATCCAACCCCGAACAAAAGGAGTGCCGGCAAAAGCCAGCATAGAGAGAAAAATAAACAAAAGGGTCAAAAAACCCAACACAACCACCGCCGCGGGCACCACCACCCGAGCCTCCTTACTGATATTCATCTAAACAACAAAAATATAACCATTGACAAAAAACCAACCGTCCCGACCCCCAACACCGCATCGAACCGATCCAAAAACCCACCGTGCCCGGGAAACACCCGCCCCGAATCCTTCACCCCCGCCCGCCGTTTCAACCAACTCTCCGCCAAATCGCCCCCAACAGCCGCAAGAGCAATAACCGGAGTGGCAACAACGTAATAACAGGGAAGCCCGAAAAACCAAATCATCACGCCCCCAACCGCAACAGCCCCCACAATCCCCCCGACAAACCCCTCCCAGCTCTTCCTGGGCGAAATCTTCGGTGCCATCTTGTGCCGACCCCACCGACTTCCGGTCAAATAGGCCGCCACATCATTCGCCCAAATAGTCGCAAAAATCATCAGCGTAACCCAACCGTCGGTTGCCGGTCGGGCTTCGGCAATATCTTCGCCCATACGGAAAAACATAAACGTAAACAGCGGCAAAACGATGAAAACAACAGCACCCAAAAAACTCAAAAACGAGAACCTCGCGAGCCTGAAATACTCCACCAAACACCCCACCAAAACAACCGCCAACAAGACCGCGAAAGAGAGAAAAGAATACAACACAGCCCCAACCACAACGGCCACAAACCCGATCCCCGTCAACGATCTCCTAACAAACTCACCCATTGCGCGCCCCCAAAATCTCCTCGACATCCTCCGTAAACACCGTCTCGCGCTCCAACAACCTCTCGGCAAGCCGGGTCAAACCCTCACGGTGAGCTTCGATAACCTCCCGAGCCATAGCCTCCGCCTCCAAAAGTATCTTCTTGGTCTCCTCGTCGATCTGCTGCGCGGTCTTCTCGCTGAACGGCTTGGTAAACGCCATATCGCTATTGCCCGTCGAGTCGTAATAAGAGAGGTTCCCAATCCGCTCGCTCATTCCGAAAAAGGCCACCATAGCGTAAGCCATCTTGGTCGCCCGCTCCAAATCGTTCAACGCCCCGGTCTCGGCGGTTCCGAAAAACATCTGCTCCGTCACCCGTCCCCCCAACAGCGACGCGATCTTATCCAAAAACTGCTCCCTGGTCGTATTATGCCGCTCATCGGGCAGGTACCACGACGCTCCCAACGCCTTGCCCCGCGGAATAATCGTGACCTTGATCAACGGGTCGGCGTTTTTCAAGAACCAGCTCACCGTCGCGTGACCCGCCTCGTGGAACGCCGTCAACTTCTTCTCCTCAGGGCTCATCACCAAACTGCGCCGCTCCAACCCGCCCACTATCCGATCTATGGCCGCCGAAAAATCGGCCTTGCCCACCGAGCTCTTATTACCCCGCGCCGCGATCAAAGCAGCCTCGTTACACACATTGGCAATGTCGGCACCCGAAAACCCGGGCGTCTGCTTGGCCAGGAACGAGCGATCCAACCCCCGCGCAAGCTTCAATTTCTTCAAATGAACATCGAAAATCTGCTCCCGCTCCCGTATCTCCGGCAACCCCACCTCTATCTGCCTGTCGAACCGACCCGCACGCATCAACGCCTTATCCAAAATATCGGCCCTGTTGGTCGCCGCCAAAAGTATCACCCCCGCATTCGTCCCAAACCCGTCCATCTCGGTAAGCAACTGGTTGAGGGTACTCTCTCTCTCGTCGTTGCCCCCGAAGCTACCCGCTCCACGTCCACGCGCCCGCCCGATGGCGTCGATCTCGTCGATAAAAAGGATACACGGAGCCTTCTCCTTAGCCTGCCGGAACAGGTCGCGAACACGCGAAGCTCCCACCCCGACAAACATCTCCACAAAATCGCTCCCGCTTATCGACAGGAACGGCACATCGGCCTCACCCGCCACCGCCTTGGCCAGCAACGTCTTGCCCGTACCCGGAGGACCAACCAACAACGCCCCCTTAGGAATCTTGCCCCCCAAATCCTTATACTTCTCGGGCTTTTTGAGGAAGTCGACTATCTCCATTATCTCCACCTTGGCCTCCTCCAACCCCGCAACATCCTTAAAGGTTATCTTCTCCTGCTTCTCCTTATCGAAAATCTGAGCCTTGGCGCGCCCCACCCCCATCATACCGCCCGGGCCGCCCATCGCACCCCCCATACCGCGCATCAAAAATATCCAAAAACCGATAATAAGCAGCCACGGCAAAAAGCCCACCAACGTCCCCAGAAAACCGCCCCGCTCATTGCGATAATCGAGCACGACACTCTGCCCGAACTGTTCATTGGCCTGCTTGAGGTCGTTGTCGAAAACCTCCACCGACCCGATGGTAAATTCATACGCCGCCGCATCCTGCCCCTCGACAAAAACCTCCGCCCGCTCGCGATTGACCACCACTATCTTCTCCACCTCGCCCTTCGAAACCAGCTCCTTCACCTCGCTCCAATTGCTCGCTTTCGGCGCTCCCGCCTCGTTGCCCACAAACACCCACCACACCAGCGTCAAAGCAAAAATAACCAGCCAACCCCACATAAACGGAGAGGGCTTTCCGGCAGGCTTGGAGGGTAAAACAGGTTTGATATTAGTCTTCTTCATAACGTGTCACGGGCGCATCGGCCCACAGCTGTTCGAGCTTATAAAAATCGCGCATCTCGGTCTGAAAAATATGGACCACCACGTCGACATAATCCATCGCTATCCACAGGCAATTGGCCCTGCCGTCCACCCTCCAAACTTTCTGGCCGAGGCGATCGAAAACGTCCTTCTCCACCCCGTCGCATATCGCACCCACCTGGGTGGTCGAATCGGCACTGCATATCACGAAATACTTGCAAATAGCTCCCTCCACCCCACGCATATCCAACGACACGATATTATTGGCCTTCTTATCTCCGGCCGCCTCGACAATGGTCTTCAACAATTTATCCATACAAGGGGACAAATATAGCGCAAGTTGAGCGCAATGCCAAATTTATTTGAGCATTGCCGAAACGCCGCTAATCTTTATGACTTTCTAAAACGGCCTCGCGCAACGCGGAAATGATGGAGTGTTTGACATACGTCCGCCTCACCGCCAAAGCTATCTTGCGCGACAACAACCCCTTGGCCAGCGGCTTTATGTTGTCCCTCTTGTCGGCGGGGATATAAGGAATGGCCATCTCGGGCAGAATGGTCATCCCGCCCGTGCAATCGACCATCCGCATCACCGTCTCCAACGAACCACACTCGAAATTGTACCGAGACTTGGCATAGCGGTTCGGGCCGCAAATCTCGATTATCTGGTCGCGCATACAGTGCCCCTGACGCAAAAGTATAATCTGCCTCATATCTATATCCTCCACCCTGATATTGCTCCGCTCGAACAAATCGTTCGACGGCGAAACATAGGCGTGGAACCGGTCGCCGAACAGCTCGTACTCCATCGTGCCCTCGTTGGTCGTGCCGCCCGCCAAAAGCGCGGCATCCAGCCGGTCGTGCTCCAACATCTCGTTGATAGCCACCGCGTCTATCTCCGAAATGTCGAGCTCCACCTTGGGATACTTTCGAATGAAGGTCGGAATAAATTTATGGAGCAGATAAGGGCCCACCGTCGGGATCACGCCGAGGCGCAAAGTTCCCGAAATCTCGCCCTTCAACTCGTTGACCGACTCGCGGACATAATTATAGCTCTTGAGTGCCTCGCGCGCATTGCGCAACACCACCTCGCCCGTCTCGGTGGGGATGACGGGCTTTTTGGAACGATCCAAAAGAACCACCCCCAGCTCCTCTTCCAGAGCTTTGATCTGCATCGAGAGCGACGGCTGGGTGACGAAACAATCCTGTGCGGCGAGCGAAAAACTGCCCCGATTGGCCACTGCCAACAAATATTCGAGTTGAATTATTGTCATAATGCGGAAGATTTAGAACTGGGAACTGCAAAATTCACGCCGCAAAGGTATAAATTTTGATTATAACTTCCAAAAACATTATAAGATAAACGGGGCGAAGATGTCATTCAGTTTTCGGTGCTCCACCAAAAAGCCGTCGTGGCCGAAATCGCTCTCGATCAAATGGAACCGCGCATCCGGAAGATGTCCGGCCAAAAACTCCTGCTCCACCGGCGGCAAAATAATATCCGTCGTGATGCCGACGATGCAAACCGGACAAGCAATGGAGTCCAACCCGCCCCGAACATCGTGTGAATCCATAGCGCGGGTGAGAGCATAATAAGAATAAGCATCGAACCGCTTCACGAACTTCTCGCCCTGATAACGCTGATAGCTCGCCGCACGACCCTCGCCCTGCTGCGTCGCATTATACGCCGCCGGACCCCGATAACTCAAAAGACCGATGCTCCGCGCCGCCGCAAGCCCCCTCTGCGCAGCATCCACACGCCGCTCGCCCCACGAACAATCGGCCTCTATCGCCATCCGATGGCTCTCATTGAGCGCAACACACCACGGAGTGGCGACCGCCGAAGTAGCCACCAACGCCAACCTCTCGGCAAACCCGGGCCTGAGAATCTCCATCTCCAACGCCTGGAACCCCCCGATCGAGCCGCCCACAATAGCGCGAACCCGCGCAATGCCCAAATGGTCGGCCAACAGCAAATTCGCCCGCGCAATATCGCGAATGGTGAGGGCCGGAAAATCGTCGTACCACCTCTCGCCCGTCGCGGGATCGACACTCATCGGCCCCGTCGACCCATAACACGACCCGAGAATGTTGGCGCAAACCACAAAATATCTCTTGGGATCCAAAAACCCGCCCTCGACAACCGTCCCGGGCCACCAATCCGCCACATCGCTGTTGGCCGTCAACGCATGACAAACCCACACCACGGGGTTCTCAGCCGAGCCATAGGTGTGATAAGCCAGCTCCAACGAAGGCAAAACCGCGCCGCAGTCCAAAGCAAAAGGAGAAGGATGATGGTAAGTATTCATAATAGGTTATGAAAATATGAAAACATGAAAGGATGAAAAGATAAAGAGGAATTTTTTTGATTTTTTGATTTTTTCATATTTTCATCTTATCATCTTTTCATTTTTTTACATTGGGCAGTTCCAGTCCGAAGCCACGTTTTTTGTCCATCGCCTTGAGCCACAACCCGAGAAAAAAAGCCGCAACACCGAGCGAGGCAAAGATCAACATCGGAACAGTATAATCATAAACCGCCATTTCGCCAGCCTGCAACCGCGCCGAAACACCCGGATTGGCCGCCTCCAACGCCGAACCGATGATGATGGGGAAACCCCACAACCCGATGTTCTGGATCCAAAAGATCACCGAATAACCGCTCCCCAAATACCTCTCCTCGACCAGCTTGGGAACACTCGGCCACAAAGCTGCCGGAACCAGCGAAAACGAGATGCCAAGCAGCACTATCGCCGCCGAAGCAATGGGCACCGTGAGCGGAACCAGCGCAAAAATCAGATGACAACCACACATCAACAGCGCACCCCAGATTATCATCGTCGCACCCCGTCCCCGCCAATCGAGATAAGCCCCCAAAATGGGAGTGAGTATCATCGCCCCGACCGGAAACAACGCAAACAGATCGGCCGCACCCTGAGCCGACGAACCCAGATCGGAGTTCTGAAGCATCGACACGGCAAACTTCTGGAATGGGAAAATGGCCGAATAGTATAGCACGCAAAGAGCCGCAACGATCATAAAGGTCGGACTGCGGAACAGTTTGCCCAAATCGCTCACCCGAAACTCCTCGCTCGGGCCCTCGTTGGCGGCATCCAACTGCTTATCGAGCTTGCGGTCCATCACCGAAAAGGCCAAATAACAAAAAAAGCCGATACACAGCAATCCGCCCACAACCGCCACCGGCCGCACGATGCTCTCCGGAGCCATAGTCGCCAGGCGGCTCGAAAACATCATCGCCACAGCCAGCCCCAGCCGCGCAATGCCCACCTGAAGCCCCATCGCCAAAGCCATCTCGCGCCCCTTGAACCACTTGGCAATAGCCTTGGTTACCGTCACGCCCCCCATCTCGGCCCCGCAACCGAAAATGGCGAAACCCACGCAAGCCACCTTGGCACTTGCAGGAAACGCCGGCCAGAACGAGCTGAAAAAGTCGTAACCGAAGCCGCCTTGGGCGAAAGTGTCGCTCACCCCATAGAGCTTTATCGCCGCACCGAGGATCATTATCCCCGCCGACAACAGCCCCGTGAACCTCACTCCCATCTTGTCGAGAATGATGCCCGCAAAGATCAGGAACAGCACGAAAACATTGAGAAAATATTCGCTCCCCACCACCGCGCCGAACACCTGGGGACTCCATCCGCGCCCCGTTTCGAGCATCTGCTGAAGCGGCGACAGCACGTCGACGAACATATAGCAAAAAAACATCATCAGCGCAACCAACAACAGCGCGCTCCACCTCGCAAACCGCGAATCGTTAAGAATTTTAGTCATTTGAATTTGGATTATAGCGTTCAATAAGTTCGTAAGCAGCCTCGATGCCCTCCTCGCCCGCCTTGGAGATGTCCAAATAGCCCTTGCGCGTGTCACGAAGATATATCTGGACCAGCCCGCGATTATAATAGGCCTCGGCAAAATGGGGGTTGAGCTCTATGGCCCGCGTATAGTCGTCGAAAGCTTCGGGCAACCGGTCCGACATCACCAGCAGGTTGGCGCGGTTATAATAGGTGTAGGCAAACCCTGGCTCCAGCTCGATGGCACGGTCGAGGTCGGCAATGGCTTCGTCGTAGTTATACGTCTGCCTCGCGCCGGTGCGCATTCTCAGCTCGGGGTCGCTCTCGATGGTGAGCCGCTGCGACGAGCTCGCCCCGACCGACGAGATGAAGTCGATCATCTCCGCCCGCGTGGTCGAACGGTTGATATAAAGATAGGGGCTCGTCGGGTTCGACGCAATCGCCTGCGAAATGGAGTTTATCGAGTTGGTGTACTGCCGGACGAGCGACTGAGTTATCGAGCGGCGGAACAGCTCTTGCCATCCGTGGTCTTCCGGTGCATCGGCCCCGTCGATTGCGATGTCGGGCTCCTTGTTGGAAAACGCCAGATTCTCCATCCCGACGTCCTGGCGGAACCGCTCCATATCGGCAAAATAGTATGGCACCGGACCGACCCTCCGAACCGTGTCGGGCGTGCGAAGCGTAAACCGGAACAGCGGCAACAACGCAAGATTCTCCCGCTCCGAAGCCAATCGGTCGAAATTCGTACCCGTAAACCGCGTCTCGAACGACATCAACCGATCCTGAACCTCCTCCGTGGGGTCGATCGCTTCGGCGCGTTTTTCGGCCCGCTGTTCGCCCTCCGACAACCGCGCACGATACTCGGCAATCTTGCGTTCGTTCATCTGCCGATCCTGTCGCGCCCCGCGGGTATCGCGCAACAGGAACCGCACATCCGAACGTGCCGAATAGGCCGCCGCAAAGTCGGGATAGAGCGAAATGGCACGCGAAAAATCGCTCTCCGCCCCCGCCAAATCGCCTAACCGCTGCTTGATAATCGCCCTGTTATAGTACGCCACAACATTGTCCGGCGACAACACCGAGACACGGTCGTAGTCTTCGACGGCGGCCGAATAGTTTCCCATCTGGTTGTTGACGATAGCCCTGTTGTAGTACGCCACGGGATTGTCCGGATCCATCGCGATAACCCTATCGAGGTCGCTCAGCGCACCAGGGAACCTTCCCAACCTTTCGCGCGCAAGTGCCCGATTGAAATAGGAGTTGAGGTAGGACGAGTCGCGCGCCACCGCCGTATCGAAATCGGTGAGTGCCGCGGCATAATCGCCCCTTGCCATCGCCAGCCCTCCGCGGCGCAGGTAACCCTCCGGATCGTCGCGATTGGTGAAGATGGCACGGTCGAAGTCGGCCGATGCGCTCAGCGTGTCGCGGTTTTGAAGATGGGCCGAGCCGCGCAACAGGTAGGCGTCGGCCACACGGTTGTTGTGAAATATATAGGTGGTCAGGTCTTCGATCGCGGCCGGGAACTGGCGGTTCATAAGATAGGTGTAACCGCGGGAATAGTACGGTCCGGGCAGGTCGGGACGGATCTCGATGGCCATTGCGAAGTCCTCCAAAGCCTCGTCGTAATTGCCCAGCAGCATTCGCGAAACCGCCCTGTGGTGCCACGCCATCGTGTTGAGCGGATTGTGCTGAACGGCCGCCGAAAAGTCGGCCTCCGCACCCAGATTGTCGTCGAGATTGGCCTTGGCTATGCCGCGAAAAAAATAGGCTTCGGAGTCCTCCGGATCGACCCTCAAAAGTGCATTGTAAATCCTTATCGCCTCTCGGTACTCCTGTTCGACCAGATGCCTGCGACCCATCCAAAAGAACCACGCCTTGTCGTACTGTCCGTGGGCAACAGACACGGCAAGAAGCAACAAAATCACGGCGACGAGTCTTTTCATTTCGGCGCGAAGTTAGGGCTTTTTTTTGGAAAACCGGAGTTTTTTGCATAACTTTGTCCGCAATTTGCGCGCTAAGAAACCTTAAAAATCGATGAAGCAAATAGACGTTGTGTTGGGGATGCAGTGGGGCGACGAAGGCAAGGGCAAGGTGGTGGATGTGTTGACCCCCAGGTACGATGCGGTCGCCCGTTTTCAGGGCGGGCCCAATGCGGGGCACACCCTCATTTTCGACGACAAGAAGTTCGTGCTGCACACCATTCCGAGCGGAATTTTCCGCCCGTCGACCGTCAATATCATAGGCAACGGAGTGGTGATAGACCCCGTGATCCTGGCGGGCGAGATACTCCGGCTCGAAGAGGCGGGGGTGGATGTGAGGAGCAAACTGCTGGTGAGCAAACGTGCCCACCTTATCCTGCCCACCCATCGTATGTTGGACGCCGCAAGCGAACAGGCCAAGGGTTCGTCCAAGATCGGTTCCACCCTGAAAGGCATCGGCCCGACATATATGGACAAGACGGGGCGCAACGGATTGAGGGTGGGGGATGTGTTGTCGGACGAGTTCCTGTCGCGCTATGAGGCGTTGAAGCAGAAACACCTCGGCCTGTTGTCGGGGTACGATTTCGAGTTCGATATTTCCGAATATGAGGCACGGTGGTTCGACAGCATAGATGTGGTTCGCTCGCTCGGGTTGATCGAGAGCGAGCGGGTGGTGAACGAGATGTTGGACAGCGGCACGAGAGTGCTGGCCGAGGGGGCGCAGGGGTCGATGCTGGATGTCGATTTCGGGACGTATCCGTTCGTCACTTCGTCCACTACGCTTTGTGCGGGGGTGTGCACGGGGCTGGGCGTTGCGCCGCATCGCATCGGCGAGGTGTACGGGATTTTCAAGGCCTATTGTACCAGAGTGGGGAGCGGGCCGTTTCCTACCGAGCTGTTCGACGGTGATGGCGAGCGTATGCGGGATATAGGGTTGGAGTACGGTTCGACGACGGGTCGGCCGCGGCGTTGCGGGTGGTTGGATATGGTGGCGTTGAAGTATGCCGTGCAGATGAACGGCACCACCAGACTGATTATGATGAAGGGCGATGTGTTGAACGGGTTCGAGACGCTGAAGGTTTGTACGGGTTACCAGGTCGGGGGCGAGGTGCTGGACTATTTTCCGTTCGAGACCAACGAGCCGATAGAGCCGATCTATGTCGAATTGGCGGGATGGAACGCCGACATATCGGACGTGAGAAAGTATGACGATTTTCCGGAGGCGTTCAAGGCTTATGTGGAGTTCATCGAGGAGCATACGGGTGTACCGGTCGCCATCATCTCCGTCGGGCCGGACAGGGAAGAGACTGTAATAAGATAAATGAAGAGTGAAGAATGATGAATGAAGAAAGATTGAAGATTTTTTGCGCGTAGCTTTTGCGTAGCTGATTTTTCACTTTTCACTTTTCATTTTTCATTCAAATTGAAAATTTTTATGAAAGAAAAATTTGAAATTGTTGTGTTGGCCAAGCAGGTGCCCGACACGCGAAATGTCGGAAAGGACGCTATGACGCCCGAGGGGACGGTCAATCGCGCTGCATTGCCGGCAATTTTCAATCCCGAAGATCTCAACGCACTCGAACAGGCGTTGCGGTTGAAGGATGTTTATCCCCAAAGTACCGTCACGGTCCTGAGTATGGGCCCCCATCGGGCGGCCGATATTATTCGCGATGCGATGTTTCGCGGGGCGGACGGAGGTGTGTTGTTGACCGACCGCAAGTTTGCCGGAGCCGATACGCTGGCCACGAGTTATGCGTTGAGCTGTGCTGTCCGGAAGCTCAACCCCGACATTATCGTTGCGGGGCGGCAGGCGATAGATGGCGACACGGCGCAGGTGGGAAGCCAGGTTGCCGAGAAGCTGGGTTGGCCTCAGGTGACCTATGCCGAGGAGCTGGAAGTGAAGGGCGAGGTGGCGCGGGTGAAGCGCAGGTTGGAGAACGGGGTCGAAGTGGTCGAGTGCAAGTTGCCGCTGGTGGTCACCGTTAATGGCTCTGCCGCCGATTGTCGGCCGCAGAACGCTAAGCGGATAATGAAGTATAAATATGCCCTTATTCCCACCGAATACGATAGTTGCGGGGGTTTGAGTGTGGATTTGGCGAAAAAGCACGATTACCTGCAAATAAAGGAGTGGGGTGCCGACGCGGTCGATCCCGATCCGAGCCAGCTGGGGCTGGAAGGGTCGCCGACCAAGGTGAAGAAGATCGAGAACGTGGTGTTCCAGTTGAAAGAGAGCAAGTGTCTGTCGTGTACGGACGACGAGATAAACGCTCTTATTGTTGAATTGTTGGAAACGCATACTTTGGGTTGATATGGAGAATTTGTTTGTATATATCGAAAACGAGGGTGGCAAGGTGGCCGATGTGTCGTTGGAGTTGTTGACTAAGGGGCGGGAGCTGGCCAGCGAGTTGGGGGTTAAGTTGGAGGCCGTGGTTATCGGCGACGGCGTGGCCGGTTTTTGCGACGAGCTGAAGAAGTACGGGGCCGACACTATTTGGGTTGCGGAGGACAAGAGTTTAGCCCCCTATCAGACGCTGCCTCACGCGGCCATATTGTGTGGACTTATCGAGCGGGAGAAGCCGCAGATATGCCTTATGGGGGCCACTCCGGTGGGCAGGGACCTCGGGCCGCGGGTGTCGAGCGCGATGCACAGCGGGCTGACGGCCGACTGTACGAGCCTTGTTATCGGCCCTCACACCGATGTCAAGAGCGGGAAGGAGTATGACAAGTTGCTTTACCAGATTCGTCCGGCGTTCGGCGGGAACATCATCGCCACCATCATCAATCCCGACTGTCGGCCGCAGATGGCGACGGTTCGCGAGGGTGTGATGAAAAAGGAGTATGCCGCAAAGGCGGGCGAAGGCAAGGTGGTGCAGGTCGCTTGGCGCGAGATGGTTAAACCGGAAGATTTTGTGGTGAAGATCATCGAGCGGCACATCGAGGAGCGCAAGATCAACATCAAGAATGCGCCCATCATCGTGGCCGGAGGTTATGGGATGGGAAGCAAGGAGGGTTTCAAGCTTTGCTTCGAGCTGGCCGAGGTGTTGGGCGGCGAGGTGGGTGCTTCGAGGGCTGCGGTGGATAGCGGTTTTTGCGAGCACGCGCGCCAGGTGGGACAGACGGGGGTGACGGTGCGGCCCAAACTCTATATCGCCTGCGGTATTTCGGGCCAGATCCAGCACACGGCGGGAATGGACGGGTCGGCGATGGTGATCGCCATCACGAACGATCCGGAAGCTCCGATCAATAAAATAGCGGACTACACCATCATAGGCGATGTTGCGGAGGTGATTCCGAGGATGATTAAGTCTTATAAGCAAAATTCGAAGTAAGATGGCAAATTTTTATCTGGATAATAAGGACATTCAGTTCCAGCTGGAGCATCCGTTGATGCGCAAGATCGTGGAGTTGAAAGAGCGCGGTTTTGCCGATGCCCACACGTGTGATTATGCACCCAAGAACTTCGAGGATGCGATGGATAATTATCGCCGCGTGATGGAGATCACGGGCGAGGTTGCGGGCGATGTGATCGCGCCGAATGCCGAAGGGGTCGATCTGGAAAAGCCCCACGTTGTGGACGACCACGTGGTGTATGCGTCGGGCACGGTGCAGAACCTCAAAGCGATCAACGATGCGGGCCTGGGTGGTATCACCCTGCCGCGGAAGTATAACGGGTTGAATTTTCCGTTGGTGTGCTTTGTGATGGCCAACGAGATGGTGGCCAGGGCCGATGCGGGGTTCGAGAACTTGTGGGGATTGCAGGATTGCGCCGAGACGTTGAACGAGTTCGGGAGTGAGGAGTTGAAGATGAAGTATTTGCCGCGCACGGCCGAGGGTGCGACGTGGGCTATGACCCTGACGGAGCCCGATGCCGGTTCGGACCTCGGGGCGGTGATGTTGAAGGCCACGTTCGATGAGAAGAGTGGCAAGTGGTTGCTCAATGGCGTTAAGCGGTTTATCACCAATGGCGACGGGGACATTTCGCTGGTGCTGGCCCGTACCGAAGAGGGAACGAAGGATGCCCGCGGGTTGTCTATGCTGGTGTATGACCGCAAAGCGATGTGCCATAAGGTGCGGCGTATCGAGGATAAGTTCGGCATCAAGGGCTCGCCGACGTGCGAACTGGTGTTCACCAATGCTCCCGCGGAGCTGGTGGGCGACCGCAAGATGGGGCTCATCAAATATGTGATGGCGTTGATGAATGCGGCGCGGTTGGGTATCGGGGCGCAGAGCATCGGGCTGTGCGAGGCCGCTTACCGCGAGGGATTGAAGTATGCGGGCGAGCGGGCGCAGTTCGGCAAGGCCATCATCAACTTCCCGGCGGTGTATGAGATGCTGGGCAACGCCAAGGCGCGCATTGCGGCGGGCAGGGCGTTGCTGTACGAAACCACGCGGTTTGTGGAGATTTATAAAACTTATGAACACATCGGCCACGAGCGCGAATTGAGCAGTGAGGAGCGGGCGGAGATGAAGCACTATCAGAAGCTGGCCGACGGGTACACGCCGTTGCAGAAGCTGTTCCTTTCGGAGTATGCCAACTCCATCGCCTACGATATGTTGCAGATCCACGGCGGTTCAGGTTATATGAAGGACTATCCGATCGAGCGGATAGTCCGCGATGCGCGTATCACCAATATCTATGAGGGCACTTCGCAGTTGCAGGTCGTGGCGGCCATCAATGCGGTGACCAAGGGAACCTACCTGGGGCAGATAGAGGCCTACGAGGCTGAGGGTACTTCAATGGATTCGGGGCTGCGGAAGCAATTGGACAAATGGAAAGGGATGTTCGTGAAGATGACCGAGAAGGTGGAGCGCATCGAGGCCGAGCACAAGGGCGAGGGGTTCAAGGATTTTCACGCGAGACGTTTGGTGGAGACCGCGGGCCATATCATTATGACGTGGGTGCTGGCTAAAGAGGCGGCGGTGAGGCCGGAGGATTATTCGGTTCAGTTGGCCACCTTTGCCAAAATTGCCGACTATAAGATTGCCGAAGCCTTTGCTGCTGTCGAGGCTTCGGAATGGGGCGATGTGGAGCTGTACAGGACTGTTATCGGCGATTGAGTAGCGAACTGATATTTCTGATCTGCTTCATCGGTCTGGTCATCGCAATGTTGGCCATCGACCTGGGTGTGGTCAATCGCAAGAGCCACGTCGTTTCGCTGCGCGAGGCGCTGGTGTGGACCGGAGTGTGGGTCGGGGTGGCGATGTTGTTCTACCTCTTTCTGCTCTTTCGGGGCGAACTGCTTCACGGTGTCGAGCTGGTGGGAGCAGAGCTGACGGCGTACAGGCGCGAGCTTTCGTTGGAGTACCTCACGGGGTATTTGATAGAGAAAGCCCTTTCGGTCGACAACATCTTTGTGATGATAATGATCTTTTTGAGCTTCAAGATAGATCAGCGATATTATCACAAAATACTGTTTTGGGGCATTCTGGGCGCGGTGGTGATGCGGTTCGGGTTTATTTTTCTGTTGTCGGCCCTTGTCCATCGGTTCGCGTGGGTGCTGTGGATTTTCGGCGGGCTGCTGCTGTTCACCGGCGTGAAGATGCTTTTCGACAGGAACGACCACGACGAGATGATCGACGTTCGGAAACACCCCGTGGTGAGGATGGTGAGGAGGTTTTTTCGCCTCACCCGTACCGACCACGGGGGGCGTTTTCGGGTTAAGCTCAGGGGCCGGTGGTACATCACGCCGTTGTTGTTGGTACTGATAATCATCGAGGGGAGCGATGTGATCTTTGCCATCGACTCGATCCCGGCCATTTTTGCCGTCACGATGGACCCCTATATCGTCTTTTTTTCCAACATTTTTGCCATTTTGGGGTTGCGGTCGCTGTTTTTTGTCCTGAGCGGGATGATGGGCAGGTTTGCCTATTTGAAGACGGGGTTGGCGGTTTTGCTGGCCTTTATCGGGGCGAAGATGTTGTTGCACGGCATTTTCCACATCTCCATCTCCACTCCGGTTTCGTTGCTGGCGATCGTCGGGATTCTTGGGATTAGCATCGGGGCATCGCTTTTGAAAGTTGAGAATTGTTTTCGAGGTCGTAGACCTCGTCGGCCCGCTAAAGCGCGGGAGCGGGCCGAAAAAATCAATCATTAACCATTAATCATTCTCTTCACCATCTCCATCAGGTCCTTCATCGCCGCAAGTCGGAACAGCCACCCCCCGAGGCCGTAGATGGCGACGCCGAGTGCTATTTTGGCCGCAAGGAGAATCCACTGCGGAGCGTCGAAACCAAGCAGCCACACCCCCGCCGCCATCGCTGCCGTCAGTGCCGCAATGGGCAGAACGTCGCGCAGGAGCGACCGCCAGTCGTAGCCCGAATGGCAGCAGGCCATAGCGAAACTCACCGCAGCGTCGGTGAAGGCTATCGCCACCACGCCCCACGTGATGGCCACAACGCCCAACGGAATGGTGATGGCCAACACGGTGGTAGCCAGCACTTTACGTATCACTTCGGCCCGCAACACCGCCCGCCCATCGCTTCGGGTGCGCAGAATGTTGGACGAGACGATCCCGATCGGAGTGGCGAAACCGGCGATGCACAGGATGCGGAAAAAGGGCACCGACGCCTGCCATTGGGGCGCAAGAAAAACACCGAACATCTCGTCCGCAACCACTATCAAACCCGCCATCAGGGGCATCATCAACAACATTATCGACCGCACGGCATAGCCCACCCCGCGCGTGTACTTGCCCTCATCGCCGCTCACCGAGGCCAGCGCAGGAAAGGTGACGCTCTGCATCGAACTCATCGCCGAATTGACAGGCAGATCGCGAATGGAGCGCGCCTGGTCGTAATTTCCAAGCGTCGTGCTATGAATTTTGCCGATGACGAACTGCGGAACGGAGTTGTAGATGTTGGTCAAAAGGTCGGTCGCCAGCAACCGCGAACTATACCCGAACATCCGGCGAATGGAGCTCACGGAGAGGTCGAAAGTGGGGGTCCAGCGCCCGAAAATCCAAAGCAAACCCGACCGCACCGCCGCCTGAACCACCCGCTGGCCCACGATGGCCCAAAATCCCAACCCCGCAAAAGCCATCCACACCGAAACGAGCCCAGCGGCGACCGTGGAGACGAAAGTGATGGTCGACAACCGCCGAAAATCGAACTCGCGCGCCAACACCGTCTGCTGAATAATGCCCAGTGCCGAAAGCGGCACGACCAGAAAAAACACCGGCGCAAACTGCGTCAACCGAGGCATATCGAGTATCGCGGCGGCGGGATAGGCGAGCAAAATCAGCACTCCGTAGACCGCCGCCGCGATGGCGATGTTGAACCAAAACGCCGACGAATAGTCCCTGGCCGTGGCCTGCCGGTTGCGGATCAACGCCTGCGAAAATCCGCTGTCGACAAACGAATTGAAAATGAGCACGAACGCCGCCAAAATGGCTTTAAGTGCGTAATCGTCCGGGAAAATGCGGTTGACCACGTTGACCGTCACCCACGCCTGGAACAGGGCCGAAAAAATCTTCTCGCCCGCCCCCCACGCGAAACCTTTTGTCGCCCTATTTTTCAGTTCGCCCAATTTGCATAACTTTGCCGTGAAAAGACAAAGTTATGAAAATTTTGATAATCAACGGCCCCAACCTCAATCTGCTGGGGCGGCGCGAACCATCGGTGTACGGCTCGGAGTGCTTCGAGGACTATTTCGGGCAGCTGCAAAGGGCCTTTCCCGAGGCGGTTTTGGAGTATTTTCAGACCAATATCGAGGGCGAAATAGTCGATCGGATCCAGCAGGCGGAGCACTCGTTCGACGGGGTGGTGCTCAATGCGGGCGGCTATACGCACACCTCGGTGGCGATTCGCGACGCGATTTCGGCGGTTGTGATTCCGGTTGTGGAGGTGCACGTTTCGAACATTTTGGCGCGCGAGGATTTTCGGCACAGTTCGTTGCTTGCGCCGGTTTGCAGGGGGTCGATAATGGGGTTTGGGATGGAGTCGTACCGGCTTGGCGTTCAATGGTTTACGGGTGGGCGAGTTTGAATTCATAGACAAGTTGCGGACGCTGTTTTCGGGCATCGGCGATCCGACCATCGAGGGCATCGGCGACGACTGCGCGGTGATACCCATCGGTGGCGGCGAAGCGTTGGTGGTCACCACCGATATGCTGGTCGAGGGGGTGCACTTTTTGCGCGATGCGATCACGCCGCGCGAGCTGGGCGGGAAGGCTTTGGCGGTCAATCTGAGCGATATTGCGGCGATGGGTGCACGTCCTGTGGCGTCGTTTCTGTCGGTCGCGTTGCCTGCCGAGTGTCGGGGCGAATGGGCGATGGAGTTTGCGCGCGGCTATGCCGAGATGTCCGACAGATACTCGGTTGCGCCTGCGGGGGGCGACACCTCTTCGTCGCTCGGCGGGATTGCCATCAACGTTGCGGTGGTCGGTCGTGTACCTGCGGCGAACCTCAAATTCCGGCGCGATGCGCGGGTGGGCGATGTGATTGCGGTGGCCGGATTTTTAGGCGAATCGGCGGCAGGGCTCGAAGAGATAATTACGAATTACGAATTACGAATTACGAATAATTCTCAACTCTCAACTATCCACAACAACCCTGTTCCGCAGGTGGCGGAGGGTGAGTGGTTGGGGGGTCAGGGGGCGGTTCACGCTATGATGGACATCTCGGACGGGTTGGCAAGCGATTTGGTGCACATTTTGCGGGCGTCGGGGGTCGGGGCCGAGGTGGAGTTGACGCAGGTTCCGACGCGTGTCTCCATCGAGCAGGCGGTTTGCGGGGGCGAGGATTATCGGTTGTTGTTCACTGCGGCGGCGGACGGGTTCGGGCGGCTGCGGCGGGAGTTTGCAGCGCAGTTCGGTACGGAGGTTTTCCCCATCGGGCGCATCGTTGCGGGCGCGGCGGAGGTTTCGTGGCTGCATGGCGGCGTGCCGGTCGCCGTCGACTGGCACGGGTTCAGGCACTTTTAGAGTTAAGAACTAAAAACTAAGAACTAAGAGTTTGCTTGACAAATTCGGAAAAAATAGTATCTTCGCATTGACATATTGAGTATTAACAACGCTTTTTCTCGGAAGCGAACTCACGAACCGTTCTTCCGTAGGGCGGTGTTCAAAAGAGAAAAAGGTTGCTAAGCTCGGAGTTGGCTTTGGTGCAGATTGTGCCGAAGCAACTTCGGGTGTGGTGCAATCTTTCTTTTGAGGGTTCGTGAGACCTGCTTCCGAGGGATTGTTTAACCACACCTTTTTTATGAAACAGATTTATGATGTTTTAGGGTTCGACTATTTTGTCGAGGGCGAGTGGATCCGGATGTACGATTATGAGCAGGGTCGGTGGAAAATCGAGATTGCCGAGGACGGAACCTATCGCGATGTTTGCTTTCGTGACGGCGGCGAACTCCTCAGCGGGCAAGGATTTTGGCGAGATGGGGTGTTCTACCTTAATGAGGTGCAGAGGTTGATTTTGGGGTAATTCGACTTGCATTCGCAAGTCGTCAGCTCCCCCTGAGGGGGGTTGGGGGAGCTGAAAATTAGGCGTCGCGTAGCCGACTAATGACTCTTGACTCTTGACTAACTTATCCTATTTCCGAGACGTCGAAGTTATAGCCGAGGCGTTTGCCGGTTTGCATCTTCGAGTTTTCCAGCTTGGTGTTGAACAGCTCGGCCGTCACAACCTTCAAACTCTCATAAGGCGGAACTAGCAGATCGAAGTGCATCGAATAGTCGACCGCCGCCTCGATGACATCGGTCAACCCCTCCTTGTCGACGTGGTGACGCCCAAATTCGGCCCTCGAAAAGGCACCCTGACCCTTACCCTCGACCATAAAGTGCATCTGGCGATTGACAAAAATGCGCGCAACCAGATACCCCTCGTCGCCCAATCGCTTGTGCTCGAAAGAGTCTTTGAGAAAGTTCCATACATTGATGATGCCGCAAAAACCGTTCTCCGGCTCCGATGACAGATAGTCGGAGCCCCACACCGCATCGTCGGGCGAGAAGCGAAAAATGTCGGTGTGCATCGAGAAGATGAGCAGGTTTTCGCCGAAAATAAATTGCGCTTCATACTTTCCGCGGTCGCGATATTCGATCCTCACCCGCTCGTCCAAACTCTCCTCCAACTCCTCGTCGAGATCCGAAGCGAGCTCGTGGAGTATCTCTTTGAGCTTGGTCATCACGGCAAAGGTGTTGTCATAGACCCTCTGCGAGAGGTTCGACTTTTCGATGATCGCCTGCAAGATGGCAGGCTTGAGACCCATAACACTGTCCATAATTGAAAATGAAAAATGAAAAATGAAAAGTTTAAGGGAGCTGAATGGTGAAGTTGTCGGGATCGACGCCGCCTTTCGCCGTGACGAGCGGGCGTTGCCGCGCCGGTTCCGATGCCTGATTGCTCTCGCCGACAGGTCCGGCCGGTTCGACCGATTGCGCCGACACCTCCTGCTCGGGCACATTTCGGGCAATCAAATTGCCGGAGTCGAGCCTCCACAGCTCGTTATCTTCGATGATCTTGATCAGCAGGTCGGGATATTTGGGGTTGGTGGCGTATCCGGCCTGTTTCAGTCCGCGCGCCCAAGCCTTATAGTCGGTGGGTTCGAGCTTGAACAGGGCTGCATATCGTTCGCTGTTTTTGAGGAATTGGGCGTGGTCGTCCCACGATTCGCGGGCCGAGGCGTATTGACGAAAACACTCCTGAAGCGCATCGTCGTCGTGGGCGATGGTTTCGCCCCTCCAGTCGGACTTGCACTTGATGCCGAAGTGGTTGTTGCCGATGACGGCCAGACGGGAGTTGCCGCTATCGCTCTCCAACAGTCCTTGCGCCATTTTAATGCTGGCGGGGATGCCATATTTGGCCATATCGTCGATGGCCAGCGGGGCATACTTTTCGATGTACTCCTCTTTGGAAATCCGCTGGGCGGAAGCCGCAAAAACCGAGAACAAACAAACGATGAAAAACACAGATTTCATAACGGTGCAAAGATACAAAAATTTGGACTTGCGAGAAAAGTTTTTTACCTTTACAGCGGATTTACCAACTTTTTACTGATTAAACCTTCCAAATTATGAAGAAACTAATTTTCTACGTTTTCGCTGCCGTTCTGGCGGTGAGTTGCGCGAAAGATCCGCCTGTTTCGCCGCAAGCGCAGGAGCAGCAGGAGCCGGTGGTTGTCGAGCTTCAGACGCGCGCGGGGTTGGTCGAGGCGGCGGTTTATGATGCGACACTCGATGTGTGGATGGCGCCTCAGCCCCAGCCGTATTCTACCCCAATTGGATCTCCGACCCATTATCAACTCAAAATATACCCCAAAACCGAGGCCGAGCAATGGGAAGTGGAGACAATGGAGGATGTCAGGGTTCAGTATATTCCATTCATCTGCAACTCACTGAGGATGAGCGGGTTAGAGTTTCTTCGACGCCGGTTCATTCGACCGAGATTGAGGTTAGTCCCTATACTGTCACTTACACCGATTATGAGTCGACCGACGGCGGCCCAACCGGCCCCGTAACGTTCCAACTGCCGATCCTCTACGCCACCTGGCCGATCGACAAGGCGTTGCCGGAGGGGATGGAATATGTCGTGGAGAATGAGATTCACATTCCCGAGCCTCTGATCACCAGAGCTGCTCCGGGTGATCCAATCATTAATCTCAATTATCCGCTAACCGGTCGGATTTTGGATTATGATGACGAATTAAGCATCAATATCCCATTGGCGCAACTGACTATCGGTGTGGCAGGATACAATTGCGAGCCGTTTACCACTACATTGGGAGACTTTTCGTTTATGGTCTCTCTGCCATATTTCCCACTTCATCCCATGGCTGTCTCGGCTACGGTTACTGTAACGTTTTTGAATTCGGGCGGAGCGTGGAAGATAACGGGTAACAGCACCACGGCTCCGATAACGAGGACGCTTACGGCGACTTTCCGCACCGATGCTTCGGGCAATCCTATTCCTACTCAAATCGTCATTCCTGAGGACAATTCCCAGCTTGGCGAAATTCATCGCGCAGCCCACTACTTCTATGCCACTCAAAACGAGCTGCCGAAAACAGGGCTTTCAAGTGGAATAAGGATAGTTGCTAACCCTCAACCCGACCCCGAGTATCCCGACGCCAGAGGAAATTTCGCATACTCCTCTAGCAATACGAGTCGAGACCCCTATATAAATATTTATAATCACGGACTTAGCGATTCTAAAGTGGTGGGGACAACCATACATGAGCTCGGACATAGTGTTCATTTTTTGAACAACAGGTCGGCCTATACGGATGTCCCTGATTTGCTACACGAGTCTTTTGCCTCCTATTCTGGTTGGTATCTGGGCGAGCAGTATTATGAAACTCTCGGCTGGGAAAAGCCGAGTGGACTGTTGACAGTTGGAATGAGACAACCCAGCAGTGATGAGGTGGATATAACCGGACAGGCGCGACAAGATTGGGATGAAACTATGCTCAGTTGGTACTCTCCGTTATTCATCGACCTTACCGACGGAATCAACCAAAATGCCTATTTTACAAACGCGAGGAATTATCTATCCGAAAATGTCCAGAATGTTCCACCTTCGGTTGTGTGGAACATCATCTCGACCTGCACAACTTGGGGTCAGGTAAGGACAAAGATGGAACAAACCCTCGTTCCGAGATATTGCACGAGCACGCAGTTGGATGACTATTTGGAAGAGTATAATTATTGGTTTTTTGTTAATACGGGAAGCATATCGAGATGAAAAAGTTGATATTTACACTATTGGTCACATTGCTTTTCGTTTCGTGCGAGAACGACGGGCACAGCATAGCTCTGGCGGGAACGACGTGGGTATCATCGTATGATGATGGTGGATATTCTGGCAAATACGAATTGACGTTCACGCCGACCGAGGCGACCTATACTTTCACGAATTCCAGCAACAACAATATGACTTTTACCGGAACGTATACGTATGATCCGCCCAAGGTTGTGATCACCAACCGAAAATTCACCTACTTCGGTGAGCCTCCCACAGGGACATTTGAAGCCCCAAGTGATGTGCGTCATAGTGGAACGGTCAATGGAAACACTATGGAGATCAAAATATACCGAGCAATGTCGAATATTGTTGAAGTAATAGAACTCCGGAAACGACCTGGGTCGGACAAATGGTGATCACCTAAAATGTCAGCGGATTGCCCGCATCTGCAGTGTGGAGCATCGTAACTCAAAGCCGCAATTGGGCTCAATGTAGGCCGAAAATAGAGAGCTATGTCGGACAATATTATTCGCAGTCTGACCTCGATATGTTTCTTGATCATTACGACTATTGGTTCGGTCGTCCATTAAAAGGGTGATGAAACGATATGTTTTTTTTATTACTTTATTAATCGTCCTATCTGGGTGCAATAAGGAGAATGGCGATGAGACTCAGTCTGAAAAGACCTACGTCTACACGGAGGAATTTGTCCTCGACAATCGGACGGATAAGCAGATAGAAGTCATCAACAACTATCCCGAGAGTATGAGTTGGGACAATACGACTATTGTCGCGGACGAGAGCGAGAGGTTTTTGCAATATGCCGTGTGGCTCGGAGCCTGTTTTTTCGAAGAACTGTTGCAGGATGTTTATCCCGACGAGGATATGCGACTGTTGGTAACCAATGGAGGTACGCAGGCGTTTAGCATAACGGTCGACAGCGAGAAGGTTTCCGACGATGTGTGGCTTCGTAAACATTGGGAGTTCACACCCGGATACACAACATGGACCTACACCCTCACCGTGACCGACGAGTTGTTGGAGCAGTTGAGAGAGTGACGTTTTGTCCGAGGTTTTTCTCAAAAAACACCACCCCTTACGGGGTGGTGTTTGCGGTTTTTTTCGTATCTTTACCACCGTGAAGCGGGTGCCGAAACATATTCTGATAATCAGGCGTTCGCCGATGGGCGACGTGGCGATGACCGTGCCCGTCGTCAGGGCGTTGCGAAAAAGCTATCCCGACCTCAAAATCACCGTCCTCACCAAACCGTTCTACGCGCCCTTCTTCCGCGGAATCCACAACATGCGCTTCTTCCACCTCAACGTCAAAGTGCGCCACAAGGGCTTCTGGGGTCTGTTTCGACTGGCCGCCGATGCCAAGAACGGCGGGGTCGACGCGGTTGCAGATATGCAGGGCAACTTCGAAAGCTGGGTGATTCGCAAACTGCTCGAACTGAAAGGGTGCCGGGTGGCAAGCATCGACAAGGGCAAAGTGTCGAAACGGCGGCTGAGCAGGCGCGGCTATCTCAATTTCCATCCGTTGAGGTCCACTTTCGACAGGTACGCCGATGTTTTGAAGGATTTGGGGCTGGAGGTCGTGCCGGAGAGTCAGCTGGATATGACCTTGCCGATGCCGCTCGCGATCAACTATCTGCACGGGCCGAAAAGCGGGGCGTGGGTTGGAATTGCGCCGTTTGCCAAGTACCAACCCAAGATCTACCCGATCGAGTTGATGGAGGCGGTGGTGAGGCTGTTGTCCGTCGGGGTTCAGAAGATTTTCATTTTCGGCGGTGGGCACGAGGAGCGCAGGTTGGCCGAACAGTTGGCTTCGCAGGCGGATAATGTCGTGTCGGTTATCGGGGTGATGAGCCTGGGGGACGAGCTGAACCTCATCTCCAACCTCGATGTTATGCTGACGATGGATAGCGTGTCGATGCAGATGGCGTCGTTGGTTGGGACGCCGGTGGTGTCGGTTTGGGGGGCGACGCATCCTTATGCGGGCAATTATCCGCTGGGTCAGAGTCCCGACAATGCGGTTCAGTTGCCGTTGGAGTGCCGGCCGTGTTCGATTTCGGGTGTGAAGCCGTGCCGATGGGGGAATTACAGGTGCCTCAACGATATTCCGCCGGCAAGAATTGTGGAAAAAGTTTTATACCTTTGTGAGCTTTGATGATTATGAAAAAAATATTGTGTCTTTTTGCGTTTTCATTGCTGATTGCTTGTGGGGACAAGGACGATGAGCCGCAACCTAAGACTTATCCTGTCGATGTTCAGTTCGAGGAGTATTCATTAGAGGGAACAGGGGCAGAGTGGAACGATCTCGAACCCATTATGATCGGCGAAAGTAATTTGATAGTGATCGATAGCGACGATGAGTTGCAGAAGTATGTCATTGGAGATTATCCCAAAGTGGATTTCGGTGATAAAACGTTGATTTTGGCATACGGATGGGAATTGCATCAAAATATTCCGAACAATATTTCTTTGCAAAACGTTTCGGAACGACATTATTTGATGAGAATCAATCTGCATACCGGTCTTTCTACCACACATTTGCATTGGCAAAAGGCGGTTCTTGTCGACAGGTTATATTATCTCGATAATGTCGAATTAGAGATTAAACGAGACCCCCTAAATGTGCCCGAACGGTTCGATCTGCCAGAGCCCGACGATAGTTATTATCTCTATTATGGAATGAGGATTCCACTGGCAGAGGTCGATACACGTAGCTATATTATGTTCAAATCGGAAGATGTCGATATCGTTGCCGAAAAACTTTTGGAGTTCGGAGTGGCGTTGGAATCGGAACCCGTGCCGGTCGTAGATTACTTAGCAGACTGCGATCACTCGAGCATCGAGGCCGACTATGATGACATTAAGCACATCGAAGAGTTGGTCTATTGTACGCCGTATTATAAAACTTCGGATGGATACGAACTGGGTATTGGTTCCATTGTTTACGTTGTTTTCAGGGAAGAGGTAGAACCGGATGAAGATTTGTTGAGGCAATTTGCCCAGCAGACTAATATCGTTTATCTTGGGGCTAGCGAGGAGTTTTGTGGTGATTACGAATTTGCCTGTACTCGGGATTCGGTGGGAAACGCACAAGGGGTGGCAAATATGCTATACGAGACGGGATTGTTCGAATCGGCGGATGCGCTGACGTTCGGAGGGATTATTTGGGCAGGCAACACAACCAAATAAAACACTAACAATTTTTAAATCTATAATTATGAAAAAACTAACTTTTCTTTTGTCCGTAACCATTGTTTTGTGGAGTTGCACGAAAACGGATGTAGTTGAACTTCAAAAAGAGGTTATAGACACACGTTCGGTCATCGGCGAATCGAGCACGATTCCCGATGCTAATTTCGAAGAACCTATTGTTATGCAGCAATCATTTTCCAATCAATGGGCTTTGAAGAACACGAACTATCCCGGAATGGATATCAACTACGAACCCATATCGATGTCCGATTATCCCAACATAAGGAATATTAAGGTTGCAGTGGTGGATAGCGGTATCATAACCGACCACCCCAATTTACCTGCACCGGTTGCGAGTTACGATGCACACAATCTGAGGCAAGGCAATGTTGTTTATGGCCGACACGGCACTGCTGTTGCGGGGATTATTGCAGCCTCTCATGGCACCAGTGGTATTGCCGGTGTTGCACCCGGAGTTCAACTGATATCGGTTAGTGTCAAGACCGAACAGGAGTTCCCACAAAATTCAACTCCTCTTAAGAATGTGGCAGAGGGGATCAAATGGGCTGTAAATCAGGGCGCACGCATAATAAATTGCTCCTGGGTGACGGGGACAAATGATAAGGATTTGGATGCGGCGATAGTCTATGCTATAAATAGAGGATGTATTGTCGTATGCGGGATGGGCAATGACGGACTTGATTTATATTACGGCGGATGGGGGGGAGGTCCATATCGTGCTCCGGCAATGATGTATGTGGACAAGACCATTGGTGTCGGTGCGATAGAGGAGAACGGAAGTAGATGGGCTCACAGCAATTATGGACGACATATTATAGATGTGGTTGCTCCCGGGCATACGATTCTGACCACCCTCGATGTGCCGTCGGTGCTCGCTTATTTTACCGGGACCTCTTTTGCGGCACCTCACGTTTCGGGTATAATCGCTTTAATGTTGGCGACTGATCCGACCTTGGCGGTTGACGAAGTTAATGAAATTATTGGACAAACGGCCAGAGAAATGCGCGGTTATTCCACAACCAATTCATATAATGATGCCGTTGGCTACGGCCTTGTGGATGCTTATGCGGCGGTGGAGATGGCGAGGAGTTATTCTGCGGTGCTGACCAGACCCGCTCTTCGACTTGAAATGCATCCGGCACTCAACCCTATCCTGAACGGGTCGGGCACTATCACCGTGACCAACCCCGTGCGTGGAGCGATTTACGAGTGGACAAGAAACGGGATGTTGGTGCAGTCGGGACGATCCGTCACGTTCGATTTCTCCGAAGGGAACACGCTGTCGACGATCCACTGTAGGGCTCGCATGGGCAGTCGAAAATCCGAATTGAGTAGTCCGGTCAATATCCACGACTTGTGGCGTATAGAGGTAGAGAAGTAAGACATTTTTTTAACCATATTATATATTATGAATATTCCGGTAGATTTGAAGTACACCAAGGAGCACGAATGGGTGCGGTTGGAGGGTGATGTTGCGACGATCGGCATCACCGATTTTGCCCAGAGCCAGCTGGGCGACATTGTTTTTGTCGATGTGCCCACCGTGGGCAGCCCCATCGGGGCGGGCGAGGTGTTCGGTTCCATCGAAGCGGTGAAAACCGTGAGCGATCTGTTCTGTCCGGTCGGTGGCGAAGTCGTGGAGTTCAATTCCGCGCTCGACGATGCTCCGGAGTCGGTCAATGGCGACCCCTATGGCCGAGGGTGGATAATTCGGGTGAAGATGGACGGTGCGGCATATCCCCACCTGCTCACCGCGGCGGAGTATGCCGAGTTGGTGAGTTAGAGTATGAAAAGGCTGACTTTTTTGTTTGTTGCCCTTTCGCTTTTTTCGTGCAAAAAGGACGATCCGAAGCCTGAGCCTGAGTATGCCGTCGTTGTGAGCGACGATGGTCACGGGACGGCGTCGACGAATAAGACCACGGCTAAAGCGGGGGAAAATGTTACGTTAACGGCTGTCGCCGACGAGGGGTATGAGTTTGAGAGGTGGACGGGGAATGTGACGGTCGAGGGCAACAGTTTTGTTATGCCCTCCGAGGATGTTGCTCTGCGGGCGGAGTTTGTCGAAAGCGTTGTCCTTTGGCCGGAACCTGTTGATATTCCGTTCGAGGAGTATTCGCTCGACGGAACCGAGGCGGAGTGGGTGGTGGAGTATGGGGATCCCGATATTAATCTTTATAACGGGAATCTGGCCGTTATAAACAGTGAAGATGAGTTGCAAGAGTTTGTTCTCGGGGAATATCCGAGTGTCGATTTTGGCACAAAAACACTATTGTTGGCATGGGCTTGGACGCCGGCAGAATTGGATTTTATCGATACGGCATTCGAACAAATTGCCGACGAAAAATACCGGATGACCATAACTATGCATTTGACTCCTAACCAATATTTGGGTAAATATTTGTCGGCAATTTTGATCGATAAACTGCCCGCAAACAGCACTGTGAAGGTGGACTGGGCGGGAGAGTATATGGAAACAGTTCGGCCTGTGGAGGCGAGTGAAGAACTGCTGGCTTTTTTTGAGCAATATCTGCCACCTGTTTCTGACATACATCTGTCACGTGGATTTTTCTATCGCGACGAAGAGAACAAATGCCTCACCATCAATAGCTATGAAGAGTTTCGAAGCGTGGCATTGCCTGCCGTGACGGAACTTCCTGATATTGATTTTGAAAACTATACACTCATCATCGGTCAGGTTTGGGTCGGAGGCGTGGGTTTCCATCTTTCGGATCAGGCTATTGATGTGTTTCCCGAATATATGGAAGCGGATATTACGATCGAGATACCTTCCGATTATTATATAGCCCACTGCCCCGTGTATATTTGGGGAGTGTACCCGAAACTTCCGTTCGAATCTACGCAAATGAATACTAACTACAAAAACCAACGATTATGAAAAAGATCTCGATTTTATTCTTGTTCGCACTCTTAGCTTCGCAATGTTCTATTGATGAGAACGAAATGCAGAAAGCAGACTTGTCGCCCATGACCCGATCCCTTTCACAATCCAAAAATGTCATTGACACCGACGTAATCACAGTAAAACTGAAATCCGGAGTGAGAACTCTGAAAGAAAATGTTAATGCGATTCGCTCAAACAAATTAGGCTTTATCGACATTGCTATACCAGAGGGAGTCGACGCGAAAGAATACGTGTCCCAACTTAAGTCTTCTGGGCAATTTGAGGTTGTCGAACATAACTCATTCGGCGAGTATTGCTTGACACCAAACGATAGCCGTGTGAGTGAGCAGTGGTATATCAACGCATTGAAAATGTCGGAAGCTTGGAATCTTACGACAGGGAATTCGAATATAAAAATAGCGATGCTTGACTCTGGTACCGAATGGACGCACTCCGATCTTGGTGTCGGCTCGGACGGATATAGTAATATTGACGAAACGTTAGGGTGGAATTATGAGTCTGGAAACAGCAATGTGATAACCGGATACTATCACGGCACAATGATGGCAGGAATTCTTGGTGCCAAAACCAACAACGCTCATGGAGTAGCAGGGGTTGCGGGAGGCAATAACAACAGAGGTGTTACGATCATACCTTATTGCGTAGGAGGTTATGCTCCGAAGACCGCGTTAGTTGACGATGCGATTATTGACGCGGTCGATGCAGGAGCGCGTGTCATCCAAATGAGTTTATCGCTCGATAAAACACAGGCGTCCGCTGTAAATGCAGCAATAAACTATGCGGTCTCCAACAATGTTGTCGTTGTATGCGCTGCGGGAAACAATGATGGAGAAGACATCTCGTACCCTGCTGAAAATAAGGATGTAATAGCTGTAGGAAGTGTTTTTCAGAGCGGCCAGCGAGCATATAGTTCTAATTATGGGTCTGAACTGGATGTTGTTGCACCCGGTGTGGGAATTTTGAGCACAACTATAGGTAACGATTACTTGGCGGGAGATGGAACTTCTGCGGCTGCCCCTCATGTTTCGGGTATTGCGGCACTTATGTTGTCGGTCAATCCTTCGTTGACGGGTAAGCAGGTGCGGGATATTATCGAGCAGACGGCGCGGAAAACAGGGAGCTACAACTACACGACCGTCTACAACAGACCCAACGGGAAATGGAATAACGAAATGGGTTATGGTCTGGTCGACGCACAACAAGCCGTCGCCGTGGCCGCCTCGGGCATCTCCATTTCCGGGCCCGAGAGGGCAACGCCTCAGACCACTGTTCAATACACCATTCCGGCGACCCTGCGCTCGGGCGTGACCTTCGCCGGATGGACAATCACTCCGGGACCCGTCGGTACCACGTTCACCGCCTCAGG
>QMCD01000198.1_pt1 | contig 61565 bp, 61 predicted proteins | sample 1821841 | NCBI WGS metagenome assembly QMCD01 (sample SAMN01991225, study PRJNA193472) | Termite gut metagenome, whole genome shotgun sequencing project. | isolation source: worker | host: Macrotermes natalensis
TAGATTAAATATATGACGATGACCGCTCAAGCACCATATTCTCACCCAGTCCCAGTGCTGCCGTGCCCGCCTCTGTCCTCATTCCCGAGGCTGGCAACTTCCTCAAAGGTGAGCTTCGGCTGATTCTCCACGATCCGGAACTGGCAAATCCGGTCATTTATGCTGATCTGCGTGTCGCGGAGCGCATACGCCGGCATAAACCATTGGTCATTATCCCCGCAGTAAGAACAATCCACCACACCTTGGTGATTGGTCTGGATGATCCCGAAGTTCTTAAAAGTGGAGCTGCGCGGCACGATATGGGCTTCATAGCCTTGCGGCAGCTCCATCGCCACGCCAAGCGGAATCAGTTTAAATTCCCCGGCCTTCAACTCCATATCGGCGGCGGCGCGCAGGTCAATCCAGTCCGATTTGCCGTCAATATAAGCCAGGCGTTCTATTCTGTCGTTAAAATACTTGATTTTTATATTCATCTTTATCTTCACCTTTGCATCCACCATTATTCTTTATTCCCATAACCGCAGCTTTCATTCATAATCGCCGCAATGCAGCACCGGCAGCGCCGGGTCGGTCTGTTTCAGTGATTTCTGCACATCAATGACACGCTGGTTGCTGCTTCCCTTCCATAAAAGTTTGCCGTCCTTTCTATCTGTCTCAAACTCTCCTTCGACCAGCACATCCACATACTGCATCAGATTGTAATGCAGGATATGCTCCCATGAATCGCCGGTGTAAAGCCAGATAGTCTTGTGTGGGTATTTTTCCTTGATTTCCGCCATCAGGGCACGTACGTCCAGACGATTCGCCGCATGCAGCGGGTCGCCGCCGGAAAAGGTGATCCCGGATATATAGGGCTTATCCAGCTGGCCAAAGATTTCTTGCCTGGCCCGCTCGTCAAACAGCAGGCCGCCGGCTGGATCCCAGGTGACAGGGTTATGGCAGTCTCGGCAGCAGTGTGAGCATCCGGCAACCCATAGTACCACCCGAAGGCCGTCGCCGTTTAACATGTCGTCCTTAGTAATGTTGTGATACCTCATTCCTACATGCTCTTCCTTTCTGCTATTTCGGCCATCTTGGCTTCATTAAGCCGCGTATCTCCATGTACTCTTGAGTAAGACAGGTAACCGTTCATACGGTCTATCTTGGTCAGGTTCGTGCTGCCGCATTTGGGGCACACATCCATCTCTAGCTCCTGATGCCCGCAGTCGTCGCAATAAGCCAAAGACAGGTTGACGCCTTCATAAAAGCCATATTCCATCGCCCGACGTATGAGTGTCTTGACAGCTTCTATATTGTAGTCGATCGGGTATTTTACATACTGGATCTTGCCGCCGTTGGACAGCTCCCAGAAACGGTATTCCAGATCCTGCTTCTGAATCGGGGTAATCTCCTCACTCACATGGCAGTGGAAGCTGTTGGATACGTATTCCCGGTCAGACACACCTTCCACTATGCCGTATTTAGCCCGGAACTGTTTGACCTGCAAGCCGCAGAGGCTTTCTGCCGGCGTACCGTATATCGCATACAGATGTCCGTCGGCCTCCTTGAATTCTAGGATCTTTTTATTAATATGCTCCAGCACTTCCAGCGCAAACTGGCCGTCTTCCACCAGCGATTTGCCGTTATGGAGTTCCTGTAGCTCGTTAAAGGCCGTAATCCCGAAGCTGGCCGTGGCGGACTTCAGTATCGGTTTTATTTTATCGCTTAGCTTAAGATTGCCCCCTAGAAAACCGCCTTCACAGTAAGCAAGCGGATTGGTGGAAGCACGCATCTCCCCCAGATAAGCATAGGTACGAATGTGAAGCTGGCGGATCAGATTGAGATAATAATCCAAGACCTCATAAAAATCCCGGCTCTCCTGCCTTGCCTTGGCTAAAATCATCGGCAGATGCAAGGATACTGCCCCGACATTAAACCGGCCGACAAAAACCGGCTCATCCTTGTCGTCCGCCGGGTGCATGCCGCCCCTTGCATACCATGGCGATAAAAATGCCCGGCAGCCCATCGGTGAGATTACCTTGCCGTACTGCTTGTACATGCTGGCGATATAGCCTTTGCCGGTCAGCCCGAGCCAGTCGGGATACATGGTTTTGGCCGAACATCTGACCCCGGCATCAAAGACGTCTTCCAGCTCCTTGCCGGAGCCGTGCAGGTTCTCATCATATAAAAAGACGATCTTCGGAAAGAGGACCGGTTTCTTACAATCCTTTTTCCCTTGCCCTCTTCTTCTGACATTTAACAGGGAAATCGTGGCCAGACGGGCAAAACGGCCGGTTCCCAAACCTGACGTAACGGTAATGAAGGGATAATCGCCCCGGCTGCTGGCGACCGTGTTGAATTTATACTCCCAGCCCTGGAAGCCCTGTTCAAACTCCCGTAAGGTATCGGCATAGGCTTCCGCTTCCGCGCTTTCCTGGTCAATACCCAGACGAATATACTTTTTTATGGCTTTTTCATAGGTCTTCTCGGCATAAGGCTCCAGTAACTTGTCTACCTCAGGTACAGTAAAGCCGCCATACTGCTGGCTCGCCGCACTCAGCACGATGTCGCCGATAACGTCAAAAGCCACGTCCAAGCTTTTTGGTTCATTATACCAGATATTGCCCATCTCAAAACCGTTGGAAAGGACGCTGCCGACGTCAAAGAGACAGCAGTTCATCGTATCCCTTCTGGCCGACATGTCATGAACATAAATATAACCGTCGCGGCAGGCCTGGATTTCTTCGGTGGTCATAAAAAACTTCTGATACAGTTCCTTATTGAACTGATTGAAAATCAGGCTGCGTTTCGTAGACACCAAGGCACTGTCGGTATTGGCGTTCTCCTTGTCGCCTACATACATGATGGACTGGCTTTTCTTATAGACATCATCCATCATCCGCACAAAATCCTGTTTATAATTCCGGTAGTCTCGGTAGCTTTTGGCAACGATAGGCTTGACATTCTCCAAGGCGCTTTCCACGATATTATGCATGATCGGAATCGGAATGGCTTCCTTATCCAGTTCATTCACCTTGTCTACCACATATTGGCAGATCTGTGCTTTTTCTTCTTCCGTGAATTTTGTTAAAGCCCGGTACGCGCTCTTGCCTACGGCATCAATTACTTTTTGAACATTAAATGCCTCTCTGCTGCCGTCCTTCTTAATTACCTTGACGGTATGCTCCGGCAAAAATTGTCTTTGTAAATCCATCAGTAATTCCTTTCTTTCTGTTACCTTGCGGCACGGATCGTTCCCAAACATACTTATTTACAGGTCAAAATATCTATTTGTCACAATATTTGTCACAATATATAGAAGTGTCTACCCTGTCCTCCTACTATATATTGTGATAATTAATAGTATAGAATATCATATCAATAATGTCAACGAATTCCTTGATAATCTTCAACAAAAAAAGAATGATTATTTTGTATTAATTAACCATTCTTTTAAACGTCGTAAAACATGCTTCCGGTTTGGATGAATGTCGATTTATAAGCGTCATCCTCTTTATTCAGGCCGGTCTGCTAACAGCTCCTCTGCCAAGGCATTCTTGGCATCTTTCGCCTTGCGCAGTCGGATTCCGATCCATACCGCCGCCAATACCAAGGCAACAATTACAATAAATACCAGAAAATATGATAAAAATGCATTAATAAATAAAATCAGTCTGTCCATCTATCTATGCCTCCTGTGTAATCTTCTCATCTTTATTCACTATCATAACACTTCTTCCCCAGTATCGTCAAGTAATCCGTCTCCGTCAGCCGCCTTTGTTGCCAGTTTGTCACAACGTTCATTTTCCGGATGGCCGTCATGTCCCTTAACCCATATAAAGCTGATTTTATGCGGCTCGACGGCTTTCAGCAGCCGCCGCCAGAGGTCGATGTTTTTCACCTCTTTGTTGGTACTTGTCTTCCACCCTTTTAGCTGCCAGTTATCGATCCAGTGCTTGTTAAATGCCTCGGTAAGATACTTGGAGTCAGAAATCAGCTCGACCTGACAAGGCCTGTTCAATGCTTCCAGTCCCACGATAGCTGCCATCAGCTCCATCCGGTTATTGGTGGTCTTCTTGAAACCGCCGGAATATTCCCGTTCATGCAGCCTCCCTTGGCCATCAGTATATTGCAGGATCGTCCCGTATCCTCCCGGCCCCTCCGGATTGCCTCGTGCTGAACCGTCTGTATATATCGTCACCTTCATGCCCATGATTCACCGCCTTCATCTATATCATCCTTGTCTGCTGACAACGGCCGATATCCGTTCTGCCATTTCCCGCTTGCCGAGAACACTTCGGCCAGCTGTTCGGCATCGTCTACCAGCCCAGGGTCGTAACCCATGGCCTTTAGCAGACGGATCGCATTTCTGGTCGTCGCCCGGCCGCTTTTCAGTATATAAGGGAAGTAGATATCCCCTTCGGTAAACACCTCTTCAAAGTGATAGTTTTCATATTCTGCTTCCAACAGATGGGTCAGCTCAACATCATGTGTGGCCGCGAAACAAAGGCTGTTTTCTCCGTCAAGACTGCGCAGTATCTGTGTAGATGCGGCAATCCGCTCGACCGTATTGGTCCCCCTTAGCACTTCATCCACCAGCACCAGCACGGGGATGTCGGCTGTCCGGCAAAGATCAAGCAACCGCTTCATGGCTCTTATTTCCGCCATATAATAGCTTTCGCCCCCCAGAATATCATCCCGCAGGGACATCGAAGAAGCCGTCAGGAACATCGCGGTGCGGTAACTGTTGGCCAGACAGGTATGCACTGTCTGCGCCATGATCGCATTGAGCGCGACTGCTTTCAAAAACGTTGACTTCCCGGAAGCATTGGAACCGGTGAGCAGGACGCTGTGGCCGATGTCAAGGTCATTTTTCACTGGTTCCGCTAAGAGCGGATGATAAATTCCTTTTCCGGCTATCCTCTTTTCCGCAAGGAACTGCGGTACACAATATCCCGCTCCGTTTCTCTTTAGACCTTCCCGCCAAGCACCTATGGCAATCATGGCTTCCACGGAGCCGGCTATCGTCAGCATCCGGTCGATCTCCCCCGTATGCTGACGCACCTGAGCCAGCATCTGATTGAATTTTATCAGGTCCAGATGGAGCCCCATCCGCAGGTAATCCAATACCACCTCCAGAGGATTGCTTGATGCCGACATCCGGGCCGGCGACATCAACAGATAGGAACCTCGGCGGAATCTGGCAAAGGCGGTCCGGCACCGCGCCATTTCCGCTATCTGTTCTTTCAGAACCGGAACCTGGTTCCTTTCCATTGCTTTCACACTGTCAAGCAGCCGGAATATATAAGAAAAACTGATAATATATGGCTCAATATCCTTCTTGACGCGGTAATAACTGGTCAGATTGTAGGTAAGGGCTATAAAAACGAGCGTAATCCCGACCGCCGGCGACAGGGTAACCGCAGCGATGGCGGCTATCATAGCCGCGATAGACAGGAAATGCCTCATATTGCTTCTTGTTCCCAGCTGATCAAGATAACCCAGATAATTATAAAGGGAGTATTTACCGGTCCGGCCGAGCTTGGCAAAAAGCAGCTGCCAGGTCACCCGCTGTGCTTCCTCGTGCTGAAAATAGGTGATGACCGTCTCTCTTCTGATTAAATCGTTTTCTGAGGTAAGCGGCGTCCGCAAAGCATAGTAAAGGTATTCTTCCCCCGCTGACGACCAGGTATGGTTCATCCGGCGGAATATTTCATCCATCTCCAGATCGTTCCAGGTAATGTCGTCAATAATAAAGCCGTCCCGGTGCCTTGCAAAATAATGAGAAATGCCGGCATACTGTTCCGGTGTATATTCCCGTTTGGGTAAAATACCGTAATCTGCCCGTAACTTTGCGACAAATTTCTTTTCCTGGCGCTTTTCATGGATCCAGCCGGATATCATGAGAACGACAATGAAACCAAAAGCCACCAAGGCAAACATAAGATACTCCATTGCGTCTCTCCCTCTGCTGCTGTGTGAAGTATAATCTTACAGAAGGACCGGCAATTTGCCGGTCACCTCTGAGGATAAAGAATATGTTGCATATACATTATTATTAATTAGTGTTGTGTAAAACCAGTCTTATATACTGATTAAAGGAAAATATATTTCAGGATAAATAAAACACTCAGTACATACATTAATACGCTGATTTTCTTTTCCTTGTGCTTTCCGGTGATCAGATTGATTAATGTCCAAGAGATAATACCAAAAGCAATACCCTCCGGAATGCTGTATGCAGTCACCATAATCAGGATGCACAGGAAGGCCGGAATAGCCTCGGTCATATCCTCAAAATTAATCTTGACCACCATGCCCATCATATAAAAGCCGACGATAATCAAAGCCGGTGCCGTGGCAAAGGACGGGATCGCCTGAAAGACTGGCGAGAAAATTATCGAAAGCAAGAACAACAAGCCCGTGACAGCTGCCGTAAGGCCGGTTCTGCCACCCTGCGTCACGCCGGCGGCACTTTCGACATAAGTTGTCGTTGTCGAAGTCCCGAATACTGCCCCCGCACTGGTTGCTACCGCATCCGCTAACAGGGCGCCTCTGATCCGGGGCAGTTTGCCGTCCTTGTCCAGCATATTGGCTTTAGAAGAAACGCCGATCAAGGTTCCTAAGGTGTCGAAGATGTCTACGAATAAAAAGCTGAAGCAGATTACGATAAAGTCAAGAACCCTGATAGAGCTGAAATCGGCTTTGAACAGCTGCCCAAAGGTCTGCCCAAAGGCCGAGAAATTAAAACTGATAATACCGCTGGGTATGGTTGAATAAAGCTCAAGATCCGGATTTGGTATGTAGAGCTTGGTCGCTTCACAGATCATCCCCAGAACCCAGGTGATCAAAATACCGAACAATATACCGCCCTTGACATTCTTGATCAGCAACAAAGCGGTGATAAGGACACCTACCAGAGTCAGGATAGCGGAAATACCTACCGATGAAAAGTTTTCTGCCGTAAAAGGCTGAAAGGCCACCAGAACCGCGGCATCACCGACGATCAGGTTGGCGCCTTGTAAACCGATAAAGGCAATAAACAATCCGATACCGACACTGACCGCTGCTTTCAATGTTAACGGTATGGCATTGAATATGGCCTCCCTGACATTGGTCAAGGATAATACAATGAAAACAAGGCCTTCGACAAAGACTGCCAACAAAGCAAGCTGCCACGAATAACCCATCGACCCGACTACCGTAAAAGAAAAGAAGGCGTTCAGCCCCATCCCCGGAGCCATGGCAAACGGATAGTTGGCTAAGAAAGCCATCAGCATAGTGCCGACAAAGGATGCTAGGGCTGTCGCGATCAACACCGCCGTAGGATCCATCGCCGCACCGGACGGACTGCTTAACAAACTGGGATTTACCGCAAGTATATAGGCCATTGTCATGAAAGTAGTGATTCCGGCCATGACTTCAGTGCGAATATCCGTTTTGTTTTCTTTGAGCTTAAAAAGTTTTTCTAACATGTTTCCCTCCTTTAAGAATTGGTTAGCTGTTTTATCTTTATCAGGCGGCGTCAGTCCCGCTATGCTTTCAGCCGGCGGATAATATCGCCCGCTTTGGCATATATGGCGGAAACCTCTGAGCCTGCATAAAAATCTCCCTTTTCATAAAGTACTTTTCCGTTGATCATGGTCATCATCACATTCTGCTTGCTGCCGCTGTATACGATGTTTTTCGCGATGTTGTTGAGCGGCTGCATGTTGGGCTGCTGTAAATCTATCATGACCATGTCGGCCAACTGCCCCGGAGCCAGACTGACTGCCTCGGTCAATCCCATGGCTTTGGCTCCGTTCACACAGGCCATGTGCAGCACTTCCATGGCATCCACGGCGGCGGCATTACTTTCTTTTACTTTCGCCAGGCCGGTAACCAGGAACATTTCCCGGAACATGTCCAGGCAGTTATTGCTGGCCGGTCCGTCGGTTCCGATGGCAACCGCTATCCCCCGCTCCAGGAATTCAGCGACCGGCGCGATCCCGCTGGCCAGCTTCAGATTGGAAGCCGGGTTGGTCACGGCATACAGGCCTCTTTTCTGAAATACCTCCATATCCGCTTCGCTCATATGTACGCAGTGAAATCCGCCGCCGCCATGGTCAAAGATGCCTAAGGAGTCAAGATATACTGCCGGCGTCATGCCACCATGGCGCTCCCGGCAGCCCTGTACCTCAGCCGCCGTTTCCGCCAGATGGGTAAAGACCGGAGCCTGATAACGGTGTGACAGTTCCGCCACCCGGCCAAGCAGTTCCTCCGAACAGGTGTATTCAGCATGGAACCCTAAAATATAGCTGTTTAAACTGTCTTTTTGATTTAACTTAGCAAACATCTCAGCCACCGTCTCCGTGGTCTGGCCAAAATTATTCGCTGCCCCTACCTGCACACAGCGCATCCCCATATCAGTGCATGCCTGAGCGATAGATTCCGGGGTCAGATACATATCAAAGATAGCGGTAATCCCGCTGGTCAGATACTCCAAGACAGCCAGCCTAGTCAGATGATAGATGTCATCCGCCGTCATCTGCGCCTCAACCGGGAACACCTGGTTGTTCAGCCACTCTGATAAAGGGAGGTCATCGGCATAAGAACGCAAAAGCGTCATTCCCGAATGGGTATGGGCATTTTTGAAACCGGGCATCAAGAGATTGCCCTGGCAGTCTATCTGCCTGTCCCACGGCGCCCCGGCGGCGTCATCCTTGTCATTACCAGCGCCAGCCCCCGCGCCGTCTCCCACATAGATAATCCGGGCTCCGTCAATATGTACCTCGCCGGAAAATACCGGGCGGTTTTCTTCCATAGACAGTATCCTAGCATTATAAAAACGATATTTCATCTCGGTACCCCATGTCCGTTTAAGCGGACTTTCAATCAATTTGAAGCTACGACCCAGCCGCCAAATTATTGGCTATCAGTTAATTAGCTGGTCGTGACCGAAGCTTTCCGGCAGTAATTCCTTTAACGAGAACAGCTTGTAGTCATCTTTGCCCTGAGCCACTATGACGACAAAATTCTCCGGGTCAGGCGCAAACTCACTGATTACCTGCCGGCATACCCCGCAGGGAAAGGCATACTGGGTTATCTTGTCGCCTTGCGGGCTTCCTGCTACGGCAAGCGCCCGGCATTTGCCGCGGCCTTCGCTGACTGCCTTAAACACCGCTGTTCTTTCCGCACAGACGGTCGCTCCGTAAGAAGCATTTTCGATATTGCAGCCGGTATAAATACGGTTATCCATCGTAAGAACCGCTGCACCTACATAATAGCCGGAATACGGCGCATAAGCTTTCCGGCGCGCCAGTATTGCCGACTGGATCAATTCCTCAACCGGAATACTCTTATCAATATTTTCCATCACGTTACCTATAACTTCCCGAATCCGATAATAGAACCGGTAACCAATTGCTTAAATAACGGAGCGGCCTGGTTGGCGGCTTCCTGTACTTCCTCATGGGTCAGCGGTACCGGTGATAGTCCGGCCGCCGGATTGCAGATACAGGAAATTCCGCAGACTTTTATCCCCATGTGATTGGCCGCAATCGCTTCCACAACCGTACTCATTCCGACCGCGCCGGCTCCCATGATGCCAAGCATATGGATTTCGGCAGGAGATTCAAAGGAAGGGCCTGACATCTGCGCATATATCCCTTCCAAAAGGGGAATCGCCAGGTCGGCCGCCGTCTTTTTGATGATATCCCGCAGCTCCTTCCGATAAACAGTGCTCATATCCGGAAAACGAGTGCCCAGCTCTTCTATATTGGGGCCGATCAGGGGATTGGCGACAAATGCGCCGATATGATCGGTTATCAGCATAAAATCTCCGGCCCGGCAGCCTTCCATAATCCCCCCCGAAGCGTTGGTCAGGAATAAAATCTCGGCACCCATCATCCCCATCAGGCGGATCGGCAAGACAACATCGCTTATAGGATAGCCTTCGTAATAATGTACCCTGCCTTTCATACATACTACGGGCACTTCATCCACATAGCCCCAGATAAACCGGCCGGCATGTCCCGGCACAGTAGAGACCGGAAAACCTTCTATCTCCTGATAATCCAGTTCGGCGATGACCCGGATATTGTCCGCATAATCTCCCAGTCCTGAACCTAGGACCAAAGCAACCCGGGGAACAAAGTCCGGCTGCCCGGTTTGAGTCAGGAAGTCTTTCACGCTCTTATGGCACCTTGTTAGTTTATCATATACTGGATTCATCTTTCTCCTATCCGCATGTTTACACAGCCTCATGCTACATAATTTGTTAAATCTTGGATTTAAAAATCAATTAACAGTATACCATAATTTACCGGAAACGGAAACAGTAAATTAAAGCGAATTATTTTGCTGCAAGCTGTTTTCACTAAAATTCAGGCTGTTTATGCCGGTATGGGCAAAGAAATCAATATGAAACAGAAAAAAAGAAGAGGATGCCCCTTCTTATGAGCCTGAAAACTCACAGTTTGGGGACACCCTCTATACGTCACATGACAGAACCGGTTTAGATTATGATGCACACCATCCCGCCGTTGCTGTCGTTAACGATTTTCTGCATGGTCTCCTGTAGTTTGACTTGGCTTTCCTCGCCGATCATGGAAACCTTGCCGTTGATGCCGTCGTTGACAAGCTGTTCCACCGTCTTGCCGAAAATATTGGTCTCCCAGATACCTTCTTCGCTGGTATCGGCATTGGAAATATATTTAATAAGATCCTGCGCCTGTTCTTCGGTTCCCACAATCGGGGATATTTCCGTCTCGATATTGGCTTTGATCATATGGATGCTCGGGCTCTCGGCTTTGATCTTGACCCCGAACTTGTTGCCGTGCTTAATGATCTCCGGACGTTCCAGACGGACCTCTTCGCGGTCGGGCGTTACTACGCCATATCCTTTCATCCGCACGGAATCTACGGCATGGAGAACCTTGACATACTCTCTGCGCATCTTGGACAATTCTTTCAGGACAGACAGCAAATGGTATTCATTCTTGATATCCTCCCCGATCAGATCACTGAGCATCTCATAATAGAAGTTGTCGTCTACATCCAGCCTGACCCGGATACAGCCGTTGGACATATTGATATTTTCCACTTTACATTTCTTAATATAATTGCTCTCCAGATTAATCCCGCTTGTTACCGCGCTTCTGATATTGCTTAGCTGCCGCATCAGCTCTTTAATCCGGCTTACCATGTCGTTTTTCATGGGATGGCCGGCCGGCAGCATTTCCACCCATTTGGGCATATAAAACTCGACCATCGTGAGCGGGAACTCATAGAGGATATTTTCAAGGATCGTATTGATATCTTCTCTTTTTAACTGCTCGCAGTTAACAGGCAGCGTGCTGACATTGTGGCGGCTGCGGATTTCCTCAGCAACGGCCTTGGCATCCTCGGAATACGGCCTGACAGTATTGACCAGCACAATAAAAGGCTTATGTATCCGGCGTAATTCTTGGATAGTGCGGTCTTCCGCTTCACGATAGTTTTCCCTTGGGATGTCGCCGAAGCTGCCGTCGCAGGTTACAACGACGCCAATGGTCGAATGATCGTTGATGACTTTTCTGGTTCCGGTTTCGGCGGCCTCAGTAAAAGGGATTGCCTGGGCAGACCACGGTGTCCTGACCAACCGCTCCGCATCGTTCTCCATATGACCGGTGGCTCCTTCCACCATAAAGCCAACGCAGTCGATTAGCCGCACCTTGACATCCACGTCACCGGCCAAAGTAATCTGGGCAGCTTCTTTGGGTATGAACTTTGGTTCAGTGGTGGTTATCGTCTTGCCGCCTGAGCTCTGAGGCATTTCATCGGTAGCACGTTCCTTTTCATACTCTTCATTCATGAAGGGAAGCACCATAAGATCCATAAAACGTTTTATAAAGGTGGATTTTCCTGTTCGGACCGGACCTACCACACCAATATAAATCTCACCGCCGCACCTGACTTGGATATCTTTATAAAGGTCATAGGTATTCAAGTTTTCCATAAAAGAGACTCCTTCCGTGATTAACGCAGTAATCAATATTTACTGGTTAAATATATGCGGAAGGAGTCCCAATAATTCTTTTCTTAAAAAATTACTTTCAGGTTATCAGTTTTCAGGTTGCTTTAACATGAACTGCAGTAAGGACAGCGCCAGCTGTAAGTTCCTCGACTTGGCCGTTATCCGGCATAGCTGAAGGCCGGCCGCTGCGGTTGTCCCGGCAGCCCTGTTTTTTCCTTTTGTGACGTTATTTCCGGCGGTGCCACTGTTTCCGTTGACGCCGTTATTTCCGGTAACATTTTTTTCATTTGAGTTATTATTTACATTGGTATCATTTTTGCCCTTTGTGCTGCTCTTTTCATTGGTATTATTTTTTCCATTGGTGTTGTTCTTTTCGCTGCTGCTTTGTCCGTTTGCACCGTTTTGCCCAGCCTGTTCTCTGGCAAGCACGGTTACCCAAAATGTCACCGCCCGGTTTGACGGATCATTTTTTAATGTCGCCGTTACAGAAACCGTCATATTTTTGGTACTATTATAAGCCGGGTTTGGCGTAACCCGCCCGTCGGCATCCACCAGAACCGCTGCTTCATTGCCTGACTGATAGGTAAAATAGCTTGGATCTAGTATAGTGCCTTTCTTGGTCTTTATTTGCAGGAATCCTTCGCTGTATCTGTTATCAACAGCCGGTTTCAGGTTGTAGCTTACCTGCACGGCGGATATCTTTTCATTTTTAGGTAACGTGAATGTAGGCGGCTCTTCATCTAGAACAGCGCTCGGCAATATGTTGACTTTGCAAGTCAATTCCCGATCTCCCGCTGTTGCTGTTATTATTGTGCTGCCTTCGCTATAAGCGGTTATCTTGCCAGCAGCATCAACGCCGGCGACTTCTGGATTATGGCTGCTCCATGTGACCACCATTGCCTTGCCGGAATAGGCCTGAACCGTTGCCACTAAATCAGCCGACTCCCCTGCTGTCATCTGGATGGCTGTCTTATCCAGGCCAAAATACTGGATACCGTCTTTTACGGTAATTGTTACCGCAACCCTGAGTTCCGAACCGTCAGTGGTGGCTGCCGTTATGCTTGCCGCGCCGACGTCTATAGCGGTGACTTTCCCGGTGGCATCTACCGACGCGACCGCGGTATTATCACTTTCCCACACAAGGGTTTTATCATCCGTATTTTCCGGTAAAACAGTTGCCGTTACCGTAATACTGTCTCCGATCACTAATTCATAAGCTTCGCTTTCCACATTTAATGCTGTTGCTTTGACAGTATCATCTTGGACAGTATCATCTTTGACAGTATCATCTTTGACAGTATCATCTTTGACAGTATCATCTTTAATAGTATCATCAATGATATTATCGACATCATCACCGGCATCAGCGCCGGTGTCAGACGGCATATCTTCGTATACCGGAATCTTAAATACAAACGGATTATTTAAAGCGCCGCTGGCCTTATAAAGCTGCCAAGACTTGGAAGCTTCCGATGCCGGAGCCTGGATATTCTGCATATACTGATGATAATACACGCCGGAAACCACGTTGAATTTTTGCAGATATAAGGTGTCCTGGCCTTTTTTAATGTAATTATTGCCAATGGTCGCGGCACCGCCGCTAAGGGATTTAAAACGGGTGTTCCATCCTTGCCCGCTGGCATACCGCATGCCGGACAGATAGACTTCTTCGCCGATTCCATATGCTCCGACATTGAAATAATTATAGTAACCGACATAGCCAGGATAGGTACCGGAAATCAACGGTGAATTACCCGGCCCCTGCTCCTGATATACCCTGGCTGCCAGATGATAAGGGCTGATGCCGTACTGCTCGCCCAGCAGCATAAAAGCCTGGGAATAGCTTAAGCTGTCATCCGGAATCCGTCCGTTCATAAAAGTGGCGGATAAGATACTGTCCAGCGCTGCCTCGGTATGGTAGGAAGCATTGTAGGTAAGCTGTTCAAACTGGAATATCGCTTTCTCATCAAAATAATTACGAGGATCCATACAGTACGCTACTGCCTGTTTCGTGGCAATATACCAAGGATAATCATAAAGCAAATCTTTCCATTCACTATCTGCCGTATAATAAATCAGGCTTCTTTCCGGAGGCAGCATTTCGTTTGCCACCGCGGTATCCCAGCTATCTTTGGCATCAGACCTGACAAATATCCAGTTGGGATATTGCGCTTTCAACTCATATAACTTTGAGCGGTAACTTGCCGGAAACTGCTCAATGTCCGGGTATGTCGGCAGTGCCCGGCTTCTCCGGGCGACTCCGGGGCTCTTAGCCGTATTCAGCAAAGATGTAAGATACTCTGCTTCCCATGCCAGCAAAAGCTCGTCCGAATAAGCCAGCTTTTCTTTTGGAATATAGCCGGTATATTCCGTACTTCCATTATAATATAACCGCACCCGATACCATACTGTCTGATCGGTCAGTGACACATCCAGTATTTCAACAGTCTGGCCCGATGAAACCGTTACGACAGGGTCCGATGATGGATCCGGCTCTGTTTTGACGGCATAGGTGTCACATAAATATACTAAGGCCATTACACTCTTATCTTTCAGTATTTCCTGTAAAGCTTTGCGGGCATTTTCTAATTCTTGGTCTTTTGCGGCAGCAATCTCTTCCTCTGTTTCCATTGCGATTGCTTCTTCGATTGCTTCTTCAGTTTCATCTTCGCTTAAAGCCAAGTCTTCGTCAGTATTTTCTTCGTTACCGTTTTCCGTTCCTGCTGTCCCGGCTGTCCCGGCAGCTCCTGCTTCCGCTTCTGCGCCTGCTTGTCCACTCAACTCTGAACCGGACTGCCCTACTGTCTGACCTAACGTCGGTTCCGCATTTTGGTCTGCCGGCTGCGCTACGGTCTGGTCGGTGGTACCTATCGGCTGCTCCGCAGTCTGGTCTGCCGGCTGCGCTACAGTCTCCGCTACGTCCTGCGTTACCGTCTTATCTATTGGCTGGTCGGCAAATGTCGCCGTGTTTTCCGCCTTAACCGCCAGCTGTATATCTTCTGCCGCAAATGCCGTTGCGGCCGGCATGAGGCTGCCCGTGACTAAACAATATGTGAGAAATAGTATCAGTAATCTTTTGGTGAAGGTATATTGGCTTATTTTCTTCATCATATTGATATCTCCTATCTGTTTTTGTATGGATCGGTACATGTTATGTAAACCGAACCTTTTCCATCATAACAGATAAGATAGATTTCGACAACAAATTTCGCGTTAAAAAAGCCGGTATTTTCTACCAGCTCTTAAGTCCGCTACCATGCGTTTTTAGCCATTTTCTGAGATTTTTATAATCTGGGCACAGACCCTCGACACTCTTCCAGAATAACTCCGAGTGGTTCATATGGAGCAGGTGACATAACTCATGGATAACCAGATAATCCACGACAGCCTCCGGAGCCATGACAATATGCCAGTTAAAGTTGAGGTTCCCTTGGGAAGAACAGCTGCCCCAACGTGTTTTGGGGTTATTAATACGGAGATTGACATACTTTACCTTTAGAATACCGGCAAATATATCTGCTTTCGCTGTAAGCACCCGCTGTGCCTGTTGCCGGTACCACTGTTCCATCAGATCTTGCCGCTTTGTTATCGCCATTTCCTGCGTGAGCGTCATGACAATCCGGTCTTCCGATATTCCGACACTGTTTTCTTTCCGGCCGGTTGCTTCCTGACATTCTAAGATATATTCGTTTCCTAGATAGCGAAACCGCTCCCCGTTTTCAAACTGTACGGGGGGTGCGCTGTGTGCCGCCAAGGCTTGGCTTACCGTTTTGGTAAGCCAGTCTTTCTTAATATGTAAAAATCTTTCTATTTCAGTAACAGAAACCCGAAACGGCGCTCTTACATGAACACTGCCGTCCGGTTTCACCTGAATAACAATGGACTTTCGGCTGCTTTGGGTCAGCTTATAAGGATAAGCAGTACCATTCAGTTGAATTTGTCGTTCTGACAATCGGTATTTATTGCTGGTTTTCAATGGCATTCCCCGCGTATAACTTCTTTGTCATAATTGTCCTGTCCTTATTGTCCTGTCCTTATTGTCCTGCCCTTATTTTCCTAAAATTCTTCTTCCCCCGTTTGACGACAGCGCCGTCCGCGGCAAACATGTCACTGGCAAAAACAGCTTTAAAATCGGTTACTTTTTCATGATTTACCGTCACTCCCCCCTGCTCCACGGCTCTCCGGCCTTCGGAACGGCTGGATACCAGCTCCGCTTTACAAAGGAGGGAAACAATATCAATATAGCCGTCTTCAAAATCGTCATCCGTTAAGATTGTCGTCGGCATATCGGCGGCATGGCCGGATGAAAATAAAGCCCTGGCACCTTCTTGGGATTTGACGGCTTCTTCTTCTCCGTGAATCATCTTAGTCATTTCAAAGGCAAGGAGCTCCTTGGCCTGGTTCAGCTGGCTGCCCTCCCAGCTGTCCATCTCGTCAATCTGCTCCAGGGGCAGGAACGTCAGCATCCTGATACATTTTAACACATCGGCATCGGCCACATTCCGCCAGTACTGATAGAACTCAAAAGGCGTAGTCTTCTCCGGATCCAGCCAGACAGCCCCTTTCTGGGTCTTTCCCATCTTATTTCCTTCGGAATTAAGCAGCAGCGTTATCGTCATGGCATAGGCATCTTTGCCCAGCTTACGGCGGATCAGTTCCGTACCATGCAGCATATTGCTCCACTGGTCATCACCTCCGAACTGCATATTACAGCCGTATTTCTGGTATAATACATAAAAATCATAACTTTGCATAATCATGTAATTGAATTCCAGAAAACTTAAGCCTTTTTCCATCCGCTGCTTATAGCACTCCGCCGCCAGCATCCGGTTAACGCTGAAATGAACCCCCACTTCCCGCAATAATTCAATATAGTTCAGCTCCAGCAGCCAGTCGGCATTATTTACCATCATGGCTTTACCCTCACCAAATTCAATAAACTTGCTCATCTGCCGCTTAAAACACTCGCAGTTATGCTCGATCATTTCCCGGTTCAACATCGTGCGCAGGTCGCTCCGTCCCGAAGGATCGCCGATCATGCCGGTCCCGCCGCCAAGCAGGGCTATCGGCCTGTTGCCCGCCATCTGCAGCCGCTTCATCAGGCAAAGAGCCATAAAATGCCCGACATGCAATGAATCCGCCGTAGGGTCAAACCCGATATAAAAAACCGCTTTCCCGTTGTTGATCAGCTCCTTGATCTCCTCTTCATCGGTAAGCTGTGCCAGCAGTCCCCTGGCCTTTAATTCATCAAAAATAGTCATTTCCTTACCTCCCTTTTCTCTAGTGCTGTACCACCGTCATATTGGCCAAACATACATTTATTATATCCACTTATCGACCTGCCATCAGCGTCTGCATGGCTTTCTGCAGTCCCGCCACCGTCAGCTTGTACATCGGAAAAAGCTCTTTTACCGCCGTTTCCGCTTCCCGCCAGGGCGCTGCTCCCGGTGCCATCTTCGGATTCAGCCAGACAATCCTTTTATAATGCCGCTTCATCAATTTCAGCCATTCCCAGCCGGACAAGCCGCCGTTCGGTCCCCGGTAATTGCCGGTAGCGGAATACAGTTCCTCCGGTGCCATCGCCGCATCTCCAACAATGATTACCTTGTAATCGCTGCTAAGGTTCCGGAACATCCATTCCGTGTCAATCCAGTCACCGTTTTCACATTCCGGGCTATTATATAGCTTGGAATAGATGCAGTTATGAAAATAATAACACTTCACTTCTTTATAATGGTTATCTTTGTGCACCGACTGAAACAGCTCATTCATAAGTGAAGAATAAGGAATCATCGTGCCCCCCGAATCCATTAAAAGCAACAGTTTAACGGAATTTTTACGAGGACGCTCCATTACGATCTGCAGACAGCCGCCATTACTGCAGGTCTTATCAATAGTACCGTCAATATCCAGCTCGGTCTTGGGGATGTCGAGCTTAGCGGAAAACTGCCGCAGTTTTCGTAACGCCATCTGAAATTGGCGGTTATCCAAGATTCTGTCATCCCGGAAGTCTTTATATTTATGGGAACCTAAGACGGCAAAGGCAGATTGGTGGCCGGTCACTCCCCCGATCCGGATGCCGCCCATATTGCCGCCAGTATTGCCGAAAGAAGTCTTACCCATCGTACCGATCCAGTAGTTACCGCCGTTATGCTCGCTGTCCTGATCCTTTTGCCGCTCTTTAAGCTTCTGTTCAACTTCTTCCTTGTCAATGAGCGGGCTTTCTTCCAGCCGGTTCAGCATGCCGCGCTGTTCTTCCTCGGCCAAGGCTTTTAAGTCTTCCTTGTCAAGCCAGCGCAACATTTCTTTGGTTATGATATTATCGGAACGGATGTCCTTGAAACATTCCTCAAAGGCCTGGTCAAATCTGTCGAATTCGGTTTCGCTTTTGACTAATATCATCCGGGACAGGTAATAAAACTGGGTCAGGCTGCTTCCGCCTAGGCCATGATCAAGGGCTGACTGGAGTGTCAGCCATTCATTTAGGGATATTGTGAGGCCTTTGTTGCGGCAGGTGTGGAAGAAGGTTGTAAACATTGGGGGTTCCTTATTGTTCTGGGGTTATCGTTCTGGGGGCATCGTTCTGGGGGCATCGTTCTGGGGGCATCGTTCTGGGGGCATCGTTCTGGGGGCATCGTTCTGGGGTCAGGGTCATCGTCATCGGGGGCGAGCAGCATCTGCTCCGGTGCCGGCTCCCGAAAATAAGTACAACTAAGTTTCTCGCTAAAGTATCGGCTGCTCCCGTGCCGCCATCAAGCGCCATCCGTGGCGCATGATGCCTTGTGCGGCCATCCATGGCCGCCCATCACTGTTTTTTACCTAGCGAGAAACTAACTTGTACTAATTTTCTCCCGCAAGGCACCGGAGCAGATGCTGCTCGCCCCCGATGACGATTCGGTATCTCAGCTGGGATGTTATTTTTATATTTTATATTTTTGTTATTTTTGTTTTTTTATAACTTGGATGTCCTCGTCTTTTTTGATTATTACGCCTAGAAATGGTAGGCTGTCTCTAAGTTTTTCGGCAGGTATTCCGCCGATCTGTAGGGCGTTGATCCAATCTATCAGTTCCGAGGTGCTGGGTTTTTTCCTGATGTCGCGGATGGATCTTAATTCATAGAAACGATCCATGGCATTTTTAAGGAGTTTATCTTCTATATCTGGATAGTGTGTACGCACTATTTCTTCCATTAGTGCAGTATCCGGGAAGTCAATGTAATGAAAGATGCATCTGCGCAGGAAGGCATCGGGCAGTTCTTTTTCAGCGTTGGAAGTAATAATAACAATAGGGCGCTGTTTTGCTTTAATGGTTTTTTTGGTTTCGTGAATATAGAATTCCATCTGATCCAGTTCCCATAACAGATCGTTGGGAAATTCCAGATCAGCCTTGTCTATCTCGTCAATCAGCAGTACGGCCTGATCCTCCGCTTCAAAAGCTTCCCCAAGCTTTCCAAGCTTAATGTAACGGGCAATATCCGATACCCCTTCTTCTCCGAATTGTCCGTCATATAGCCGCTGTATGGTATCGTAAAGATACAGCCCTTCCTGAGCCTTGGTAGTAGACTTGATATTCCATATGATCAGCTTTTTCCCCAATGATTGAGCTACAGCCGCCGCCAGCATCGTTTTCCCGGTTCCCGGCTCGCCCTTTATCAGTAACGGCTTGCCCAATGTAACTGCCACATTAACGCTCGCCATCAGCTCTTCCGATGCCACATAATCTACGGTACTTTTAAATCCCATATCTTCCTCCATCCATACAGATCTGTCTCCCATAGATAAACAGATTTTATAAAACCATCCAGTCTCTGCGACATAATATTGCTTATTATATTAGTAAGCCAATACGTAAATTAGGCAATGTGCGGCGCCTTTAGGGACGGGCTGAGGCTAGCTATGCGCATTGGTCTTTGGTGATTTTGGGAGTGATCTTAGTGATTCTTAGCAGTCCGATACAATATACAGTAATGGGCGGACAAGGATGTCCGCACAAGTCAGCATGCGCCAAGGAGGGCGCTTGCTGACGTTTACGGGAGCTATGACAGCTGGGGAGGACTGCTTAGTATCACTTAGGTCACGTACACATGAACCAAAGACCAATGCGCATAGCTACCCTCAGCCCGTCCCTAAAGGCGCCGCACATTGCCGGCCAACCACCAACTCAGTCCTCCGCCTTCCGCTCCCGCATCATCAGCTCCTTAACCGCCACATCCGCCGACTTCCCCGCAAACAGAACTTCATTCACCTGCTCAATGATCGGCATTGAGACGCCGTAGCGATCCGCCAGAATCTTTCCGGCCTTGGCCGAATAAACCCCTTCCACGACCATCTGTACCTCTGCCATCGCCTCATCCATCGATTTTCCCTGCCCGATCAGCATCCCGGCCCGCCGGTTACGGGAATGCATCGAAGCACATGTCACGATCAGGTCACCGATGCCGGTAAGTCCGTAGAATGTCTCGGCGTTGCTTCCCATCGCCACGCCAAGCCGGGCAATCTCCGCTATGCCTCTGGTGATCAGCGCCGCCTTTGTATTATCGCCATAACCCAGCCCGTCGGCAATACCGGCCGCTAAAGCCACGACGTTTTTCAGCGCCGCTCCCAGTTCAATCCCCTGTACGTCTTTACTTACGTACACCCGGAAAACCTCATTCATAAAAATATTTTGGAGGTATTCCGCTGTTTTCGCTTCTCTTGCCCCTACGACGATCGTCGTGGGGATGCCCCTGCCGACTTCTTCGGCGTGGGACGGACCCGACAGTACGGCAACTGCTGCCTGCGGTATCTCCGCTTCAATTATGGCTGACATCGTCATCAAAGTGGCTTCTTCGATGCCCTTTGATACGTTAACGATTACCTGTTCCTTTGCTATCAGCGCTGATATCTGCTTGGCGGTGCTTCTTACAAAAGGCGAAGCGACAGCCAGAACCAGCAGATCTTTATTTTCAATGGCTTCGCCGGCATCCAGCGTAAGCGTGATTTCCGGCGGCAGTTCAACCCCTGGGAGGGCATTGTGTTCACGTTTTTCCTGGAGCATCGTGATTTCTTTTTCCAGTGCCGACCAGATGGTTACCTGACATTCATTGCGGTTTAATAATAATGCCAGTGCCGTTCCCCAACTCCCGGCACCGATGATTCCGATATTATACATCTTGGGCTTCATCCTCCTTTGTGTCTTTCGGCCGGCCGAACAAATAGGTTTTGCGTTCTTCTCCTTTCACCAGACGGACAATGTTTTCCCGGTGCTTGTAAAAAGCCATCAAGGCCAGCGCACAGGCTAATATATACATTTCCAGAAGGCTGAGACTGCTCATGCCGGGGAAGAATCTCATCTGGCCGCAAAGAACCAGCTGGATGATGAAGCCCACATATACGAGCAGCGAACCCAGGGACACGTAATGGGTAATCAGGAAGCTCCCGAAAAACATGACGACGCCGACCGGGATGAACCATGGGTGAAAAAAAAGGATCAGTCCGGCGGTAGCCGCTATCCCTTTGCCACCTTTAAAATTTAGGTAAAAAGGGAAGTTATGCCCCAGTATTGCTCCGGCGGCGGCATAAAGCTTGAACAGGTATAGCAGCTCCGGACGGTTTTGGCCAAATAACGCCGTGCAAAGGAAAATGGCAAACATGCATTTCATAATGTCGCCCGCCAGCACGATGAGGCCGGCCTTAGTACCCAGTGTCCTGAGGGTGTTGGTGGTCCCGGCATTGCCGCTTCCATGCTGGCGGATATCAATCCCGCGCAGCCTGCCGTATAGATAGGCAGTCTGGAATAGGCCGAAAGCATAGCCGATGACTAAACAATAGATACGTTCCATTAATTATTTATTCTCCTTCCTCTCTCTGATAATAAACTTAAGCGGAGTGCCCCGGAATCCAAAGGCCTCTCTTATTTTATTCTCAATATACCGGGTATAGGAAAAATGCATGAGTTCCTTGCTGTTTACAAAGATAACGAAGGTGGGCGGCTTCACGGCGGCCTGCGTGATATAATACAGCCGCAGCCGTTTTCCTTTATCGGAGGGCGGCTGCTTTAACGCTACGGCTTCTCCCATGATTTCATTTAAAACGCCGGTGGATACCCGCATAGCATGGTTTTCTCCGACTGCATCAATCAGATCATAGAGCTTGTTCAAACGTTGGCCGGTTACGGCAGATATAAAGATCACTTCCGCATATGGCATATAGGAAAGAATCTCCCTGATCCTGCCAGTGTATTTCTTGACGGTGTTGTTGTCTTTGGTAATGATATCCCATTTATTTACGGCTATGATAACGGCTTTTCCGCGTTCATGGGCAATGCCGGCGATTTTGGCATCCTGCTCGGTGACCCCTTCGGCGGCGTCAATCACTAAGATGACGATGTCCGCCCGCTCGACGGCACTGACGGTACGGATGATCATGTAACGTTCCAGTTCCTCTTTAACCTTGTTCTTCCGCCGTAAGCCGGCGGTATCAATAAAAATATATTCTTTGCCGTTATGCCGGATGCCGGTATCTATCGCGTCCCGCGTGGTTCCGGCTATCTCTGAAACAATGACCCGGTTTTCCCCGATCAGGCGGTTAACAATAGAAGATTTTCCGACATTGGGCTTTCCGACAATTGCTATCCTGAGGCGGTCGTCCGCTTCTTCTAAAGACTCGGCATCCGCAAAATGGGAAACCACTTCATCCAGCATGTCGCCGATACTCAGTCGGTTCGTCGCGGAGATCGCATGAGGTTCGCCGATGCCGAGATGGTAAAATTCATAAACATCCGCCTCGTATTTGGCAAAGTTGTCGGCCTTATTTACTACCAGCACCACCGGCTTGCCGGAACGGCGCAGCATATCCGCCACTTTTCCGTCAGCATCGACAAGGCCTTGCTGGACATCGGTCATAAAGATGATGACATCGGCAGTATCTATGGCAACCTGGGCCTGTTCCCGCATCTGTGCGAGGATGACATCTTTGCTCTCCGGTTCGATTCCGCCGGTATCAATCAGTGTAAAAGCCGTGTCCAGCCAAGTGACATCAGCATATATCCGATCCCTTGTGATGCCCGGCGTATCCTTAACGATGGATATGTTCTCCCCCACAAGCGCGTTGAACAGCGTGGACTTTCCCACATTAGGACGACCCACTACCGCGACGACGGGCTTGCTGTTTCTTTTGCTCATAATATTCCGACCCTTTCCTACTTTTTACAATACCCGACTTCTTAAGCAATGTCAGAATTAACACTGCTTCGATTAAGTACTGCTTCGATTACATCACGTCCGCTTGATTTTACAATATCTATAGGAACTTGTAAAGCTTTTTCCATCTGTAAAAGGGTACAGTCATCCAAAAACACCGCTTCCGTGTTCCGCAGGACATTCTGCGGGAGCAAAAGCCGTTCTCCCAACTCTTGCCCCTTAAGCTGACTAATAATGTCTTGGCCGGTCAGCAGACCTGAGACGGTGATGTTCTCACCGAAAAAATGATTTGTTACCGGATAGATATAGATATGCAGGCCGGCAAATGCCTGCATAAGCTGTTCCATCATCTGCTCAATATAAGGATAGGCCAGCCTTCCTGTCGCAATTGACAGCTTGATTGGATGACGGCTCTCAGGCAAGTCAGGGCTGTTCACATAATCCGACAGTGCTTCAGCGAATTCATCCAATAAAAGACGCATCATCCCGACGCCGTTTTCCAGCTGCAGATAACCGTCATAGCTTTCCGCCGCCGGCAATTCCTGGCCGGCCAGCAGATACCATTCGTCACCGGCATGGATAAAGTGTGTGTTGTGTTCCCGGAAAAGCCTTTCCTGCCAGCTGTGTACCGTATTAAGCAGTTTTACGGCATCCTCCGGCCCAAATGGCTCAAGGGGATATAAGCCTTCACGGTATCTGGTTAGCCCTACCGGCACTACCGATACGCTTTCCAGATAAGGTAAGTAAGCGGTCAGATCCTTGATACTCCGCTCTAGTTCCGGGCCGTCATTGATTCCTTTGCATAGGACGATCTGGCCGTTCATGGCAATACCCGCCTGATAAAGTTTATCCACTTTTTTCAGGGCTTCCCCGGCAAAGCGGTTATGGAGCAGCTGGCAACGCAGCTCAGGGTTCGTCGTATGAAACGAAATATTGATCGGAGCCAGCCGGTACCGGGTGATCCGGTCAATATCCTGGTCCGACATATTGGTCAGCGTAACATAATTGCCCTGCAAAAAAGAAAGGCGGGCATCATCGTCTTTAAAATATAACGTCTCCCGCATTCCTTTGGGCATCTGGTCTACAAAACAGAAAATGCATTTATTGGTACAGGAACGGTACTCGTCCATCAGGCCGTCGGCAAATTCCAGCCCTAGGTCTTCGCTTTCTTCTTTATCAATTTCTAACAGCCACTGTTCGCCGTCGGCTTTTTGAATCAGCAGTTCAATATATTCATTCTGAATCATATACCGGTAGTCAAAGATATCCTCCGGTACATGACCGTCTATTTCCAGAAGGCAGTCTCCGGAGGCAATGCCCATTTCTTCGGCTATGCTTGCTTTTAAAATACTGCTGATAACATGTTTTTTACTCATGAAGATTCAAAGCCCGCTTTCGGTGCCTCTTCAGCTACTACGTTCCAGTTCACCCCGAATCTGTCCGTGACAGCGGCATGAAATACACTGTAGAATGTTTCGGTCGCGGGAAGCGTCACCTTGCCGTCCACACAAAGGGCATCGAAGATTGCCGCCGCTTCTTTCCCTGTCGAAACTTTAGCCGTGATCCTGATATTATTGCCACGGCTTACCGGAACGGCTTCATCAGCAAACCAGACATTTGTACCACAGATGACCATCTCGCCGTGCATAATCCACGTGCGGAGCAGTTCCGGCGGCGTTTGGGAACCCTCCGGCATATAATCGCCATAATTCATGACTTTGGGTTCGTCGCTGGAAAATACCGAACGGTAAAAATCCATCGCTTCTTTACACTCACCGCCAAATACTAGATAAGGTGTAATCATAATGTTTATCCTCCACATTTCTGGCCATTTTGTCAGCCTAAGTTTTAGACTAATTATAACAAGCAGCAGGCGATTTCTCAATACTAAATCAAAAGGAGTTCTTGACGCTTGTCGGCGGTGATGATATAAAGTATATAGACGCTATTACTGTAAAAACATGACGGAATGGAGAATTATGGCTAATATTAATGAACTGAGCGACTGTATACCCGTTGCCCCTTTAAAGCTGATTGTCATGGAATCGGCATTGGCTTTAGGCAGCCGGGTCAATCAATATCTGGTAAGCTTCCGGAAAAACATCGATCACCGGGCCAAACAGGACCACGCTTTTCAAGGTTATGCTGAAGATACGTATTTACTGGAATCGACTGTCAGCCGCTTTGGCAACGGCGAGGGAAAGGCTATGGTCAATGAATCCGCCCGGGGCAAAGACCTTTTTATCCTGGTGGATGTCTGTAACCATAGTATCACCTATCAGATGAACGGCTATACCAATCACAAATCTCCTGATGACCATTTTCAGGATCTGAAGCGGATTATTGCCGCCGTAACCGGCCGGGCTCACCGCATCCATGTGATCATGCCGTTCTTATATGAAAGCCGGCAGCATAAGCGTACCGGCCGGGAATCGCTGGACTGTGCCTATGCCATCGAAGAACTGGCCAAAATGGGCGTCAACAACTTCATCACCTTCGATGCCCATGACCCCCGGGTGCAGAATTCGATCCCGCTCAGCGGCTTTGATAATTTTACTCCGCCTTATCAGTTTATCAGCGCGCTGCTACGTACCGAGGAAGACCTGCTGGTGGACAAGGAGCATCTGATGGTCATCAGCCCGGATGAAGGGGCGCTGGACCGAGCCGTTTATTTTGCCAATGTCCTAGGCGTCGATACCGGCATGTTCTATAAACGGCGTGATTATTCTACTATAGTTCAGGGGAAAAATCCTATTGTCGCCCATGAATTTCTTGGCGACAACGTGGACGGCAAGGATGTTATCATTATTGACGACATGATTTCATCCGGCGGCAGCATGATTGACACCGCCAAGACACTGAAATCCAAAAATGCGAAACGGGTCTATCTATGTAGCACCTTCGGCCTTTTTACCGACGGCCTGGACCAGTTCGATGCCGCCTATGAAAAATGCTATTTTGAAAAGATAGTAACTACCAATCTTACATACCAGCTTCCCGGCCTCATCGAGCGGCCCTATTATGTTGAAGCCGATATGAGCAAGTTCCTGGCTTCCATCATCGACTTTATGAATCATGATGCCGCGATGGGCAATGTGTACACACCCACCGAGAAGATCCATGCCATCCTGGAAAAATACAATAACCGTGAGGACTTTGCGATCCAGGAAGACTAGCCGGAGGCCTTTTAGGCCAGAGTTGTTTTGGGTCAGCGATATTTTAGGTCAGAGGCCTTTTAACAAGGGGAAAGACAATATCACCTTGAACAGATCCCCGTCCATGCTGATCTCAAAGCCGCCGTTTTGGGCCACCGTAAGACTCTTGGCAATGGACAGCCCCAGACCGCTCCCTTCGGTGCTCCTTGATACATCGCCTCTGATAAAGCGCTCGGTCAGTTCATCGGCAGAGATATTCAGCGGCTGTTCAGAAATATTCTTGATCGACAGTGTCACTTGCCCGCAGCTGTCCGGCTCTTCCATGATGTCAATGTAGACTCTTGTGCCTGCCAAGGCATATTTGCTGACATTGTTGAACAGGTTTTCGATGACCCGCCACATTCGCCGGGAGTCCGCTTTGATACGCAGGCCGGTTCCGACTGAGTTAACCTTAATGTCAAGATTTCTTTGTTCGAATTTTTCTGAAAACTCCCCGATGGTCTGGTTAACGAGCTCGACGAGGTCAATCGACTCCCAGTTGAGGGAAATATTGCCGGATGATATTTTGGAAGCTTCCACAAGGTCATCGGTAAGCTGCTTCAGGCGCTGTGATTTATTATCTAGGATCGCCACATATTCTTTTACCTGCTCACTCTGAATATCTTCACGTTTTATCAGGTCAATATAGTTGATTATCGAAGTCAGCGGCGTCTTGATATCGTGAGATACATTCGTCACCAGATCGGCCTTCATCCGCTCATCTTTCATGCTGGTCGCCACCGCCGTGCGGATACCGTCGCCGATACTGTTTACGGCCTGAGCCAGAATCAGATTATCACCATGCAGTTTTTCCTCGTTGATTTTATGCTCTAAGCTGCCGTCACGGATTTTCTTGATGCCGCTAACGATGTCTTCCCTGGCTTTGGCAGAATGATAGAAAAACACGCCTAAAACAGTGTCGATGGCAATCATCAGAATACATACAATCAGCATTATGACATCGGTATACAATGCGCCGGCTATCAGCAGCAAGATAATATGAACCATGGTCAGGCAGATCATCAGCGGCCAGACCCGTAGAACCACGCTGGCATTGTCGTAGGCATAAATCGCCGCTTTTTTTCCACGGATTATCAAGGAGCGGAGCAGGCTGTCCCGCCATAATCTGGCGGCCTTGATCCTTCTGACAAAACTGTAATAAAAATAAGCGACAAGCAGGCTAACCAGCAATACAGCCGCACCGACCAGCGGGAGAAACCAGTTCCTGTTGATGACATCAATCAGTCCCGATGAATCGCGTATCAGTCTTTGGATTCCGCTTATTATCCATATAATAAACAGCGTGACGCTGCCCAATATGGTTACGGCCAATAAAATCATGAGCTCCGTTGTCATCTTATCATATTTCCGCAGCCGGATATAGCGGTTGCCCTCTGCGTCGACAGCTTCCCCGGTCATTTTCGTTAGTACTGCCAAAAGCAGCAGATAGACTAGGAAACAGGATATTGCCGCATATAACCAATATTTAAAATGGATATCATGGTCATTGTATTTCGTAGCACTGTCCCGAAAAATATCACTGTTCGGATAGTCTGCGTCAACTCCGACCCATATCATAGTATCGTGGGGATAGGCATATTGGAAGCCTTGCAGCACGGATGACACGCCTTCCTTTTTGATAAGTGTATTAGTCACATATTTAGCGGAAGCAGCATCATAAAATATATACTTATCGCAGGCAGCACGGAAGGATACGTCAATTTCCTGCGGTGAATCTCCCGCCAGTTCCAGATTGGTGTATATTTCGTTCTTGTCGCCCACTTTCTTCATGATGCAATAACGAAAGTTAGTGTTAGAGCTGGTAAATGATTCCCCATATGCCCGGTATGATTCAGAGACAGCCGCCAGCTCAATAGCGGCATTCTCTACATTGGCACATAAATCGTAGTATTCATCCAACGTCGCCACATAATCCTCAACATTGCTGTTATCCACGGTTTGGTAACGGTTGACCAGCATCCGGTCGATATAGATTTCCCCGTTAAATTCCGTGGTGGCTCCGTCTAAAAACTGTAACTGGTTTCCCGACACGTCATAAACGCTGCTTTCCAGCTCGGAATTGAGATAAGTGTCGGTAACCATGTCATTTTTCTTCTGTCCGGCCGGGATATTAATCCTTGTTACTTTATTGACATCATTGAGAAAATGATCCGGCAGCACCACATCATAATTATACTCAAATCCGTACATCGACCAGCTAAGCAGATCCTGCAGATAGTACCTAGCGGTAATATATTCCCTAGGAATCCCGGCATAGCGGTTTACATAGGCAGTCACATCAATTTCCTTGTAGCCGTCATACTGCCCGTTCGTTTCCATCTGCCCGCGGACAGCGCCAAACAAGATTGCATCAAAGAGCTTTTCTTCTAAAATCTGATTAAATACGTCTGATTCTTCAAAATCAATGCCATTTTCACTCTGGGCGACCGGAAAAACCCGCAACTTGCCGTCATCTGTCATGACCCATAGATTGGCGGCGGTTATTCCATATACCAGCAGCATCACGCCCGCTACGATGGCCGCCTGCTGCAGGATATGCAGAGCCGCCCTGACCCGGCTTTTAGCATTTTCCGATAATTTTGATGTTTTCGCTATTTTCATTATTGCTCCTTTATTTATCCGCAGTCTGCTTTTCGATCTTATACCCGACTCCCCAGACCACCTTTAGATATCGCGGTTCCTTGGGGTTGATCTCAATCTTCTCCCGGATGTGGCGAATATGCACCGCAACGGTATTATCGGCACCGATAGCTTCCTCATTCCAGATGTTTTCATAAATCTGGTTGATCGAATATACCCTTCCCTGATTCTTGACCAGCAACAGTAAAATATTATACTCGATGGGCGTCAGCTTGACGCTCTCGCCGTCAACTGTCACTTCTTTGGTGTCGTCATCAATGCATAAGCCGCCCGCCATAAATAAAGAATTATTCTCCACATTCAGGTTGCCTAGGCTGGTGTAACGGCGCAGATTGGACTTGACCCTAGCTACCAGCTCTAGAGGATTAAACGGTTTAGTAACATAATCATCAGCACCGATATTAAGTCCCAAGATCTTATCGGTATCTTCGGATTTGGCTGACAGGATAATAATCGGAATACTGCTGTATTCCCTGATTTTCAAAGTGGCATGGATGCCGTCCAGCTTGGGCATCATGATATCTATGATAAGAAGCTTGATATCGTTTGCTTTTAAGATTCTTATCGCCTCTTCTCCGTCATAGGCCTTGAACACCTGATATCCTTCCTGGCGGAGATATATTTCTATGGCATCCACGATCTGCTTATCATCATCACATACTAAAACACTGCTCTTTTTCATCATTTCCTCCATGTTCTATTTTAAACATATAATTTTTAAGTATAATGTGGGGATTTCATTAATATTTCCTTAAAATCGTCAGAAATGCCCCCAGATTCCCTCTTTTTCCCCCGCTGGCCCGATGGGAAAACAGATAATCAGGGTTGCAGCAGGTACAGATATCCGCAACCTCCAGATGCTCCGGCAAGATGCCCGCTTCAAGCAGCAGGCAGCGGTTGGCTTCCCGCAGGTCCAGCTGATACTTCCCAGGCCGCTTTCCTGCCCTTAACACTTGGCGGCCAGGCTTCTGCGCCATATCCATCCCCCGGAAACGATCTGCCACTTCTTCACTGACCTCATAACAGTCGCCGCAGATAGCGGGGCCGATCGCCGCATAGGTTTCCTCCGGCCGCGTACCGAAGGCTTCGGCCATCGCCTGTAAGGTCTTCGCTCCGATTCCATCCGCCGTGCCTCTCCATCCGGAATGTGACAGTCCGATCGCTTTCCGCTGGGCATCGACAAAATAAAGCGGCACGCAGTCGGCATAAAAAGTCGAAAGGATCAATCCCGGAACATCCGTGATCAATCCGTCAATATCATGATAGTCTTTCGGATGAACTACGCCTTTGCCTCTGTCGGCGGCGGTGACGTGGCGGATGTTGGTGGTGTGGGTCTGGTCGGAACAGACGAAAGCTTCCAGATCAGCGTCAAAGAGTGCCGCTATCCGGCGGAAGTTCTCCATGACTGCCTGGCTGTCATCTCCTCTGGTGAAACTGAGGTTCATGCTGCTGTATATGCCTTGGCTGGCTCCGCCGATACGAGTCGTGAACATGTGCCTGACTAAGCCGGTCTGGGATAGCATGGGGAAAGTGAGGTAATCGATTCCGTTTTCGGTGTTGGATTGCAGGACTGGTTGTCCGCTGCGTGTGATTGTGCTGTTTGTCATTTTGGGGCTCCTAGGGGGGATTGAAGGGTACTGGTACTGGTACTGGTACTGGTACTGGTACTGGTACTGGTACTGGTACTGGTACTGGTACTGGTACTGGTACTGGTTTACTGTTGGTTGTGCGGTCATCATCATATTGTGAACTGAATCATCTGCACCGGTTCCGGCTCCCGAAAACAAGTGAATCTAAGCTTCTCACTTTCCAGTTCCGGTTGCTCTCGCTACCGGCGTTCAAGCGCCATCCGTGGCGCGTGAAGCCTTGGTCGGACCTCCGTGTCCGACCATAGCTAGGCTTTCTTGACGTGAGAAGCTAAGAAACACTAGTTTTCTCCCGCAAGTCACCGGTGCAGATGATTCAGTTCACAATATGATGATTCGGTATTCCAACTTGATTTATTTTTATTAGTTTAGCAGTATCTGTTTATGTGCAAGAAGGCATTTTGGTACCATTTAAGGTCATTGCCGCAGATGTCTATTACGTCATAACGGACTGGGTGATCCTCGGTGTATTTTTTGGTTGTCCTATAAAAATCTGCTACTTTGCAGATTGTTTTCTGCTTAGACAGTCCCACTGCTTCGCTTGGATATCCCTTGGAATTATCTGCTCGGTATTTCACTTCAATAAATATAAGATATCCCTCATGCCTGCCGATTACATCAATCTCTCCGAAGCGGCATCGGAAATTCCTCTCTAGTATGCGCACTCCTTGTTTAAGAAGCCACTGGGTTGCTATTTCTTCATACTTTTCTCCAGTTTTTCTTTTATTCATTTGTTCCTCACTTATTTACTCGGACTTGCTGCAATTATCGTTTATTAAAGCTATGCATTAGATGCAAGCTTGTTTGCTACTACGTCTTCATCTTAGACTTGATTTTATCCATGGCATCAACAAAGACGAGGATTTCAGCCACTACCTCGTATAACTCTGGCGGGATCATATCACCGATTTCCAGTCGAGACAAGGTATCTGCCAACTTATCGTCCTGATGAACCGGCACATCGGCTTCTTTGGCCTTTTCTATTATCTTTTCCGCAAGCAGCCCTTTTCCGGAAGCAATTACTTTTGGCGCATTTTCATCCGGATTATAAGACAGAGCTATCGCCTGCTTGGGTTTTTGCTTCTTATTATCAGCCATAGGCATCCTTTCTTTAGAATCTTTACAGACTAAATATGTTTTAAATATACATCCATCAAACTATCTCTCCAACCAGTTGGAATACCGAATCGCCATATCGGGCAAGCATCATCTGCTCAGGTGACTTGCGGGAGAAAACTAGTGTATCTTAGCTTCTCACGTCAAGAAAGCCTAGCTATGGTCGGACACGGAGGTCCGACCAAGGCTTCATGCGCCATGGATGGCGCTTGAACGCCGGTAGCGGGAGCAAATGAAACTGGAAGGTGGGAAGCTTAGATACACTTGTTTTCGGGAGCCGGAACCTGAGCAGATGATGCTTGCCCGATATGGCGATGACCCCCAAACGCCTGCCCAATATGGCGATGACCCCCAAACACCTAACCAATATCGCGATGACCTACCTCAAGCCCTTGCATCAAACGAATAACTAGCCAGCACCGACACATTTTTATTGGCCGCCAGCATCTCCTCCATCGCCGTCTTCTCCCCTTCCTTGGCAACAAACTCGCAGCTCATACTGTAGCCCCTGCTGTTCAGCCGCTCATTTAGCACATGAATATTCTCTGCGATCAGGTCGATGACACTGTCATCGCTAAGATAAAACTTCGTGGATACGTTCTGGTTCTGCATGGCCACATAGACATCCACCGGTCCTAGGTACTCCATGTCCAGATGAAGCAGGGCGCTGACATTGCCGTCCTTCTTAGCTAGGTTTTTCTTGTTGGTATATACAAACAGCTCGCCATGCGTGCTGTCGCCGTTCATTTTTAAAGGCAGCTGGACATAAGTGAACAGCTGGTTCAGCTGGTTCATAAAGTTTAGGTTGTTGGAAAGGTTGGTTACGTTATTCGCCAGCGGGGTGTCGGCCCGTGATGACTGGGAAAGCGCGTTTGCCAGTTTGTTGGTATGTTCGTTTAGGCGGCGGTATAGCTCTTCTACCTGCCTGTCGCCAGCCACTTCTTCTGGTTCCAAGAGCCATTGCCGGCCAATTTCGTTTTTTAGGATGGTGGTATATTGTTTGCTGCCGAAGACGTCTGCCAGTTTGGTGTCTCTGTCTGGCGGTAGGTTGCCGAGTTCCTGTGCGATCGTTTGCAGCAGGGCTGACTGAGTGATGCTTCCGCTACTGACTTGACTGGTCAATTGCTCGGAGAAGCCGGCTTCCTGCATTAGGCCGGCCAGCTGCAGTCGGCTCTCCGGGCTCATTGCCGTGGCCAGTAAACCAGGCATGCTGTCGGATGTCTGGGGAAGCCCGCCTTCTGCGATATCGGCGGCAAGGTTTAGGATGTCTGGGCCGGAAGCCGCCGGATGGGCGGGTGCCAGATTGGGCGCCGCTGTCAGGGGGGAGCCTTGCAGGTCATCCAAGAGAATACCGGATAGGTCTGTCTGGACTACCGTGCCTGAGGTTGAGGCATTGTTGCCAGGCGCTACGACAGTTTCTGCTTGACCGGGCAGATTGTGGTGTATGGCAGCGGGCTGGGTTTCGCCGGGCGGGGCGTCACCAAGGAGCACGGCGGCAGGCGGGGGTTCACCGGGGATGCCGGGCTGACCGGAGAGGCCTGGCTGTGAGGGCTGAGATGATGATAACTGCTCTGCGTCAGCGCCTTTTTCAGCTAGGAACATCAGTACCTCTTTGTATAGATTGACCGCGCCTTCTATGTCATTGCCGGCGGTCATCTGGGAAAAGGTCTCGGTCAGGCCGTCAGCAATCTCCAGTACGCTCTGGCTGATCTGGTGTTCATAGTTTTTGTAGGCCTCAAACTGGGCAATGTTTTCGGGGGTCGCGGGTATCTGCAGACGGTTCATCTGTGCCAGCGTTACCGGATCGGCACTGGGGGTCAGCATCATCTGCCGGCCGAAGGACTGCAGGGTGTTTTTATCGACCGGGAGGCCTTCACGCATCAGCACGGAAACCAGGTTGACATTGTCTGCCGTCGCCGGCATGCCGGCGGCGGTCAAGGCTTTTAAGACGTTGGGGTCTTTACTTAGGTTTTCGTATAGAGGGGTAAGGGCGAGGCGGGCGCCGTTATAGTTTTTTACTTCGAAGGTCATCGCCTGGCCGGCGGTGACTTGGATGCCTTGATCCAAGCGGGCATTTACCTGGCTTCCGTTCTCTAGGTGGAGGACGATATCATTGCCTTTTACCGATACTACTTCACCTTGGATGGTCTGGCCGGCCTGTATGCTTACGCCACTGGTGTGATGGGAGGCGCCAGAAACCGACCCGGTGCCGTTGACGGAACCGGAGCCGAGGGAGGCGGTATTGTGGCTTTGGCCTAAGAGGGTTGACAGATTCAAGTACATTCCTCCACGAAATTCTTGATGAAGCTCTTTCTATGTATAGGTGTCGGGCCGAACTGCTTAAGCGCGGCAATATGGTGCGGTGAACCGTAGCCTTTGTTGGCGGCGAAGCCGTATGTAGGGAAAAGGCTGTCATATTGAACCATCAGGCGGTCCCGGGTAACTTTGGCGATGATGCTGGCAGCGGCAATGGATATGCTTTTGGCATCGCCCTTGATGATCGGGACCTGTTTTATGGTCAGCAAGGGGATGGTGACCGCGTCGTTGAGCAGGATGTCAGGCGTGGCCTTGAGTTTGGCGACGGCTTCTCTCATGGCTTCATAAGTGGCCTGCAGGATGTTGATCTCATCGATCCGGTCGGGCGCGGCATAACCAATACCGGTGGCTACTGCCTGTTCCATAATGACAGAATATAGTTCTTCTCTTTTTTTTTCGGATAATTGTTTGGAATCGTTTAGGTATAAAATCTGGCAATTGGCCGGCAGGATGACCGCCCCTGCTACAACCGGACCTGCCAACGGCCCGCGGCCAACTTCGTCGATCCCGCAGACATGGCCAAGACACGCATATTGACGTTCATACTTTTTCATGGCTTCTGTCCGTTTTATTTCCTGTTCAAGCGCGGTTATTCGCTGCTGCGCGTTCTTGACCAGAAGGCGGACGCCGGCACGGTCGTCGCTGCTGTATTGTATGACAAAGGCAGGCAGCATATGAATATCGGCTGCCTGTAGGATTGTTTTTATTTCATTGATGCTTTGAGACATATGCCCTCCGTTACTGGTGCCTGATAAAGCCTAATTTGTTGAGGGGCCAGATCCTGACCCAAGCCCGGCCGATCAGGTCGCTGCGCTTTATATTACCGACAGCCGGGTCGCGGCTGTCGGAGCTGTTATTGCGGTTGTCGCCCATAACAAAGTATTCATCGTCCGCAAGGCGGATTTTTTCGTAGGCACGGCCAGGATTACGGATGATCTCTTTGCCGTAAGATTCCTCCAGTATTTCATCATTGATATATATCTTGCCTTCATCGTCTATATAAATCGTTTCTCCGGGCAGGCCGATTACCCGCTTGATATAAAAGGTGTCTTCCGAATGTTGGAAAGGGAAAACCACGATATCATAGCGATCCGGCTCGCTGAAGCGGTAGGTTATCTTGTCTACGATCAAGTTTTCGCCATTATAGAGGGTATCATTCATGGAATTGCCGTCCACGTGGGTCCGTACGCCGACATATCTCACCACCAGCAGTGAGACGACGAGAGCCACCAGAACATATATGCTGGTGCTCAGGATCTCTTTTAGTATGTTTTTCATTTATTCGCTTCCTTTTTGTCTTTATTACTCATGTCTTTGTTACTGATGTTTTCATTACTCGTATTCTTATTACTCATGTTTTATTGCTCGTGTTTTTATTACTCGTGTTTTTATTACTCGTGTTTTTATTACTCGTGTTTTTATTCTCGTCTGTAGGTAGCTCGTCTGTAGGTAGCCCTTCTGCAGTCCGGCGGCAATCATGTAAGCTGCTCTCTTCGGGTGCTTCCAAGGTGACCCGGCCGGTTCTGCCGTTGCGGAAATCATCGGTAACTATCCCGGCCGCCCGTTCCAGATGGTATTCTTCCCCTCGTAAATAACAATGTCTGCTGACGCATATTGCGGTCAGGATGCTGTGCTCATCCGTCAGGGCGGGGATCGCATAGCGCTGCTCCAAAGCTCCCGGATAGCTGTCCCGGAGAAACCGGATGATATCCAAGGACAAGGCAGAAACATCAATGACATCATCCTTGATCGAGCCGATCATGGCCAGACGCAGTCCGGTGCTACGGTCGTCAAACTTGGGCCATAGTATTCCGGGGGTATCCAATAGTTCCAGGTTTTTCTGCAGGCGTATCCATTGCTTGCCTTTGGTGACACCGGGTTTGTTGCCTGTTTTAGTACAGGCCTTGCCGACAAAAGCATTAATAAACGTCGATTTACCGACATTGGGGATGCCGACTACCATGGCGCGTACCGGCCGGTTGAGGATTCCCCTTCTTTTGTCACGCTCCCTTTTTTCCCGGCAGACCTCGTTCACGACCCCGTTTATGGCCTTTAAGCCGCTGCCGTTCTTAGAGTTGATCTCGAGGACATGGAAGCCCTTATTGCGGTAATGCTTGAGCCACGCTTTCGTCAAGCAAGGATCCGCCATGTCGGCCTTGTTTAACAGAATCAGCCTGGCTTTATTTTTCCCCAGTTCATCAATGTCCGGATTGCGGCTGCTGAAGGGGATCCGTGCATCCACCAGCTCGATCACAAGGTCGATCAGTTTTATATCCTCGGCCATCTGACGCCTTGCCTTGGTCATGTGTCCGGGATACCAATGATAATCCATGTCTGCCTCCTTATTCCACCAGCCCCATATTTTCGCCGTCTAAAGGCAGCTTGAACCATGCTTTGCCGATAATTACTTCTTTCTTGACCACGCCGATATTACCGGAGCGGCTGTCTTCGCTGTTGTTACGGTCATCCCCTAATACAAAAAACTCATCCGTCGCCAAGGTGACCGGATTGGCCGCTATCCCGGCATCTGCCATCTTGTCAAATCGTTCGTCTTCTTCTGCCTGGTCGCCGTCAATGTAGAGGTAGCCCCCGATGATCTGGATCGTTTCCCCGGGTACGGCGACGACCCTTTTGAGGTAGTAATGAGAATTCTCATTGCCGTTGGGAAGAAAAACCACCACATCCCCCTGCTTAGGTGACGACAGGTTGTATATCAGCCGGTTGACCAGTACCTCCTGGCTGTTGTAGAGCACCGGTTCCATAGAAACGCCGATGACGCTGATGCGCATGCCAAAGGCGTAAATCAGCAAAAAAGCAAATACTATTGTAATACATACCGCAAACATCGTAGAAAATATTTCTCTGATCAATTGGGGACTGAGCCTTTTCTTCTTCTGGATAAAAGTAAGCCCGTTTTTCTTTGCCATTCATCCCATCCTTCGTATATGTATTTCCTATCATTTTAACACAAATCATAAAATAAGAAAAGGACAACTGATTCAATTGTCCTTTTTCGCTGTCACGCATTATCTGATCAGTTCTTTTACCTTGGCTTTCTTGCCGACCCGTTCACGCAGATAATTCAGCTTGGCCCGTCTTACTTTACCTCTCCTGACTACCTCCACGCGCTCCACATTGGGGGAATGAAGCGGCCAAGTCTTCTCGACGCCGACGCCGCCGGATGATTTCCTGACGGTAAACGTCTCACGGTTGCCGCCGCCCTGTCTCTTTAAGACAGTGCCTTCAAAAATCTGGATTCTTTCGCGGTTTCCTTCTTTGATCTTGCCATATACCTTGACGGTATCGCCTACGTTGAACTGGGGAATTTCCTTTTTAAGCTGTTCCTGTTCGATTTCTTTGATAATATCGTTCATATCTGCCTCCTGTACGTTAAATCGGATGTTCTTAATACACAAGTAACAGAGGACCATCTCATTTCGCAACATTAGTACTATATCATAGCATGTAGATAAAAGCAAGGGTTTTTCAGGACAATAATTATGCCGACAATAATTATGCCGGATAATTATTATGCTACAGGATAATTATTATGTTGTTATCGCAAAGTCCTCACTCTTAAAGTTGCTGTAATACCGCCCGCGCTGGGCGGTAAACTTCAAGACACAGTAATCCGGGTCTGTCACGCCTTCGGGGTAATACATCGTATCGCCGCGCTCCCAGATTTCTTCCTTGATAGCGGCGTCCTCCAGGACCTCCATCGTCCCTATTATCATCACTCCCCGAAAGAAACGCCTGTCACAGAAATAGACACCGGCTTTGGGATTTTGGCGGTACTGCTCCACGCGCATGGACGAGGTATTGGTGGAGAACCATATCTCCCGCAGACCGTTACGTTTGCGGGGCTTCAGCATGGCTTTCATATTAGGAAAACCGTCACCGTCCACTGACGCAATGAAAGCGACCTTCTGTTTATCTATCAGGTTCCCAATAGTTTGTTCCGGATTTTTCATCATAGCAGCTTCCTCCATTTTCTTTGCCGGTGCCGGTAGAACACATGCGCCCATAGCCAGATGAACACCGTCTTCCAGCCGGCACGGACTTCTACAATGTCCGTATAACATGTACATCCGTCGCCCTGCTCCTTAAGTGTGATGATGTGGTTCCAAACAGGGACGCTTCTGTTGTGTTCGCGGGTGGATATGCGTTCACGGGCGAACTCGTCCACCTCTATGGTGTGGATGCCGAAGTTGATGCCCATGACGCGGAGATTAAACCGAAACTGTGCTCCCTCTGCCCAAACATGGCGCTCATCCAGTGGTGTGAATCTCGCCAGCGGGGCGCAAATATACCGCAATGTAGCTATCTCTTTCAGCCTAGCACAAACAGTTTCCCTGTCGGCAGGGAAAAGCGAACTGACACAGATGTTCATCCGGATAACCTCCTAAGCGGGTACCAAAGTACAATCCTGTTCCACATTTCACGGGAATGATCTGTTGGTTCACTCCAGCCATATCCCGATTTTTCTACGATAACTATCCTGTGCTTATCCGTCAATAATGACCACAAAGGCCTGAAGTCCTCCATTGGCCAGCGCGTTCCGCTACCAGACAAGAAAACAAATGTCTCCGTTCCTTGTCCCGCGGAAAAAACGTGCATTTTATGGCCATTAACCGTCACTAACTCTCTAGGAGCATTTTTCACTCTTTTCATTATGCTTTCAACGTCTACGCCGTCGGCTGCTGCCATCTTTTCCAGAAAAAGGTTTACCAGATTGTTGTGTTAGCTAGTATTCCTGTGAACAGTATACCCGGGGGTTATGATAAATGCAATCTAAAACACATATATCATTCCTCTTTTTTTATTCCTTCTTCCACACGGATTTTTTGATTGAACTTGTGTGTATTCCGGACGGCCCATAGTATGCCTGTAAAACACCGACCGTTCCACAAGCAACTCAGAACTCCTTCTTTTCCATCACATGGACACTGACCGCCAGGGATATCGCCAAAGATGCCAGAAACAGTAGAACCGCACCGGCCGCAAAGGAAACGGAACCGAGGTTCGCGGTGACGGCTGTGATCCGGCTTAAGATGAGACCAGGATCCACCCCGGCACTTTGCAGGATCGACCGGCCGAAAACCGGGATCAGGACGACCATCGCTACCACGGCAAATACTACCAGCCTTCCATGGGTGCTGCCAAACTTAAGCTGAATCGGTAAAGCAATCAGCATGATCAGGTTTACCGTCAGCCAGATCACGATCCGGATCATCCACCAGTCCATCCAGTGATTCTCATTGCCTGAGCTGATTGTTGTCGCGACGCTTACGAAGACCGGAACCAGCCACCCGATAAATGAAAGCAGGAAAAGGATCGCGTACTTAGAGACGGCATATAACTTCCGGGTTACCGGCAGGGTCAGTAAAAACTGCGTGCCTTCCTCAAATTCGTCATAACTGATCGTAGAAATAGCCAGCATGCCCATCATGAAACTGAAATAGGAAACCGCCGCAAGGAAACTGCCGTCATTATTGCCGGCAAACTGCATGATGCCGACAAAAAACAGAATAATAAAAACCTGTTTATTAGACAAAATCAGCTTAATATCTTTTATTAGTAAACCCTTCATCGTTTCTCACCTCGCTCAATTATTGTTATGAAATCATCGATACCGCTCTTTTCCACCACCATGCCGGGATAATTGTCAATATAAAACTGCTTGGCCGCGGTCAGGCACTGATAGCCGTAATTTTCTTTCTTGATATAGCTGATGCGGGACCGGTCAATCTGGTTAAATTCTTTTTCACTGAGTTTCAGGAGTCCGAACTTATCCATTAGGACATCCGTATCTTCATGAAAAACAATATTTCCCTTGTGAATAATATAAATGTCATCACAAAGCCCTTCTAGGTCGCTGGAAATATGGGAGCTGATCAAGATGGAACGTTCTGCTTCGTCCATGTATTGCCTCAGCAAATCCAGCAATTCGTCCCTCGCTATGACATCCAAGCCGACCGTCGGCTCATCTAGGACCAGCAGCCGGGCCGCATGGCTCATGGCAATCAGCAGATTGAGCCGGGCCCGCATCCCGGTCGAAAAATCCTTGATCTTCTTGTTTATCGGCAGCCTAAACTGATTGCACTGGCCTATAAACTGATCCTTCCTAAAATTCCGATACAGGCTGCTCATGACCGGCAAGAAATTGGCTATGGTAAGATTACTGCTGAAAGTGGTCTTACCCAGGACTACGCCGATATCCTCTTTTTCCTTCGTGCTTAGTCCATGGTGATCCTTGCCAAACACCATGATTTCCCCGCCATCAATCGAGATAAGGTTGAAGATAGACTTAAAAGTAGTGCTTTTACCTGCCCCATTGGCTCCGACCAGACCCGTTACGCAGCCCGGCTTCACTTCCATGGAACAGTTCAGGCGGAAATCGCCATAACTCTTCTGTACATTGGTTAATTTTAGCATGATTTGATATCCTCCATTATTATTTCAAACAGTTCTCTGATTTCCTCATCCTTCAGGCCGCTGCTCCGTCCCTCGCGGATAGCCGCTTCCATGCGTAACTCCACTTCCTTACGACGTTCTTCCATCGCCAGCTGGGAATTGATGTTGGCAATGTAGCTACCCTTGCCATGCACGGTAACGACAAAGCCTTCCTGTTCCAAAGCATCATAGGCCTTCTTCACAGTCAGGGCACTGATACGCAGATCAGCCGACAGGGAACGCACCGAAGGAAGAACTGTGTCGGGCTTAAGCGAGCCTTCTAAAACCAAGGATTTGATCTGATCCACGATCTGTTCATAAATGGGCCGCATGGATGAATTGTTTACTATTATGCGCATAATATATTCTCCTTAACTACAAACAGTATATAACAGATGACTACTGTTGTCAACTGTTATATACTGTTTTGTAATAATAATTTATAAGATCTTATATACCTAGTCTCTCTTATCAACGAACAGCAGCAATGAAACAGTAACTTCCCCTCTGTCCGACGCAGTCTCCGCTCCGCCGCCGTATTTGGCCGCGACCCTTACCACCGAGTTCATGGCGGCTTCGCTGGCAAAGGCATATCTGCTACTGTTCCTTGCGTCCGGCGCTGCCGTATCGGCATGGGACATGTTGATGTGGAGCAGGCTGTTTTTCATGAACTTCATATAGAAGAAAAGCTTATTATCAGTATGAAAGCCAAGTGCCTTGATGGCGCCGTTCAGAAGCACGGTAAGGATCGTGGTCATGTCCACATCGTCAACATTGAGGTTCGGCGGGATAAAAATATCATGTTCCACGATGATTCCCTTCATCCGCGCCTCAGCAAACTTGGTGTTAATGATGCTGTCGACCGTCAGATTACCCGTGCGGATCAGTTTTTCCTTGTCTCTTTGGGTGATGATCAGTTTTTCAATATAGTCAAGGAGCCGCGCATTTTCATTGTTCTCGGCCAGTTCCCGGATCGCCATGAAATGCGGCTCCACCTCATAAAGCTTCGCACCGCCAGGGTATGGGGGATTCTGAATCTGGTCATACTGATCGCGGAAATTGTCGATCTGCTGCTGCATCGCTTTCCGCTCGGCCTCTATCTTCATCTTTTCCGTGGCATGCAGGTGGATAAAGGCATAAATAATATATGTAATCAACAAAAGATTAAAGGCAATATGCCTCCCGTCCAATACGCCGCTTAGCATATTGATTTCGATAGCAACCGCAACCAAGGCCAAAAGAACCGGCAGATAAATATTGCTGTTTTTCCTTTTCGCAGCTTCCTTTGGATCTTCAAGCCGGTAGAAAAGTGCCAACGTGGTTAGGTCTATGATGCGGCAATACATAAAAGCGTGAAAAGTCGCTTCTTCGGCAACTGCTATCCTAGATAAAGAAATCTGAAGAAAAAATGCGGTGATTATTTCGGATAGGCTGGTTACTGCAACAGTTATAACTACTGACATCAATTTAATGTTGATCCGCGACCTATAGTTAAAAGATACCGCAAACAGAAACAGGAAATTGGTTATTAATATAACAACAGTTAAATCGGTTATTTTCATCATTAAATAATTGAAAATTATGCAAGCTATGTACGATATTAGCTCGGTTCTTTTATTATATAAATTGGACTTATTGAAAATCCGCATCAGCCTGAATATTACGTAGGTATGCAACAGACTTAATAGACTTCCCATAATTTCATATATAATTGTACTCATGGTCACCTCTATATTATCGAAACATCCTTAAAAGCATATTGAATTGAAATACGCCCTGCCATGTGTTTATAATCCAAAAAAATATCTATATTTTTAATTTATCAGCTTGTTTAGGTAATGTAGGTTGATAAAAAATACACATACATAGTGAGTTTACATTTGCTTTCGTGATACTCAGAGCACGATTGGCAATACCTTTTAATACATTCGTTTTCATCCCTCTCTCCTTTTTTACAATCTTAAAAACTACATATTTATGAGTAATCCTTAATAATTACAATCAAAGATATGTGTTATGAATGTATATATATGTTTACAATATCTTGGTAATCCAGTTATATTTTCAGCTTATTAAATCTCTCAGATAACTTAGGCTGATAAAAAATGCACATACACGCTGAATTCACATTTGCCTTAGCCACACTTAATGCACCATTTGCAATTCCCTTTAATACGTTCGCTTTCATCCTTCTTCTCCTTTGTTTTTCCTCAACGATATATTGAGGCTCTTTAATAGTTTCTTATAGTTACTCACTCCCAAAGGTATTACTTCACCTGATCTCATAGTTATTTCACCATAATAAAACTCCTTAACAAACCGAAGATTCACGATATAATTCCGGCTTGCCCTAAAAAAATACGGATGATCCTTTACTTGTTCCTCAATGCTCTTCAGCGTGCCGTAAAATTCATCATCACCCGTTTTGGTTTTTATATACACTAATTTATGCCTGACTTCAAAATAAGAAATATCCCGGTAAAATTCCCGGTAAACCACGGAACCAATGCGGTAAGAGAAACATTCATCCGTGTTTTCTTCTATTTTATCAATCATCCGCTGTAAAACATGGTCTATTTTTGCTTCGGTTATCGGCTTGAGGATAAAGTCTTGAGCATCAGCCTCGAAAATGTCCATTATCCTATCCTGCCGAAGACTGACATAGATAAGTTTGACCAGATGATTTTTCAGTTCATTTCTTATGCGGCAACCCAGCCGGACGCCGTCTAATGTTACGGTTTGTATTTCCAGAAAGATAATGTCATACTTTTCTCCCTCTGCCAGAGCCTGATATAATTCCTCGCCTTGGGCATATATATCTGTTTCGATCCTAGCAGGGATGAGACGGGCATAATCTGAAATGAATTGTTCTATTATCCAACTTACTTCAATATTATCGCATATCGCTATACGATACATCATCTTTCCCCTTTCGCGTTCGCATATTGACACTAGACTACTGGAAATATATGTTCATCAAATATTATACCCATTATAAATAAAAATGTCAATTTTTGTCTGTCACATTTCTTCATTTTGGCGATATTTAATGTTATACTATGGGGCATTATTCAAAGATATCTTTTATGTGATCCTTACCGTAATAATAATCATAAATTATACTATTAATTACTGCTAACAGATATTTAATAAAGAGCTGATAGAATATCAGTATATTAGAAATTACTTTTTATACCTACAGCAACAGAATTATTATAGACAGATTGTTTGTTAACACATGATTATCATATTAATCATATAAAAACACCAGTAATTGTTGAAGATACTCTTCGTATGAAACAGAAATCAATATAAACGGTCACTTAGACTCTTTTAATATATTTTGTAACAAAATGACATACTCTTCAAATTGCTGCAAGCCAAATGGGGTTATAGTATATGTCGTTTTAGTTTTCTTTTGATATATCACTTTATATGAAGTAAGGTAATTATGTTCTTCTAATTTAGACAATTGTACGCTCAGATTACCCCGGGTAGTTTTCGTAATCTCCAAAAGTTCATTAAAAGTTTTGGAAGCACTTATCAGAGATGAAATAATTTTTATTCTCAATGATAGACATAGCATTTCAGGAATACTGCTAAGATTCATAAATTGCTCCTTTTCTTTAATAAAAACCCTAGGATAATATAGCCAATATCAACAAATAAAAAGTTGAAGACACCTGACAAAAGCAAAGTCGCCTCATTTGATGATGCTATGCTAAATGGTATACCAACGTGACTCAAACAAGTGTCGAGAAGCAAGTGAATAAATAAAATACCTATTGATATTATCACGGGATATTTGCGATTTATCATAAAAGCGTAAATTATAATAAAGATACAGAACAACAAAACATTTGAAAACGAGGACATAATCATTAGTATATAATCTGACGAATCTTCCTTAGAGTAGTATGAGTTAATTATTCTTAATAAAAGTATCATTATTGGAATTGCCACAATTATCATTCCCCATGTACTCATGAAGCTTAAATAAAATTTATAATGAGACGATTTAAATTCATTAAATCGTCTCATTTAGTTATATATAAATAATGTTACTGCGCGCTATAAGCAAAATCAGCAAATAGTCGAACATTATCAACTCTTATACCATCACTTGTCAGGTATGTACCATAATAAGTCACAAGTAAAGATCTACCACCATCAACGATACTGGTATCAGGGCCACTAGTGGGAAAATACCCTGCCCCTATCAATAAACCCTGTGTTGTTATTGAAAAAGATACATTTCTAGGATTGCTTATTTGATTCCCGTTAACATCGTAGGTTGCTGTAATTGTAAAAAAATTTTCAAGTGGCGATGCACCTTTTGTAATTGTCTTAGAAGCTCTTGTAAAGAAGTTGCTATAGTTATCCTATGAATTTATGCCTCCTTTCTTTTATATTTTACTATAATATAAAATCATTTCAATGCATATTGTTTAACTCATTGTTTTTATTGTCTAAAATACAGTCAATTTGCTTTACATGCAGTTTAATAATTTTAAACAGGAAATTAATTGCAATTAATATAAAAATTCAAAAGATAGATTTAGTTAATCAGTACGCATTTTACTTCTATCGAGAGGGCGTAAAACCGCAAAGGAGCTTAATGGATATACTTCTAAGTATTTGAGGTAATACAACTTGAGGCATGACAATATTCAACGATAAAATATCAATTTTTGACTATGGCACTCCTTAATACCATTAATATTTAATGTTATACCACTCATTATTACAAACAATTATTATCTGATATAATTATTTAACAACAAAACCTCATGCCTCAAAGTTAGCAAATTATAATCCGTAGCAAACCAATGTTTTCATTTTTTTCGTTCGTACATATACCTTCTTCTCACCATGCCGCCATACCACTCAATGGCGGCATTGTGCTGGGGAAGATCGTACAAATGAGAATGATATAACCACAATCATCGAAGGGAGTAAAACATGGACAAAGGGAAATCTAATCTGACAGGAGAAACCTATTCAGATCGTCTGAGCGAAAAAGGAAACTTTATCTACGAACGGGAAGAACTTATAATCAGCGGTCCGCTGCCGATTTCATTCAGAATCAACTACAGCTCCATGGAAGAATGGCCGGGAGGATGCATGGGGGAAGGCTGGCGCCATAACTTTGAGACCCGGCTTAGGATCGAGAAGACAGGAGGCCTCACTGTCTGCCGGGCAGACGGCAAGGAACTCCCCTGCCAAAAGATGCCGGGCGGCCTTTATGCTTCCGTATTGGAAGACCGCCGCGGCAAACTAATTAAGGAAAAGCATGGCTACCGCTACTGCGATGAGTCAGGCATGTCCTATGTGTTTGATCAGGAAGGAAAAGCCATGCATACCAACGACCGCAACGGCAATACCGTGACTTTTTCCCATGACCAGTATGGCAGGCTTACGTCGGCAAAGAGCGCCAACGGCGAACTGACCTATGGCTATAACCGGTCTGGCTATCTGGCCACGATAACCGACCATGCCGGCCGGAAAGTGACCCTTTGCTATAATTACGGAAAACTGTGGAAGCTGATCGATCCGCTTTGTCATATCTGTACCTATAGCTATAACTGGAACGGGAAACTGGAAAGCGTCACTGCTCTACATACAACAACCGACCCACTGACCGGGGCCATCCCGTAACCGGCCTACGCTTCCGGCTTATACTGTTCTTCCAGGCGGCTCATCCATAGCCCTAGGCAGATCCCGCCCATGCAGGCAACCGCACAGGCCACTGTGCCGAGGCTCAGATAGTTGTAATCAGTCGGAACTATCATGATGGTTGAGGCAAAGACAACACCTAGGATGAAATGGAACATCCCGGCATAGGCCTTATTAAAAATGCTGTCAATGAGCTTGGACAGCGCTAGAATAATCAGCAGTCCGCCGATTGCACACGGGATGATTACGGCAAAATCAAGGTTTTTGATACCGTCTGTTAAAGGTTTGTACATATTAAGGTAGACCAGAAAATTGGACGGGCTGAGGCCGGGCACGATCAAACCAAGCCCGAAGATAGCTCCCCCTAAGATCCAAGTGAAGAAATTGAGCGGCATCTCGCTGTTCACATATCTTTCCATAAACCAAAGAACCGCCAGCATGGCAATGCCGGTCACCACCGTGATGATGACGTGTTTGGCCGTACGGCCTTTCTTTCCGGCCTGCTTGATCAGCGCCGGGAGGATGCCGACGATACAGCCGATGAAGAACCAGATGATCTGCACCTCATAGTTTTCGAGGAAATAGCTGAGCGCAAAAGAAAGAAAAAAGATACCGGTTACGCCGCCGAACCCTACCGGCAGAAAATAAAGTATATTATTCTTAAAATCCTGAGTCAAATGGGCAAGAAAAGAAATCAGTCTTTCGTAAAGGCCGAATACAGCCGCCAGCGCCCCGCCGCTTACCCCCGGCAGAATTGCCCCTGTGCCGATTAACATACCCTTGCCAAACCGTAGCAGCCAATCCGCCAAACCTTTGTTTTTCAATGATTTACCCTCCATATTCTTATTCTAATTTCCCTTATTCTAATTTCCCTTACTTTACTTCCTCTTCCCATTTCCGGTACAGATCCGGGCGCCTTTCCTTGGTGCGGCGGATGGACTGATCCAGCCGCCACTGAGCCACTTTGGCGTGGTCTCCTGACAGCAGTACTTCCGGCACTTGTTTTCCCCGCCATAGCTCCGGGCGGGAATACTGCGGATACTCCAGCAGCTGGTCGGAGAAACTTTCTGTTTCACCTGATTCGGTGTTTTTCAGGACGCCGGGAACCATGCGGGCAATGGCATCTATCATCACCATCGCCGGCAGCTCACCGCCGGTCAGGACGTAATCGCCGATCGATATGTGATCGGTGACGATCTCTTCCAGGACTCTTTCGTCGATCCCTTCATAATGGCCGCACAAGATCACCAGTTCTTCTTCATGGGCCAGTTCTCTTGCCAGTTCCTGGTCAAAGACCCTTCCCTGCGGAGTCGCATGGATCACCCGCGGGGAAACGCCGGGGCGCAGCTTGGCCGTGACTGCCTGAAAACAATCATATATCGGCTGGGCCTGCATCAGCATGCCGGCGCCGCCGCCATAAGGGTAATCATCGACCTTTTTATGTTTATCTGCCGTATAATCCCTGATATTGACCGCTTCCATGGTAATGAAGCCGTTAGCCATCGCCCTGCCGATGATGCTGGTGTTCAGCCCTTGGATGACCATTTCCGGGAACAGCGTCAATATATGAAAATTCATCTTCATCCACCTGTTTCTGTGCTGACTGCTTAAAGACTAATCCAACAGCCCGTTCATGATATGGACCGTCATCCTATGCTGCTCTATATCCACGGCGAGGATACATTCCTTGATCGCCGGCAGAAGCAGTTCCTTTGCTTCTCCCCGGCTCACGACATATACATCGTTGGCGCCTGTTTCCATGACATCCGTCAGCCTCCCAAGCTGCTCCCCCGCTTCGTCTATGACTGTCATGCCGATCAGATCGGCGATAAAATACTCGTCCTTTTGGAGCTTCACTGCGTCCTGGCGTTTTACCCACAGGCTCTTGCCCTTATACTTTTCTGCCTCATCGATACTGTCAATGCCCTTGAACTTAAGGATGGCAAACTGTTTGAAGAATTTCACGCCTTCGATCACAAGGAAGGGCACCGCCTCTGTTTCTGTCAATACTTGCTTCAGCTTCTTGAACCTTTTTACATCATCTGTAGTAGGGAATACTTTTACTTCTCCTTTGATGCCGTGTGTCGATGTAATGATTCCTACCTTAAGCTTTTCCTCCATACAGCCTGACCTTTCATTTCATGCGGTAATGACAATCGGGTGACCGCTCCGTCTTTAGCAGACTTTTATCCACGAAAGACGGCTCGGCCACCCTGACTGTTTAATTGGGGCGTGACTGACCGGACTTACATGATCTCCACATCAACCCGTTTGTTCTCTTTCATTGACGCCGCTTTGATCACTGCTCTGATCGCTTTGGCAATCCTGCCCTGCTTACCGATCACTTTGCCCATATCCGACGGTGCCACATGGAGCTCCAGCGTGGTATGCCGGCCTTCTTCCCTCACGATTACCGCCACATCCTCGGGATGCTCCACCAGTGCTTTTGCAATTACTTCCACTAATTCCTTCATACCTACACCTCCACTAGGACACGGTCATCTACTTTTCAATCCCTGCCAGTTTAAAAATCTTGCTGACCACTTCCGTAGGCTGCGCTCCGTTTGCCAGCCACTTTTTGGCCAGTTCTTCATTTACCTTGAAAGTACTCGGATTCGTGTTAGGATCATAAGTGCCGATTTCTTCGATAAACCTTCCGTCTCTGGGTGACCTTGAATCCGCTACGATGATTCTATAAAAAGGTACCTTCTTCTGCCCCATTCTCCTTAATCTGATTTTTACTGCCATTTCGTCACCTCCAAAATTATTATTATTCTTATCGTATATATTTGAAATCCCTAGAAAGGAAATTTCATCCCGCCAAACATATTACCCATGCCACGGCCACGTTTGCCCCCCATGCCGGGCATCTGTTTCATCATCTTCTGCGACTGCTCAAACTGTTTCACAAAGCGGTTCACCACGCTGATGTCAACCCCCGAACCACGGGCTATCCGTGCCTTCCGGCTGGGATTCAGCAGCTTGGGATCACGTCTTTCAGCCTTCGTCATGCTGAGGACGATCGCTTCCATATGGGCCAGCTGCTTATCATCTACCATCGAATCCAGCCCCTTCATCTGCTTGCCCATGCCGGGCATCATCCCCAGCAAGGCGGACAGTCCGCCCATATTGCGCATCTGCTTCATGCTTTCCAGATAGTCCTCGAAATCAAATCTGCCCTTTTTCATCCGGGCGGCCATCTCCCGTTCCTTATCTTCATCAATGCTGAGGTTTTCCTGAACCTTTTCAATCAGCGTCAGTACATCCCCCATCCCCAAGATACGGTTAGCCATCCGATCCGGGTAAAACTGTTCAAGCTCGGACAGTTTCTCGCCCATACCGATAAACAATATCGGCTTCCCGGTCACCGCCTTGACGGAAAGCGCCGCCCCGCCCCTAGTGTCGCCGTCCATCTTGGAAAGCACCACGCCGTCGATGCCGATTTTATGGTTAAACTCACTGGCCACATTGACGGCATCCTGGCCGGTCATGGCATCCACAACCAGAAGAGTCTGGTGGACCTCCACCTTGGCCTTGATTTCCTGAAGCTCGGCCATCATCTCACCATCTATGTGCAGCCGGCCGGCCGTGTCCAAGATGACCACGTTATGTCCGTTTTTGCGGGCATGTTCAATAGAAGCTTTGGCTATGTCCACCGGTCTATGCCGGTCGCCCATGGAAAAAACATCAGCCTGCTGCTTCTCCCCGTTGATTTCCAGCTGTCTGATCGCCGCCGGACGATAGATGTCACAGGCGACCAGCAGGGGTTTTTTCCCTTTCAACTTCACCTTGCCAGCGATCTTGGCGGTGGTGGTCGTCTTGCCGGAACCCTGTAGCCCGCACATCATAATAACCGTAACGGCTTTCCCCGGCTGGAACGTAAGCTCCGTGGTTTCTGAGCCCATCAGCCCGACCATTTCCTCATTGACTATCTTGATCACCATCTGGCCGGGATTCAGGCCGTTCATCACATCGGCACCGACTGCCCGTTCTTCGACCGCCTTTACAAACTGCTTCACGACCTTAAAATTGACATCCGCTTCCAGCAAAGCCATCCGGACTTCCTTAAGCGCCAGCCGGACATCCTCTTCGGTCAGGCGGCCCTTGCTGCGCAGATTTTTAAAGATATTCTGTAATTTATCGGTCAAGCTTTCAAATGCCATCGTCTACCTCAAACTAATGTTAGATTAAATTTAATATATCACCGGATAACTGTCGGATGTTCCGTGCCAGCTCTTCCGGCACCGTTCCCGGCTGCTCTGACAGTTGCTGGATCTCGCTTATTTTATCCCTGATCTTCGTAAATCTGTCGATCAGATGCAGCTTGTCCTCATATCCTTGCAGCAGATGGTCACACCGCCTGATCAGGTCATGCACGCCTTGTCTGCTGATATGATATTCCGTCGCAATCTCGCTCAGAGACAGGTCATGGTAAACAAAGTCCTCATATATGTTCTTCTGATGCTCTGTCAGAAGTTCGCCGTAAAAATCATACAGCATTCCCTGCGCGACAATCTTCTCCATGTTACCCCCAGCCTTGCTGCTTTTGCCAGCATACAACAGAATCATGATCCTGTCAAGTATTTTTTCTTGACATGATCATGATGCGTGACATGATTTGCACATGATTCGCCAGACAGGAGTCACCGGTTATGACCATTGATGGTTCGTTCTCAAACACTTTCTGCCTGGATCCTCACTCTGACCCCACTTCCCTCATGCTTATATTCAGATCCACATCGCCATTGATCCCGTCAATCTGACCTTTATTACTATACTGCCATATGCTGTGCTCATAAGGAAAATAAATCGGGGTCCGGAAAAACGCGAACCATTTTTCATATTGCTCAAGCTGCTCCATATCCAGCATCAACATGAAACTACGCAGGTTGCCGTATATCATCGGCGTATAGCCGGCATCCTTAATCCGCTCGCAAAAGGCTATCGTCACCTTGGTCCAGTCTTCCTGGGTCATATCCTTCGTCCTGGGATCTGCGGTTTCTATGTATTCGACATCTAGAACCACCGGATAGGCAATGTCATATCCGCTCAGATGTTCCAGGACAAATTCGGCCTCTTCCACGGCCTCGGCTTCATCAAGCGCCTGGGTGTAGAAATAAACACCCGTATCAATGCCGTTTGCGGCCGCCCCTTGCATGTTCTGGTCAAAAGACGGATCCAGTACCAGCGTGCCCTCGGCGGAGCCCCTGATCCCCAGCCTGATGATCGCAAACTCTACGCCGTCCCCGGCCACTTTGCCCCAGTCGATATCGCCCTGGTAACGGGAAACGTCGATACCTTTCTGGGATAATACATTGCCGTCTGCGTCCTGATAGGTAAGGATCTCCTGATCATCAAGAATAAACAGGTCTTTATTATAGCTATGTTTTTTAAGGCTCTCCGAAACAGGGATGAAATGATAGCTACCACTGGCAACTACGACGATTTCCTCTGGGTAAAATTCCCTTAAGATGGCGGAGAAGTCTTCCCCGTCCACCAGCTGTGTCTTTAGCCGGTTCAGCACCTCGTCGGCGGCTTCATCGGCGGCCTGTTCCGCTAAAGCCTCCGATATTTCCTGTACTTCCTCTTCCGAGTATGTTTTCTCGGCCGAGACAATGGACGTATCCTGCCCGGCTATGTCCGCTTCCGTTATTGCCTCTGTCAGGCCGCTTTCTTCCGTCAGCGCCATCACTTCCGAAACTTGTTTTAGCTGAAGATTCTCCAGCAGCAAGATGATGCAGCCGGTCAGGGCCCCCAAGGCGATTACACATAGTATAACCGTCATAATCAGATTGAGGCTGCCTCTTCCCATGCTTTTATTCTTGGGGATTCTTTTTCTTCGGTATCTCTTTTGGCCGGGATCCGTGTACTCCATGCGTTCTCCTTATCTTCTCGTTATATTATTACAGTATATTATGATAACTTTTCCCATTAAGCCTGTCCTCATAAAATAAAGCTGAAAAAGCATAGCTCCGGTCATGTCTTATATCTGTCCCAGCCGGTCCAGCCAAAGCAATATCCCATAGATAACCGGCTGATGCAGCATGTAGACCCATAAGCTGGTTCTGCCGACCGCACCTAGGCTTTTGTCGGCCAGACGGTATAACCCCGATTCCGGAACGGCTGTCCGGTTCCTGATCAGGCCGCTGCCCTTTATCCACCACCGGCCGCCGAAATATCCGGCCCAGTAAAGAAAGATCCAAGGCAGGACCGCAAAATAGTCGGCCGAGTAAAACTGCGCGGAAGGAAAGCCCAGCCAGAACAGAAACCGGCTTGCGTACAGTGCCGGCGGCAGTTCCCACACCCATAAGCCGCTTAAGCCGATCCAGCCGCCGGCAATATGCCGGATTAAGACAAATATAATTAATGAGACAAGGAAACCCGCCCCGGTAGGTATTTTCTTTAACAACGGCTGACATAGGATGGTCAGCAATACGGCCGCGGCCAGAAAATGTATGATGCCGAACATGATGAGTTCCGACGGCATTGCCAGCGCGGTCACAGCGGTCAGGATGCCGGCGCATATTATTCTTTCCAGGGCGTTACGCCATGGTTTGCGGCTTAGCTGAAACGAAATCCCGGCAATCAGGATAAAGGTAATGCAGATCGCCTGCTGCCATGGGTAAAACCTTCTGAGCCCGCCGCCGAGCGGCAATCCGAACATCTGGATCAGGTCATAAACGGCATGATAGGCCACCATATTAACCACCGCCGCTCCCCTGATGCTGTCCAGCAAGAAGACGCGGCCGCCTGCCTTCCTATCCGATTGGTTTTGTCGCTTCATCCAGCCACTCCTGTTCTTCTTTGTTAAGGTAATCTTTCAATTCTTCACGTACCCGGCGGTGATAGTCATTGAGCTGGCTGATCTCCGGAGCAGTCATAAGTGACACATCGATTCCTGCTATGTCTATCGGAACTAGGGTCAGGGTGTCAAAGCCCAGAAATAAGCCATCCTGGTTCCGCATGATCTCTTTTACGGCTAGGATGTTCTCTATCCTGATCCCGTGGCTGCCCTCGCGATATACTCCGGGCTCATTAGACAGCAGCATGCCCGGCTCTAGGACTGTCTCCGTGATATCCTTGTTATAAGTCCAGCCGATATTCTGCGGCCCCTCATGGACATTCAGCATATATCCGATGCCGTGGCCAGTTCCGCATTTGTAGTCGATCCCCATCTGCCACAGTGCTTCCCTAGCCAGAATATCTAGGTTTCTTCCGGTACAGCCGTGCAGGAATACCGCCCGGCTAAGGGACAGCATGCCCTTGACGACAGCTGTATACTGACGCCTGATTTCATGGCTGATCGGACCCATTACAGCCGTCCTGGTCACATCCGTGGTTCCGCCCATGTACTGGCCGCCGGAATCTACCAGGAGAAGGCCGGCGGGCAGGATCCGGCTGCTGCTCCCCTCCTTGGCTTCATAATGCATCATGGCGGCATTGGCTCCATAGGCACATATCGTTGGGAAGGATAAGTCAAGGAAACCTTGGCTTTCCCTTCTCAGCCTGTTCAGATAAGCTGCTGCCTGGACCTCCGTAACGGCCTCTTTCTCGCCTTGCGCTTTGATCCAGCGGATGAACCGGGTCACCGCTACGCTGTCAACACGGTAGACCTCCCGGATATGTTTTGATTCCACCGGATTCTTGACCGCCTTTAAACGTTCGGTGGGATTCTTACTGATCACTAGGCCGTCTATCTGTTCCTGCTCTTTATAGTGTTCTAATTGTTTAAATATATAATAATTACACTTATTGTCATCAATCAGGACTTTCTTCTGGTGCAGGCCCTTCATCCATGAATAGAAGCGACTATAGTCATGTACGGTTACCCCCTCTTTTGGCAAAGCTTTCCGACATTCTTCGCTAAGCCCTCCCTCGCCGACAAACAAAACCGCTTCGCTTTCGTCGATATAACCGTAGGCGAGGGTCACCGGATTGCAGGGGATATCCGCGCCGCGGATATTGAACAGCCACATCAGGTCATCCAGCCGGGTCAGCAAAAAAGCCGATGCCCCCGCCCGGCGCAGTTCTTCTCTCACCTTGCCGAGCTTATCCCGGCAGGACTGGCCGCTCCATGTAAACGGCAGATGCCATATCGGTTTGCCGGGAAGTCCGGGGCGCGTAGTCCAGATCGATTCTGTCAGATCCCGTTCGTAAAGAATCCCGACTCCCGCCGCCTTAAGTGCCGTCTCATACCGCAAGCCCGCGCGGGCACTGATGCAGCGTCCGTCGAAAGCCAGCTTCTGACCCGGTTTCATCGTATTTTTCAGATACTCCGCTATCGTCGGCACGCCCGGCTCCCGCATCTTGTAAAGGCGGATCCCGCTCCCGGCCAGTTCATGGCCGGCCTGAATAAAATATCTTCCATCGGTCCAAAGACCGGCTTCGTTCCGGGTTACCACCAATGTCCCCGCCGAGCCGCTGAAGCCGGAAAAATACTCTCTCACCTTAAAGGCGTCACAGACATATTCGGAACCATGGAAGTCTTCGGTGGGGATCAGGTAAACATCCACCCCAGCCTTCTTCATTTCCTGCCGCAATAAATCAATTGCCGAAATACTTTTCTCTGCCATCTGAACCTTGACTCCTGTCCACTGTATTTGCGTGACTAGAATTGTTTTACACAGTTTTATTTTATTATGGATTCACATAAAAATCCAGTAGGGATTTTGTGGTTTGCATAGTTTTTTTGCAAATTTTCTCAAATACCTTGTGCGGATTGCAAAAGCTATGTTATGATTAAATTAATTTTTATTATTTTTGAAAGGAGCTAGTGCTTATGGAGCAGAATATTTTTTCCCGAATTACGCCCGAAATCATTGCACTTACGGAATTAAGCGCGAAATCCAATTTGATCGAACCGGAGCTTTTTACGAAATATGACGTAAAAAGAGGCCTGCGTGACTTAAATGGCAAGGGTGTCCTAGCCGGTCTCACCAATATTTCCGATGTACGGGCGACAGCCACAGTGAACGGTGAAACCGTCCCCGCGGACGGCAAGCTTTATTATAGAGGATATGACGTCGAGGATCTGGTTGCCGGCTTTTCCAAGGAAAACCGCTTTGGATTTGAAGAAATCACCTACCTGCTGTTGTTTAATAAGCTGCCGAACGTAGACGAGTTAGCTTCCTTCGTCAAGATTCTGTCCGGTTACCGCAGCCTCCCTACCAGCTTTGTCCGGGATATTATTATGAAAGCGCCCAGCATCGACATGATGAACGCCCTAGCACGCAGCGTCCTGACCTTGTATTCCTATGATGACCGCGCCGATGACACTTCCCTCTCCAACGTCCTCCGCCAAGGTTTACAGCTGATCAGTTTATTCCCTTTACTGACGATCTATGGCTATCAGGCCTATTGCCACTATCATGACGGCAAAAGTCTTTTTATCCATAAGCCCTTACCAGAGCTATCCACCGCCGAAAACATACTACACATCTTACGCCCCGACAGCTCTTATACACCGTTAGAAGCCAAGCTTCTTGATATCGCCCTGGTTCTGCATATGGAGCACGGCGGCGGCAACAACTCATCCTTCACCACCCATGTGGTTACCTCCACCCTCACCGATACCTATTCGGTCATCGCCGCGGCCATCGGTTCGCTGAAAGGCCCAAGGCATGGCGGTGCCAATATCAAAGTGGTGAAGATGTTCGAGGAACTAAAAAAAGAAATAAAGGACTGGACCGATGAGGACGAAGTGTCCGCTTACCTGCGGCGTCTCCTCCATAAAGAAGCTTTTGACCGTTCCGGGCTGATCTATGGCGTCGGCCACGCGATTTACTCCAAATCCGACCCCCGCGCCGAGATATTCCGCTCTTTCGTTGCCACTTTATCCGATGAAAAGGGGCTGCGCGATGAATTCAACCTGTACGCCCTGGTCGAAAAACTGGGACCGCAGGTAATCGCCGCCGAACGGCAGATGTATAAGGGCGTCAGTACGAACGTTGATTTTTATTCCGGTTTTGCCTACAGCATGCTGGGGCTTCCGCTTGAACTGTATACGCCGATCTTTGCCATCGCCCGGATCAGCGGCTGGATTGCCCACCGCATGGAGGAACTGACCAATAACGGAAAGATCATCCGCCCGGCCTACAAGCCGATCGGCGAAGAGAAACCCTACATAAAAATGCCGAATAGATAAGAGGATTTACCATAGCGCAAAACCCGCCCGGAAAGATGTCCGAGCGGGTTTTGCGCTATGGTCAGGTCAGGGTGAGTTCTGCCGCCATGGCTGTTTTTAATTTGATCTTATATTGGGCAAAAGTCTGGAGCTGCCTGTCCTTGTCGGAAAGTATGATCTTATCAATGCCGCCGATCTTATGGACAGGCCATTGAACGGCAATCTCCCGGTCATTCCATATGATGCCGTCGTCATATTCAGCATAAATCTTCTCGGCACATTTGTAAGAAACGATGGCATCTTCCAGAACGATATAGCCATGCCCGCAGCCCACCGGGATCAGGATCTGGTCCTGATTGCTGCCGTTAAGCATGAAGGCGCGCCATTGCCCAAAATAAGGGGAATCAGTACGCAGATCGACAATAATTTCGAAGATCGATCCGCAAATACACCTGATCAGCTTGGGCTGCTCTTTCACGCTCTGGAAATGGATCGCCCGTATGACGCCCTTGCGGGACTCCGTATAATATACTTCCTTCAGGTCGTATTTGATGTCGTTCGCCGCGAATGCTTCCTTGGAGTAATCTTTTATAAAAGAGCCGCGGCTGTCACGTATAATATATGGTTTAATTAAATAGACACCGGGGAAAACCAGTTTCTGGAAAGTAAAGCTCTGATTCATAATCTGTCCTTTCTTGAATAACAGCTTCAAAGCGGACATCAATATTATGAGACTGTACAGTGAATGTAATGAACAGCACCCAGAATAGCTATTAAGCGACAGGATGCTGAGGATTAAAAGGGAATATGTATGTTTAGTTATTATTAAATAATCCCATAAACAGTAATAATAATGACACGATACAAACTGCGTCAAACAAGTCCATACTGCAAATTGTGTCTATTCCCCTTTTCTCAATGTACATAACTTACGCTTGTTAATTTCCGCTACATCATCTGTTACTCCCGCTAACCTTAACAAATCATTTAGGTTTAAATATTTTAACATTATTTATGGTTGCTGTCAAGGGGGCAAAATTGGAACTTGTACGTAATAAGCTCCTGGCGGCCGGCACCCTGACCTCAACGTGCATACTCGAACCCCATGAAGTCAGGTTCATTGAGGCTAGGATTATTTCGTAGGCGCTTACTCCAAAAGCGACTTCACGTCATGATAGCAAAGCCCTCTTTCTCCCTTGGGCATGTCGGCGGCAATCTTTTTAAGCTCCGCGACAATCTTCGCAACGTTATTGTCTATGATTTGCTTGCCCCGCTCCGCGGAGGCAAAAACGCGGGGATCCCTGCCCCAGACGCTTAACGGGGCACCGTCGGACGGAAGCTTATCCATATCAACCAGTTCCGGCCTGAGTGCCATCACCAAGGAGGTCTCGTTCATCGCCGCATGATCACCTATGATGCCATCCTCGCCTTGATAACCGAGCTCCCAGAGGCTATAAAGCCGGAGCCCGTATGTTAATTTGAACTGTTCCTTGCATTGCGCAAAAAGTTTCGTTGACGGACCGTGTCCGTGACCGACGACTGCCTTAAACCCTGCGCGCGCAAGATTATGCATAATCGCATCCAGGATATCGATAAACCGTTCATCTTCTATGTAATAGGCACTGCCTTCCAATAACTGCGGATGTCCGTCTTCAAAGCTGAGCTTTTCCATCCCATAATACGACATGCCTTCCTGTTCGAGGACGATGTCCGGGCCAAGAAACAGCATCGGCAGCACGATCCCGCCGATTTCGGCCGCCAGCCGTTCAAATATACCTTTGGACTGCAGGCCGTCCGCGCCCAAGGGCATGTGAAAACTATGCCATTCCAAAGTACCCAAAGGCAGATAGGCGATCGGACACTCGTTTACCTTCTCAACAAATTCATCTGGCCTTAATTCTTCATATAGTACTTTACTTCCGCTCATAAACGTCCTCCTTATGAATTATTTCACTAGTTCTACAGGCATGTCGCATATGGGTTTATCATTATATCCACGTGTTATATATTTCTAATTATAACATATATCATTATGCAAGACAATCTTTTGATATTTATCATGCTTTTTGTACTATACATCTTATTATGTCATGTGCTCAGACTTCTTGTTATTTGCTTAATATATTGATTTTTTCTTACTGAATTACTAAAATGACCAATATATTTATCAATCAATTTGTTTTATTTAGATTGACATGAGTGCGCGTTGGGTTTATGATAATAAGGACACTGATTCTAACATGATATCTGGGAGGAAAAGCCGATGAGAGCATTATTTTCAAAATTATTCAGTATTGCCGCTGTTACGCTTTGTACTACGCTGGTATGGCTCAGTATGTCGACCGGTGCCGGTGCCGTTGCCGCAACCGACGGCCATGTCCATGCGGATGTCCGGGATATCCATCTGGCGCACAGAAGCAGTATCTGCGGAGCCTATCACACTTGGCAGGTTACCCAGATCGTCCAAGAGTGCGACTGCGTTACGGAGGGCATATATCTTGTGACATGCACCGTCTGCGAAGCTACTGGCACAGTTTATGAAAATGCGCCCGGCCATAACTTCGTCAACGGGGTATGCACCGTCTGCGGCGAACTGCTAACGGCACCGGTTACAGAACTGTCCAACTGGGACTATCGTTTAGACAGTACGGCAGGGACGATAGCCTTGACCAATTACAAAGGTGCTGCCAATGACGTGATTGTTTACGGGAAATATAATGTGGACGATATAGATTATCTGACGGTACTAAACAGTGAATCATTTTCCTCATCGCCTTTTTTCAGTAAAAGAAATGATCTGACTTCAATCGTTATTTATGGCGGGGTCACAAGCACAATTTGTAATGGCCTATTTTCCTACTGCCGTAATCTGGCAGCATTAAACGTGAGCGGCTTAGACACATCTGCGGTTACCGATATGATGGCCATGTTTGCGATCTGCGACAGTCTTACGAGCTTGGATCTGAGTAGTTTTGATACTTCCATGGTCACTGACATGAGATGGATGTTCAGTGCCGATGAAAATCTGACGGAATTGGATTTAAGTAATTTCGATACGTCCAGTGTCGCCTCTTTTCATATGATGTTTGCCGGCTGCAATGACTTATCCAGCCTAGACACCGGCAGTTTTGATACAACGAACGGAACTTCTTTTAACTATATGTTTTATAACTGTTACTCTCTTGATGAAGTGGATGTCAGTAATTATAACACTGCCAATGCTGTCTCCGCGTCCAATATGTTTGCCGGCTGCACCAGCCTGACCAGCCTGGATTTGACCAGCTTTGAAACATCTGCTATGCGTGACATGACGGAAATGTTCAGCTACAGCTCTAACTTGGCCACTATATATGTAGACGGAGCCAAGTGGGACACTTCCTTAGCCGATACCACTTCTATGTTTGACGGCTGCGGGACAGCGAGCGTAACCCCTGTTATTTGACAGGCTTGCCACTGACCAAAGCCAGCAAAACGCCCACCGATCCTCGTCAGATCTGCGGGCGTTTTATTTTTTATTACGGATCATCTATTTTCCTTTAGTGATATATGTTGTCAACAATATATCTTCACGACCCTAACATCCTCTCTACGTTCATCATCCCCCACCCCTGCTTGCTCCAGGGCAGGTTCAGATCTGTAGCGCTATGCTGAAGTTTTTTCTTAGCCTGTTCGTTGGAAAAATACGGATATTTTTGAAAAAGAAGCGCCAGACCGCCAGAAACAATCGGCGTTGACATGGACGTGCCGCTTTTGGAGACATATGCATTGCGGTATTTGCCGCCGCGGCGTTCGATATGCAGATTGCATGAAACAATGTCGGTGCCCGGAGCCACCACATCAGGCTTTTTCACTGAAAAAGGACTGGGGCCACGGCCGGAGTAGTTTTCGCACAGATACTCCCGGTTGCCAAAATACCCTCCTTCGTTACAACCTACTGTAATTACTTTTTTTAAGGTTCCGATGGGTGAAAGGGTCATCAGTTCCGGCCCCATATTGCCGGCGGCACAGACTACCACAAGTCCCTCCCGCCATGCCTCGTCAACGGCTCTAAGCAGCCGTTCCATCCTTTCCTTTTCCGTTCCTTCCGACATCCCAATCGAAATATTTAATATCCTGACATCATATTTATCTTTGTTTTCTAGGACCCAATGGATCCCGTTGATCATTTCTTCGATATTACCGTCCCCTTTATGGTTAAGTACCTTGCCGATCAACAGCTTGCTGCAAGGTGCCATACCTCTATATTTTCCATCCGAGGCGTAACCGCTCCCGGCTATACATCCCGCCACATGAGTCCCGTGCCCGCTGTCATCATACTGACCGTTATGACCGTTCAAAAAATCCTTAAAAGAAAGAATCCGGCTATCAAAGTCCGGATGCTTTCCTATTCCTGTATCTAACACTGCTACCGTAACTCCTTTATTTCCACATGCATTGACCAACCGGTCACTGCACCTTAATTGTTCTCTGACCCGAAACATAAAACTCCCGGCTTTTTATTTTAACATATGCTGAGAATCTTTCAGGAGTTCGTGTGAAACGTGGTAAATGCTTGTCTTTACTGGGATTTTGGGTGGTTTGGAAGAGTCAGTTCAAACCATAAAGTGGCATAAAATAGCATATGTTTGCATATTTCGGACTTGAAAAGTTGTAAAAGAAGTTGTAAACTTGGGCATATTCCCTTACATATTCCTTACGCTCTTTAAAATAACGCTGATATAACACCCGTAAGCGGTCAAGATATTGGTTTTCAGTTATAAGACCGTCATCAAACAGTTCTTTAAGCTGTTTGAATTCATCCTCAAATGCTTCAAGGTAGGCATCACCGGCATCACCGCCTGCTTTGGATGCAGAAGCTGTAATCTGTGAGAAATCTAGTTCGCCTGGTGTCCATGCAGACATTTCTCTCTGTGCTTCGGTATATAATGCTTGAGCCTGTGCGATATCACCAACAGAACCGCTTTCAAACAGTGCTTTGGCTATAATTAGCTTTTGTTTCTTTGTTCGTCTTATGTTCTTCAATCGGCACAATCTTCAACGTCTTTCCCAAAGGTGCTAAAAGCCTTAATACGGTATCAAGCTGCGGACTGGTTTCACCTGATTCCATTCTTGATATAATAGGCTGTTTTACTCCGCTTAACTGCTCAAGTTCGCGCTGTGATATATTCTTTTCCTGACGGACTTTAATCAGTTCGCCGATTATGGCAACACGCAAATCACTTTCCCT